>CESO01039570.1_pt1 | contig 17551 bp, 14 predicted proteins | sample 356341 | NCBI WGS metagenome assembly CESO01 (sample SAMEA2621812, study PRJEB7988) | marine metagenome | biome: marine biome (ENVO:00000447); feature: deep chlorophyll maximum layer (ENVO:xxxxxxxx); material: "saline water (ENVO:00002010), including plankton (ENVO:xxxxxxxx)" | depth 35 m
TTCTAGTACCGAATATAATCGCAGGGTCTCACGCCTAAAGCGCTCTATAACCCAGGGAATCTTGTCTGGAACATAGCGGGAGAACGCGTTGGCCCCGCCTTGGGATGGTCCAATGCCGGACATCTGAAACATCAACCACTGAATCGTCAGCGCGCGCTGCGTTGCTGACTCCGGGAGAAACCGATTTGTCTTATCAGCAAGGTAAATAAGAATTGCTCCTGAATCCCATAGGGTCAAACCCGTATCTGAATCGAAGATCGCCGGCACACGCGCGTTGGGGTTCACCACGGTATAAGCCGGTTTTTTCTGTTCGCCCTTTAACAACGCGATTTCTTGGGTCTCGTACGGCAGCCCGGTCTCTTCGAGCATGATCGCTACCTTCTGACAGTTTGGGCTCGGTGTGGTGTAGAGCTTGATCATAAACGTACTCCCGTGTTGAGTAGAACTAACTACGGCTATTGCTCAGAGGAAACTACCAGAAACATATTGTGGGGCTCGTGAAAGTACAGGCCGTACCCGAAATTGATAAGCAGGTGCTCGCCACGCACCACGGCACCCCAAGGCTGATACTACCACCCTGCCTCTGATGGGCGGAAATCGATTGGAAGCTCCGCATGGTTTCGTAATCCCACTGAACCTCCCCATCCTCAGCAGCAGAGGCGGTAAATCGCTTAGAACCTTGCAAACGCCAGCACAATCCCCGCAACGCAAACGCTCTTACATTTCCGAATATTTCGAGGCCCGCAACGAATTCCAGATGCCTCGCTTTCACCTTGAAGTTTCTAGACTAGAAATAGCAGTCTAATCTGTCGAGAATACAAGCAGAAGGTTGCCTGGCTCGTGAAAGTAGAGCCCGTAACCTGAATTGACAATAAGATGGCCCTCGTGAACCACTGGCCCGGCTCCACTGATACTACCCCCCCGGGCTTTAACGCCCGACAGGGTTTCGGTCTCACGGGCGGTGTCGAAAGACCAGACCACGGAGCCGTCTTTGGCAGAGTAAATCCTCAGGTAACCATCCAGATGACCGGCCACCACATGCCCGGGAAATGCAGTGACCGCGGCGGAAATTCCTGGATCGCAGTAGGGTCGCTCTGGTGGGCAGATATTGGGTTGAAGGTGCTGCCAGATTGTTTCGCCCGTGAGGCCGTTCAGCATATTCATGCCCGGTTGCGCTGGGCCTGAGTAGTCTGCGCCAATTGGCGCTTCACCGTAGTCGTTCACGGGAACGTAAACCCGGTCTCCTTCAGCGGCCATGCCAAAGTGGACACCGCCTTGTACCCCACCACGGCCGATGCGCCGAGACCATACAATTTTGCCTTCCCGATCTGGATCTAGGCCGAAAACCATACCGCTCTTCTGTCCTGCAACCAGGACGGCGCCGAGCTGTTTATCAGCTTCAATAAGTATCACACTGGCGCCAAAATCCATATCTGGCCCATGCTCATCTGGGCAGTTGGGATTACCCTCCATCATGCACGCTACGTTCCATGCATCCCGTTCCAAAGTCTGCTTAGACCATTTGCGTTTGCCGTCTTTAAGTCTAAATGCGTGAATTGCATCGCTGGCATTGTCTGCAGGTGAGGAGTAGTTCTCCCCTGTTCCCACATAGAGAACGCCTCGCTTCTCATCCACCAGCGGGCTGCTCCAGATCGGAGCACCGGAAGGCCCGTATACGGGTGTTCCAGCCTTTGTCTTGTGCTCTTGTAGTCTCGGCGGTTCGTCTATGGCCCAAGCGGTCCAAATTTCGTCGCCAAGCTGGGCGTCAAGCGCTATTACTTTGCCCCGGAAAGTGCAGCAAGGATAGCCAGGGTCCGCTGCAGGTATGACTTCCAAGGACGACACTGGCACGTAGAGCATTCCGTTGGATAAAGCGGGTGTGCCGGTGACAGTGGCACTTGGATGATCGTCAACGCGGATGCGCCAAATCTCCTTGCCCGTCAGTGCATCTAGGGCATACGCCTTGGCTAAAATATCACCAAAAAAAACCTTTGGCTGACCATCCACGCCATCGCTCAAAACGATCCCAGTGCGCACTTCAGCGGACGCTTGAAATCGCCATCGTTCGCAACCAGTATCAAGGTCTAGAGCCATTACAGTGCCGTCCTGGCTGCCAACGAATATACTGCCCCATCCTACCGCTGGCTGTGAGCGGGCCCTGCTCGCATCGGGGTAGGCGTACGCCCACTTCAACCTAAGTTTATCGATCTTGTCGGCCGATAATCCTGCGCTGACAGCATCAACATACCGAGAGGTGTCGTGGCCCCAATTGTTTTCAGGTGGCAAACTGCTTCGGTCGAACTCAGTCTTGTCGTTCGAGCAGCGCGGGGCATACCGTGGTGATCGGTCGTCCTGTTCGACCCCGAAGGTAAGGTAAGAAACGACCTGCTTTTTCTGGTCCTTGGACAGGTGCTGAGACTGAGCGGCCATAACGCCTTCGTCAAGAACCTGTTGTAGTGACCTCGGGCTCATCAGTTCGAGCCATTGCTGGTGAGGCGCCCTCGGTACTGAACCGTTGTGACAACCGAGACAATGAGACTTGAACAGAGCTGCGCCAGGCATTTCAGCACGGTTCAGCCCCTCAGTCCCCGCCAGAAATTCATCTACCGACTCCAGATTACTGCTCCCCAGGACATGTTCCTGAGCTGAGCCAGATAGTGTCACCAACAGTTGCGTAACAACGGCGACCACTGTGATCCAAAGACAACGACGCACTGCGACTGCTCCGATTCCTTTATTTATTCTCTCACTCCATCACCTAAGATTTATCGCCCGTTAAATCGCAGTCGACAGCGATTGTCTACTTGACCTCCTGAACATTTTGGAAAGCCTGCATGACATCCGGCGAAATATTTTTTTCACCTTTCTCGGCAGCATGCTGATCAACTTTTGCTTTTACTGCCGCTTCCAGCTCCCCACGGAAGAGCTTATTGTTTTCTCGCAACCAAGTTTCTGATGCCATACGTTGTTCATTCAGGCGATTGATTTTTGGAATTGCATAGCGTGCGATCAATTCGTAGGAGCGCCGGGTTTCAGCCCAATCAGCCCAGCGGGTTTCGAGGTGCAGGTAGCACCCAAATCCTCCGGATTGTTCTGTGAGCCGAGCCACTTGCGCTACATAGTCATCTGGTGTGCCGATAACAGCGAAACCCGTATCGATCATATAATCGACCGGGTCGACGCCAGGTGGAGGAGCAAGTGGTATCGCAGCCACTTCTGCCATGTAGTCGATCCACTGAGGAAGTCTCCACATGACGTTTTCACGGGCCTTCTCGCGGGTTTCGGCAACATGCACCGGCGCGACCAATCGCCAGTTGGCGCGATCCATGGTATTACCATGCTGAGCAGCCGTCTCCTCGGCAATGGCCCAGTTTGATGCCAGTGCGTTGAAGGCGCCCTTAGAGGTGGCTCCGATTGATAGCATGTTCACGCCAAATTTCCCGGCCGCCCTTGCGCCCGTTGGCGATACCTGGCTTGCCACAGCCATTTCTATGCCTTCCTCGTTATAAGGATCAAGCTGTAACCGGGCTTCTTGTAGTTCAAACCAGTCAGTTTTTGCTGTCACCGTCTCACCATTGAGCAATGGGACAAGTACCTCGATGGCCTCTTCCATGCGGTCTCGCACTTTGGCCGTGGGAACCCCCATCATGTAGGCATCGGATGGGAGAGCACCAGGTCCCATGCCAAAAATGACACGGCCCTTAGTCAGGTAATCGAGCTGACGAATACGATCGGCTACGTGAAACGGGTGATGATAAGCGAGGGAGACTACACCGGTACCCAGTTTGATACGCGAGGTGCGCTCGGACAGCGCCGCGATGGTTAGTTCCGGGCTAGCACTGATTTCCCAACCTCCGGAGTGATGCTCGCCCAGCCAGGCTTCGTCAAATTCAAGATTCTCCAGATGTTCGACAAGTTCAAGATCGTGTTGCAAAGATAGGGAGGGGTGTTCATCTGCGGCGGCATGTGGAGCAATAAATGCGCCAAAGCGAATTCTTGGGTGAGCCATTATGTATTCTCCGTTATTATCACGACCCCCAGAAGGCTCGTGGTACCTCATGCTTAGTACACAGTGTAGCGCTTATTCCGTTCACCATAGGTGCGAGTCACGCTTTGCCTCAACTATGTCAAGCACATTGATTGTTGTCAATAAGGGTAAGATATTGTATATACGCAATATTTTTGGGGCTTAGTTCAGACCCAGTGAACGATCAGGAGCGAAAACAAGTAAGATGATGGCGAAGAAAGAAGTGCGTTTCCGTGAAGTGCCTGCAGTTCGTAAGGCCGTTGCGATACTCCGTCTACTTTCCCGAGCCGCCGACCCCATGGGCGTGAACGCAATCAGTAAAGAGCTTGAACTGGTTCCCAGCACTTGCCTGCACATTTTGCGTGTTCTAGCTGCAGAAGGCTTGGTCATCACAGAGTCAGGCACCAAACGCTACACTCTAAATGTCGGCATTTTGTCGCTCGCACGCGGCCTGATGCGAGGCAATGAAATGATCCGGTTCGCTCAGCCTGAACTGGATCGCATCTCCCGCCGCTACAATGTCTCAATAATCGCAGCAAAAACGATCGATATAGAGCACTCCGTGGCAGTGGCAATCAGTCACTCAAGTAGCGCCATGCGACTCAACGTTGAAGTAGGTAGTCGCTTCCCAACACTGGTGAGCGCTACGGGCCGCTGTTACGCTGCATTTGGAAATGTTTCTGATGAAGAACTGGCGGAGCAGTTTCCCAAGCTGCGATGGCATGTTGCGCCGTCCAGACGTGATTGGAAAAAACAGATTTCCGAAGCGAAGGTACAAGGCTACGCCGTGGACATCGGAAATTACATTTCTGGGCATATGGTGATTTCCGTACCTATCATGGACCACGACCTCATGGCCTACGGCATTGCTGCGGTCGGGAATGAAACTCAAGTAAAAAAGTCTAAGGATGATCTGGTAGCTGACATAAAGGCGGTAATCGAAAATATCGACAAGCACTGACGCCAGAAGAGCGTGACGGGTTTTTAAAATAAACCCTGAGTTTCATGAAGGTCAAATATTAGGCCGACCCAATCTTATGTCGTCAATGGTTGGCAACTCAGACGGGGTGTTGAAGTAATACGCAATATGTTGTTCACAGTGATTGACGATGTGCGCAGAGATCGCTACGACTTACTCGATTTTCATGGAAGGCGTATCCCGCTCCGATCACTCAGCGATATAACGTCTCATTAGTTCTCGTTGCCCCGTGTTCAGCGAACCCGATCGGAGTTCAACTGACAATGCGGTTCCTCGCATCGTCTCAATACAGCTAGAAGCCATTCCTTCTCTGAAATGGCATCAAACTTGGTGTTCTGGGGTCGCTCATTGCCTGCCCCTTGCCATCGATAATATCTGCTCAGCTTGCGACTTACAGGCTGTCTGCACGGCAGCTTCAATTAGTTTACCCTGTTCATTGAACAGCTTTTGCGCAACTGTGTTTACCGAGATGCCTATTGGCGTAGGCCAACCGCGCAACGCGTGCACGATACCTCGAAGTGCCTGCAGTGTGACCCCGCAAGCCTGCCAGCCGGCTGCGGTGACCACAGTGCCCACAGCTCGTCCACTGAAGTAGCTGTAATTGTCCTCGCGCATATCCTCGACAAGGTCTAACGCGTTTTTCACTAGTCCCGATACGCCACCGTGATAAGCAGGAGTGCCGATCACTACTCCGTCTGCCCGGCGCAGGGCTTCAATCAAATCGAGCTGTTCCGGAGAGCGCGAGGGGCTTTCAGGGGCATAGTGTGGCAAAGCGGACAATTCTTTACCGTCGAACAGCCGAGACTGCGCACCCAGTAATTCCGCTTCTAATAGTACGCAGCGCACTAGGCGCTCGCCGGAAGAGCCGGGTCTTGTGGTGCCTCCAATGCCTACGATATAAGGTGGTGACGCCATATCCTTTTGCCTCCCGACACCTGAAGTAATTGAAAAATCTTTAGCGGGTAATGAGCCAATACTATGCAGAGTCTAATAATTCTGCTTTGTTCAACCAGCGATCATCCCACCATCGATCAGATGCTCCGCCCCAGTGATGAAAGAGGATTCATCTGACGCCAGAAAAATCATTAGATTTGCTACCTCATAGGCCTCCCCAAAACGCCGCATAGGAATTACGTTAACCGCCTCATATCCCGCTTCATCCAGTGCATCCTCGTTCATTGGTGTTTTTACGTAACCCGGATGAATCGAATTGACCCTGATGTTTTTGTCGCCGTACTCCACAGCGACGTGCTTAGTCATACCCCTAACGGCAAATTTACTGCTGACATAGGCTAGGTTGGGGCAACCCACAACAGCCGCCATCCCGGCGATAGATGAGTTGTTGATAATGGATCCCCCGCCATTCGCCAGCATTGAAGGCAGCACAGCTTGCATCCCCAGAAATACAGAAGTTTGGTTGGTTGCGCTGATCCGATGATAGTCCTCCTCCGTGAGATCGATGGTGCCCTCGACCACACCGACTATGCCTGCGTTATTGATCAAGGTTGTTATCGGTCCATAGGCCTTTTCCGCCGCTTCGACGACCGTTTTCCAGCCGGCCGAGGAACCCACGTCGTGATCGACAAAGATGGCATCTTCACCCAATTCAATTGCGAGTGCCGCGCCCTTTTCGGCCTTAATATCGGTCATGATGACTTTCGCGCCATTGCTGACAAAGGCGCGAGCCGCAGCAGCGCCCATGCCTTGTGCTGCTCCGGTGATTATTGCCACTTTGCCTTTCAACCTATCCATAATCATTACCCCTTTACTGTCTTGAAAGTTATCACGCTACTGCAGCCCGGCATCAAGTCACTTACCTCTAAATTCTGCTGGGCGTTTTTCAAGGAAGGCGGAGCAACCCTCATGGGCATCCGCGGTATCCAGCACAAGGCCAATCATCGCCTGTTCGTGGGCCAGTGCAGCGGCAAGAGGCATGTCTTGCCCGTGGGTAAGATTGCGTTTCAACAGTTGTAGCACCAGAGGCGAGTGACTAGCAATTTTCTGTGCCGTCTTCATTACCTCAGGCATCAGCTCTTCTCGACTTACAACTTTATTGACGAGGCCGATTCGCAGTGCCTCTCGGGCCGATATGCGATCACCGGTGAACATAAGTTCTTTTGCCTGGCAGGGGCTGATCTGACGCAAGAGTCGTTGGCTGCCACCTGCGCCAGGGAACAAGCCCAAGGTGATCTCCGGCAGCCCCAGAGCCGCGTCTTCGACAGCCACTCTTATGTCTGTCGCCAAGATCAGTTCAACGCCTCCGCCCAGCGCCCATCCATTCACGGCACTAATGGTAGGTTTTTTGCATACCTCGATCTGGCGGAATACCTCATGGATCAGTTCAGCGAATTCAAGGTAATGCTCAAGGCCACCGCGAGAAGCAAGGTCGGCGATATCACCGCCCGCCACGAATGCGCGATCACCAGCCCCTGTAATAACAATAACATGGACGTCGTCGTTGGTTTCGAGATCGGCAAACCTGCTCGAAAGTTTTTCCAATGTTGCTGAGTTCAGGGCATTCAACGCCTTGGGGCGATTGATTGAGAGTGTGCCAATATTTTCGGCGATGCTTGTAGTGATAGTGTCGTCGCTCATCGTTTAATCCTATTCAGGAGTATTGTGTTTCGACCGATTGTCGTCTCTTGCGCCTAATGCCGATGGGGCACTGCGTCACCTTCTGTGATTGGCATCGGATCGGACGAGAATTAAGCGTCTGCAATGAATTGTCAATAGAGCTGCAATATTGTCCTAGTACAATTTTGTAATGGAGCTAGGTGGCTCAGCCGATAATGTCGGTCTCTTTAAGCGTTTTTATAAGCTCGGTATCCATTTTCAGAATTTCTTGGAATACCCTTTCGCGAGCTTCGTCCTGGCTCGGAGTATAAGGGGATGATCTGTGTACCTGCCCCAGCGTCCAGGGTGGAGCCGCCACCCAGCCAACGTCCTGAGCATACTGAAATGCGCCACGCGCTCTAAGATGCTGGTCTTCCCAGATGTCTCTGGCATCGCTAGACGCAAAAGCCGCTATGTTGAATGCTTGTAACTCTCTCACAGCGTTATCAACACGTTGTTGTGACGCCCAATTCTCCAGCGACTGCTCTATCGTCCGGCGCTCCTCTTGCGATAAATCGCCCGGAGATTGTTCTGATACTGTTTTTAGTCCTAACAGCTCGCATAAAGATTTGAGGTCCACCTGGCTACAGACAACAATTGACAGCCACTGATCCTCCCCTTTACAGCGATATAGGCCGTGTGGGAACGCGCGCTCGTGATCATTGCCTCGCCGATTAGTGATAGCTTGTCGAGGTAAGGCAAAGGATGACGTCAGGGACCAAATCAGGGCATCGCGTGCCGCAAGATCAACATAGGCACCCCGGTCTCTGCGGGCCTGCACTAGACCGGCAATAGCGGCGAAGGCCATCAAAGCGCCGCTCGTCAAATCGCAGGGATAGCGTATTTCCGTAGGACGCCCGTCTGAGAACCCAGTGGAGTCCGCCAATCCCGACAGAGCGCTGAAAATCGGTGCATAGCCCACATAGCCAGAGTCGTCCCCTCCCCTGCCCAGGGCAGAGCCAGACACCATAACCAAACCAGGATTTTTCTGCTGCAGCGCTTCGAAATTAAAACCAAGGCCCTCAATGACCCCTGGCCTGAAGTTTTCGAGGAAAATGTCTGATTGCGCAGTAAGGTCCAGCAGGATCTGTTTGCCCCTGGGTTCCTTAACATTGATTTTCACGCAGGTCTTTCCCACATCAAAAAACTGTGTAATTGAAGCGGTAGTGGATGTAACGCCCTTGGCAGGACGCGATACCTGTATGACCTCTGCCCCGAGGGAGGCCAGCAAATAGCCCGCATAGGGACCCATAGCCGCCCAAGTGAAATCGACAACGCGGGTGCCTGCCAGTGGTCCGGTATCGACACTCATACCAGAATGTCCGCCGCTATAAGCTGGTCAACCTCAGCAGTCGACATGCCCAGCAGGCTCGAGATCACCTCCCGGGTGTGTTCACCGAGCAGCGGCGCCCGACACCAGTCGCTGTGAACATTCAACGACATCCGCCACATGGGGCCAAACAAAACCTCTCGACCCATGATTGGGTGATCGATCTCTAAAAAAGTATCCCGCTCCTGAAAATGAGGGTTCTCTAGTATCTCCGCCGGGCCGAGCAGAGGCATCGCCGCAATGTCTTTCGCCTGCAAAGACTCACAGAGCGTAAGCCCATCTTGTTTGGCGGTAAAAATGGACAGGGCGGTGTCCAGTGCCCGACGATTTTCCCAGCGGTCGCTGGGGCTGGCGAAAGTTGCGTCAGCAGCCAATTCCGGTGCTTCCAGCACGTGACACAGATCAGCCCACTGCGCGTCAGTTTTTACCGCAATCGCCAGCCAGTTATCGTCTCCCTGCACCGGGTAGTGGCCGTGCGGGGCGAAGCCGTGCCTGTCATTTCCCTGGGGCTTCGTAACAAATGCATTAGTCGCATAATCGACGAATGCCTCACCAATCACAGCTATAGCGGCCTCGGATTCCGCGAGGTCCACATGTTGTCCCACTCCTGTTCGGCGCTGATGCAAGAGTGCGGTGAGAAGGCCGAAGGCACCAGTCACGCCGGCGTTAGTATCAGCATATGGCTGTTGGATGCCTAAGATGTCCTCCTCTGGGTAGCCCACAAGGCTATCTAGGCCAGATAGGCCAGCGAGGAACGGAGCGTAAGCAGGGATATTACTCAAAGGCCCGCTTTGTCCGACACCAGACATGGAAAGCATGACAAGCCCCGGATTGTCCTTGGTCAGGTTTTGATAATCCATGCTGATTTTCGAGAGAAACCCCGGTTTGAAGTTTTCAATAACACCGTCGCACTGCGACGCAACCTGCTTGAGAAGCTTGATGCCTTCCTCGGATTTGAGATTCACAGCAATGCTTTTTTTGTTTCGATTTACCGCATGAAACCAGGGATTCTGTTCATGCACCGGCTCATCCTCTATCAGGGCTCGACCGAGGCGCATATAATCGATGCGCTTCATCGACTCTACCTTGATCACTTCTGCTCCCATATCTGCCAGAATTTGGCCGGGGATCGCGCCGGCCCAAACCCAACCCATGTCCAGTATGCGTACACCCTGCAGCGGCCCTTTGTTTACTGGCGCGCTAGGCGTGACGCCTTGAGTTGTGAGTGGTTTCTTACTGGCCACATATCCGCTTGACTCTCCCAAAAGCGGCACAGATAGATTCCTGCGTGCGGGGGTCTCAGAGAGTTTGCAGCCGCTGCCTGGCACCATGACTCGATTGCCGTCAGGGAATACGATGGTATTAAAGAAGTTCCGCGATCTGAGCTGCTCATCGACGCCGACCTCGTCTACAGTTCGCACTGGCCCTGAGGGTATCTCGTGCTCCCTGCAGAGAGTATAGAACTGCTCTTTTGAATAGTCCTTAAGCCAGGCCTTAAAATACTCGTCCAACTCGTCGACCCGCGGAGGGTGGCTGTTTTTAACTCGGCTGCGGTAACGTTCATCCTTACCCCAAGCGGGGGAGCCCATTAATTCTAGCAGGCGACCCCACTGGCGCCCCTCTGGCGTGTTGAGGGCAACAAATCCATCGGCACATGGGAGCACGGTCTGTGGATAGGGCAAATGTGCCATCCTGTTTCCAGCGCGCTTCTCTTCAATACCAGCCCTTTGATAGCGAGTAACACTGTATCCGGCATGGACTGTAGCCAGTGCCTCAGTTTCTGAGACCTCAACTACCTGCCCTTTCGAGGAATCCAGCCTCGCTATTAATCCACAAGCGGCACCGCAAGCGGCGGCATATCCGGCCTGATAAGCTGCTTGCGCAAGCGGCAAAGTTAGCGGTTGCCTGTCCGGTGCGCCGATACGTTGGGTTATGCCAGACAGAGCGGTAGCGGTCAGCTCACAGCCCGCAAATTCACTGTATGGTCCTGACAGGCCATAAGGACTAAGGTGGATGGCAATCAAGGCCTCGTGCGATTGCGCCAGTGACTTAAAGAATTCATGTTCGGCCTCATTCGGAATGTCCGGGGCGCCGTACACGAGGATATCCGCGTCACTGAGGAGCCCTCGCACGGTATCCAAGCCAACATCATCTACCAATACGCTGGTTTTGCCTGCGTGGAGGTAACCAAACAAACCGCTCTTTGCTTGTTCAGTTCCATGTCTCGAAGTGTAGTGCCGCAGTTCATTGCCGCCTGCAGTCTCGACGAGGTTAACATCCGCGCCGTAATCACAAAGGAGCCTGCCACAATAACCAGAACTCATCCTGCTGCCAAGCTCGACTACTTTACAGGCGGAAAATGGAAGCTGAGGAGTAACGCTTTTTTTCACTGACAAGACATCGTGTAGCCCGGGCCTAAGCCCGGTTGGCACCCACTAGGAAAAACAGCATGACCGCCTCGTCTGTTGAGTTGTTCTCCCACGCGTGAGCCGCGCCATTTAAAACAATCGAATCACCGGCCTGCAGGGTAACCCTCGAACCATCTGATAGCAGGCAATCAAGGGCACCGCTCAGGACCATATTAACGTCCACCGTGTCAGAACTGTGCAGATCGCTGGCCGAGGGCATGTCACTGTGGGGCATGTCGCCGCCGGAGAGTTCAACCCCTTCACGCGGCGCGAAGCGGGTCATAAACACTCGAAAACCACCCACCGGAGGAAACGTGCCATCCATAGCTGGTTCTGTGCCGGCGTCAGGAAGCTGAAAGGTTTCGTCAGCTCCCCATAGGCTGAAAAGCTCACCAATGCCCGGAAAAGGAGAGGCTTCAAGCTGCTCCTCTTGAGCGACAAAAGAAGACCCGTCCTTCTCCGCCAGCAGAACCCGCCGAACTTTTTGAGGCACCGCAAGTCCTTGTCTGACCAGCGCCGACCCTTCACTAGTAGTGCCCATTATCTGCCTCCTGATAGCAAATGTTTATGCTGCCCGATAATCCCTATTTCCGCTTTCGCGGCATTAAGAACCTCCGTAGGAAAATACCGAGTTGTCCCAGCGTGGACCGAGAGGATTTTCCTCACCGACATTACCAAAGACACCGCGCCGGGAGAGCGCTTTATCCACCTTAAGTTCTGCGATACTCATAATTGGAGCGATGGGGACACCAAGAGCTTGGCCCTCAACAAACAACGTCTGTCGAGTGTGTTTTACTGTCTCCTGAGCCAGCAATCCCGTCACCTTTTCCCACTGCGCGACCCGCTTTTTCTGGGAAGTATAGTCCTCAGATGCCATCCACTCTGGCTCGCCTAGCAACTTTACCAAGCCCTCCCACTGGTGCTGCTCAAGTGCAACAATTTGCACGAACCCATCGCTAGAGGGCAACACTCCGCCGACAAATGTGATGCTAGGCTCCAGGCGGTCTACCAGTCTGCCGCTGTTAGGATACTTTACCAGTTCAGTCCAGTGCATCTGCAAAAGCGCTTCCTGCTTTGAGCAGTCAATAATGTGTCCTTTCCAGCTACCATTCCCGGTGACAACAGCGAGGGCTGCCACTGCCGCCAGGAGGCCCGCTTGAGATTCCCCCCAGTAACCACCCGCCTGCATGGGCGCTCTGGTCTTGTACTCCGGCCAAAGTGAGTCGCACGGAATCTGTTGCGCATGGCCAGCGCTGTGGTAGGTGTTGAGTGGCGCGGCGGCATAACTGGCGTGGGGACCATATAACCCGAACGGGGAAATGCAGATTGCGGTCAGGTCTGGCTCTGCCGCCAGAACGTGTGCTGCGATCGGCTGTTGCGTCGGCCACCCTGCGCACGGCCGCTCCTCGATAATCATCGCGGCACCATGACAGAGCTCAGCCACCCGGTCGAGGTTCTCAGGGTCGTAGCAGTCGAAGCTTTCAACTGCTTTGTGGTGATCCAGCGCGAGCATGCGCTGTCTCTCTTCCGAAGAAAGGTCGGCATCGATGTTGCGAACGGCGTGCACTCTGGCACCAAGCTGCGCCAGCGCGTGCCCACAAAAAGCCCCAGCAAACCCCCGAGAAAGGTCGACGATACGCAGCTCTTCCAGAACCCGTGAAAAATCTGTCGATTGAAGGGGCACTCATCTACCTCGCGGTCATTCCGACAACTTTACCACCGCCTCCCCTTGGGCGACGACTTCATGGCGCTGATTCACTGCTACCAATTCAATGACAACCTCTTTTTCACCCTCTTCATCCAGCTTCTTCACAACCTTGCCATGACAGCGAGTTACATCTCCCATAATCACAGTCTTGCCCAGTTTGATATCCAGTACGCGCAGAAAACCCCTGTCACCCATCCAATTTGTTACCACTTGGCCCAGCCAAGCGATTCGTTGAGGCCCCAAGTCATAGGCTCCCTCCAGGCCAGACCGTTGGGCCAAAAAATCATCCCAGTGGACAGCCTCTGGAGAATCGGGGACGCCTGATTTGTTGTAAATCACTGCATGAGGATGCCTGCGGCGGAACGCGGAGCCGACAGAGTGGGTGTACATGAAAAAACCGCCAGCGACACCGCCAAATCCCGTGCGCATGTAGCTCACAATATCAGTCACGGTCAGCGGCCCTTTTACTACCGGGGACAATTCCTCCCCCTCGTGGACTTCATCATAAGTGCGCGGTATATCACCGCGCGTGATTTCTCGGAATATCTCGTTTTCCAGATCCGCAATTTCAGACGGATTATAGTCTCTGACTTTTTCTTCGCGTCCTTCGCTCCGCTTCCGGGCTTCTCCTCTCTCCGTACGGAGGTTCCAGTGTTGAGCAGTGCACACTAGGTCCTCATCAGCATTTTTAAAATCGATTTTGACACCCTGTAATGCTGTTCTACCAGCGAAGCGGCTGGGGCGGACGGAAATATCGTCAATTGCGCCTGAACTGTCTAGCCGGTCTCCCTCAAATATTGGCTTGAACCACTCCACGCGACTCCTCACGTAGAGAGCATGTACGCCTGGGAAGCCTGTACCCACGTCCCAGCCACTGAGTACGTAGATCATCGAGGGTGGTGCTACGAGTCGACCATATGGACCACGCGCGGCATAAATTGGGTCAGACCACAAAGGATTCATGTCTGCGACGCCTAACACGTAACGGTCGATCCACTCATCGGTAATCACGACGCTGCGCTGAAGATGGCGCATAGGTTTGCCGATACGGGCGCGCATTTCTTCAAGGGCTTCATCGGTGATGGTGCCCTCGCCCTGCCCGGATTTGACTTTCTCTGTTACTTTCACTTTTGCACCCGTCTGGTAATTTTCATCCGGTCGCGCTTTTGCGCGCCTCCCTTTCTGCTCAACTGTGATTAGTCGCTAGCGCTAGATCTATAGCTTCCGCCGACATGCCTATCTCAGCGAGGACTTCTCTACTGTGCTCGCCCAAATTAGGTGCAAACCCCTGAATCTCCGAGGGCGTTTCTGACCAGTTCTCGGGAGGGGTCATCATGCGCAGGCGTCCCTCGGTGGGATGTTCCCGGCACTCAAAAAAACCTACGTCTTCAAGGTGTGGGTCCTGGAGTAGCGAGGGAATCGTGTTCAGGGGCATAGCAGGGATATCATGTTGTGCAAAGATTTCCAGCCATTCCGATGTCGATTTTTTTTCCAGAATGGGCGAAACAAAAGCGTACACATCGTCAATATTTGCGGACCGGGCTGTCTGTGAGGAAAAACGCGCGTCTTCGTGAAACTTGTTTGGCTCACCGATGATTCTGAAAAAAGCCTTCCAGTGAGCATCGTTATAGATGAGGGCGCAGATGTAGCCGTCCTTCGTATTGTAGGGGCGACGGTCTTGCGATATGAGGCGCGTGTAGTAAGGCCCACCCTGCGCAGGTTCATACGACAGTCCCGCCATGTGATCTCCGAGTACATACTGGGAAAGCACCTCGAACATCGGCACCTCGATTGATTGTCCTTTGCCACTCAATTCACGTGCATAGAGGGCCGAGGAAATCATTCCAACCAAGTAGAGGCCCACGGATCGATCTGCAATCGGTGTTGGAAGATAGCGGGGTATGTCTCCACTGGCCTCCGTCATAAGCGAAGGGAGACCAACTATTCCTTGGATTAAATCGTCGTAGGCCGGCTTACCGCTGTATCGGCCCCCGGTACCAAAGCCGATTGCTGCGGCGTATATTATTTTCGGATTAACGTCCGCTACCGTCTCGTAGCCAAGCCCCAGTCGATTAAGGGCATCGGGGCGAATATTGTGGACAAACACGTCGGCACTTCGCGCCAATTCCAAAGCAGCAGCTCGCGCTTCTGAACGTTTAAGATCTAGAACAATACTGCGCTTACCGTGGTTAGCATTCAGAAATGAATGCCCCATCTGAGGGTTTTTCATAGGGCCTACATACCGCATGATGTCACCTGTTGGAGGCTCCAATTTGATGATGTCTGCTCCGAGGTTGGACAAAATCATCGTGGCATAAGGCCCCATTACTACGGTGGTCAGATCGAGAATGCGAACTCCCGCAAGCGGCCCGCTAGAAGCATCTTTAGAAGCTTTTCCCGATTCAATCGACATAGCCGTAATCTATTAGGGCCTGTTTCATGATGGCGCTAAGATCTTGGTTATTGGCACTCGCAGAAACACTCGGAAAGCCGGATCTATCGACGCCGATTTGCTCGTAGGTGATTTCACGGTCCTGAACGTGGCGTTGGAGTATGGTGCGCATGGCTGAACCGCCGGGAAGGCCCATGCGCGGTGCGCGCACACCAGCAAGCGTCACAGTCTGTCCACCCTCCAAAATAAACATCGCGCCATCTACCACCCCTAAGCATTTCGCATGCTCAATACTCATTTAATCTCCCTGATACGAATCAAATTGGCTTCAGGCTACAAGTTGCTCGCGCAGAACCTTCCGGTTGACCTTTCCCGCAGGTGTTTTCGGTATTGCATCTACAAATTCGATATCGCGGGGGTACTCGTGCAGGCTTAAGCGACTTTTGACAAATTCTTGCAACTCTTTGGCAAGCCCTTCGTGTTCATTTGTGCTGCAGACCAGAAACGCTTTTGGAATGAGTCCTCGTATTTTATCAGGGACTCCGATAACAGCTGCTTCCTCGACCTTGTCGTGCCTTAACAGCACGTCTTCGATCTCTATGGCGCTCATGGTCCAGCCGGCAGAAATAATAATATCGTCCGAGCGGCCACCATAGTAAAAATAACCCTCGGAATCTTTACTGCCTCGGTCCTTAGTTGAAATCCAGCTACCCCTGCGGCGCACCACGAGTTCTCCCAACTCCCCTGGCTGGCATGGTTGACCATGACTGTCGTGAACATCCACTTCTGTACCAAGAATGGGTTTTCCCAGAGTACCGCGTCGCACGTCGTAATCGTCAGCGCCTGGGTAATTGACCAAAACCGTGCCCACCTCGGTAGTACCGTACATACTGCTGGGAATTGTCCCAAAAATGTCTTCGATGAATTCGGCGGTTGTTGAGTCAAGTGGTTCGCCCGTATAGGACAATTTCTCTACTGAGTAATGGTGGTGGTTGCCTGCGCCGCTGCTCCTGAGCATGCGAAAGTGAGTGGGCGCGGCCGACAGTGCTGTAATCTCGTATTCAGACAGGGCTCTGGCAAAACGGTGGGGGTCAAACTTACCGGAAATAGTGCCTGTTGTAATACCAAGCGTTAACGGGCCCAGCGTACCGTGCCACAACCCATGGCCCCAGGCTGCTGAGGAGGGGCAGAAGAACCGGTCGCCAGGTCTTATTCCGGTGGCGTACAAAGCGGCAATCATGAGATAAACCACCGACAGGTGAGAATGCTTGACCGCGGTGGGAATAGCCCGACTTGTACCTGAGGTGTATTGGTAGATAGCGTACTCGTCACTGCGACTACTCACCGCAAACTCTGGAGGGAAGGCTTCTAGCGCAGACAGGAAATCTTCATTGGCAATTGACACCTGCGTATTTTCTAATTGGTTGACAACATCTGCTTTTTCTTCACTAGCGATCAATAATTTTAAATCGCAATCATCAGCGCGGGCCCGCAAACCATCGATGCCAAACAGGGTAAATAGCGGAACAGCTATCGCACCCATTTTGACAATTCCGAACAACGCTGCATAGAAGGCTAGCGAGGGATCAACCATGACGCCCACGCAGTCCCCTCGCTGCACACCGGTGGAAACCAGCCAATTGGCGAGCTGCGAAGATGTGCGTGACAGGTCGGCAAAGCTAATTTCTTCGTCCCGTCCGTCAGCATGCGCCACTTTTACAGCAATCCGACCTGACTTAGCGTGCCGATCCACTGCCTCGTGGGCGATATTGAGATCCGCCTTATCGCCATCGACAAGATCCCACAGCCTCGCCACCGAGAATTCGCGCTGAGCGTCCTCGTATTTCGTAAATTCAGTTAAATGGCGCATCTGGGTCTGCTCCAGATCACCCCTCTATCTCGAGAAGCAATCTTAATGACGTTGAAACTTCGGCACCTAAAAAAAATAGTCCACATGTTGCTGTAATTAAGGATATACAAGCGGATATTTCCTTTGAAAAAGCAAGTTTTTCCTGCTGCAATGGCTCGAATGATGCAGATAAGAGCCGTTGTTCCCGCTCACCTATACATCCCACTCAAGAGGAAGTGTAAAGG
>CESO01134827.1_pt1 | contig 17548 bp, 9 predicted proteins | sample 356341 | NCBI WGS metagenome assembly CESO01 (sample SAMEA2621812, study PRJEB7988) | marine metagenome | biome: marine biome (ENVO:00000447); feature: deep chlorophyll maximum layer (ENVO:xxxxxxxx); material: "saline water (ENVO:00002010), including plankton (ENVO:xxxxxxxx)" | depth 35 m
CCTTGGCGCTCACGAATATGCTGGGCCATGCCCATGGCTGCAACCACCTCTGCGTTACGAAGACTTCCCTGGAAGCTATTTGAGGCCCTATTAGATTCGGCGTTTGCTTCCGTGAGGAGCTTGTTTGTGGCTGCCTCACTGGCAAGTGCCAGCACTACCATTACGACTCCGCTGAGAATGCCAGCTATCCCAAACCAAGGGTGAAACATAAACATGACACCAATGTATATCGGGAACCAAGGGGCATCAAAAAATGCAAACAATCCAGCTCCAGTGAGGAATTGTCGTAGAGCCATCAAATCGATTACCGGTTGAGCACTAACCACCGCTCCTCCGGTTAGAAGCGTGCTCTGAAATGTTGCATCGGAGACCCGATCACGCAGCGAAGTTTCTAATCTGTTGCTTGCGCTCACAAGAACCATAGACCTTACCCATTCAAAGCCACCGACCGCCATCAATAGGGACACCATTAAGATAGTCAGCATGGCTAGGGTCGAGAGGCTGCCACTCGCCACTACTCTGTCATACACCGTCAGCATGTAAATAACGGGTGTTAACATTAAGATATTAACCGCAGCGCTAAATATTCCTGCGTAGACAAAGTATTGCTTACATGCGTGCAGGGCGAGCTTAAGTTCGTTCGTTTTTGCGCTGTTGGTTGCCATGAGGGTTGGGTTTTCTGTTTGAATGATTAACGAAGTTGCTAGTGGTCTACAGTGAGTCTTAATTCCTTAATTTCAAGTCATCTCGATCAAGTAGACGATGTGGCGTCATGTGCCGTACTAGGCGCTATTAAGTATGATAGCAGCCTTTGAGCTCTAGTGAGGCGATTGCCTAAAAGTAAACAATACCCTCGACAGCTATGTGCTGACGGTGACTTCACAATAGCTATATCGACCCCACCAGACCTAAACACCACTTAAACTTTTTCGTCGCAGCAACCAGATGAACTCAAGACCTTGCTTTGTTTCGAATTGTTGGGGTGAAAATTCCGAATTAATCTTTTGGGTCCTAGAGTTCGTCAGACCCTTGAGCTAGCTGCTGAAGCCTTTCAGGCTTGCGAACAATTAGTTTCGCCGATCCGTCCCGTCTAACTATCTGCCGATTCTGCAAAGTCTGAAATATTCGAGTGACAGTTTCTCGGCTGACATTCAGCATAATGGCGATTTCCATGTGCGTTGGCGGATTTGTAATCTCCACAGTGTTTTCGCTGTTTTCTTGCATCTTAGAAGAGTCTTTCTGACCAGAATAAGGGTCACTTTCATTCGTGACTCTAGTCCTTGCTTTATGAGAGATCAGCAGCCAGAGTTGACAGCATACGCGCTGGCCGATGTTTGGCAGACTCAGCAAGGAGCGTTGAAACGTCATTTGTCTGACCCTGCTAGCCAGTTTACTGCCTAGCACATTCATGACTCCGGGAGTTGTGAGCATCACCTCTCGCAATTCGTTAGCCGGTACGAAGACAACCACAGCGGCGGTAAGGGCAATTACGAATTCGGATTGGGGCTCTTGGTCGAAAAGCGCAAGTTCTCCGCAAAAGTTTCCGGGCTCGACAAAATAGAGACCCACTTCACGCCCATCGATTGTGAAATCCACTCCCTGAAGCCGCCCCTCGAATAAGAAACATACGCAGTCCTCTGCTTCGCGTGCTTGAAGAACGATGCCTCGGCGTGAAAACTTCTTTAGCTCACTATGATTTGCTAGCCTAGCCAGAACCGACAGGGGTAGCGGCTTCAGAATTGGAAACGCGCTCAACAGCTCGGGAGTAACGACCATTAGATCTACTTAGGCTCCGGTGAATAGTACCCGTTCAGGGTGAAGATGCTGCAAACTCAGGGTGGCAGTAAGAGAGTTAGAACGCTCGCTCCAAGCGAGTAGTATATGTGCGGGATGCGCCGCGGTAAATTTGAAATTGGGGTTGATGTGTGATCGAGATCACCTGAATATGTTGGGGCATCGTGCAAAATGAGAAGCTAATCTCGAGCTAAATTGTGAACTTTGCTCCAGCCCCGCCAAAGTAGGCAAACCGGTTGATTTGCTAAACTCAGGGCGGAATAGCTAATGCTCAGTGGATCGCGATAGAGTGCGGGATGCCAAAGGAGATCTCGTTAAAATGACTGTTAGTCCTTGTGCCAATCGGCATTATTTATTCCTTGCACTATGCCTAAAATGATCAATACAAACACAAATCGTCTATCAGCGTTGACCTGCAGCGTATTGACCATCTTTATCTTAGGCCTGTGTCCCACTGCTCCTGCAGTGGCACAAGCTGAGCCTCAGGTTGCTGTGGGAGAGGTTAGTCTGGTTTTGGGCAAGGCCTATCGACTCACAGCTGAAGGAAAAAGGACAAGGCTGCAGCGCGGAGATCGTGTCAGTGAGGGCGACCGCATCGATACTGAGTCTAGTGGCCATGTTCATCTCCGATTTTACGATGACGCATTGGTTAGCGTGCGACCTAACAGTCAGCTTACTATCTGGCGTTATGAGTTTGACCCTCTCAACCCTGCAGACTCTGCAATAAAGTTTGATCTTAAAGAAGGCGTGACCCGAGCAATTTCAGGTGCGGCTGCCAAGGCAGCACGAGATCGTTTCCGGCTCAACACACCAGTCGCGGCAATTGGTGTGCGAGGCACAGACTTTGTGGTGAGCGCGGATGCTGCGAGCACGAAAGCAGTGGTGAACGAGGGTGCGATTGTGATGGCGCCATACTCGAATTCTTGTCGCGCTGACGCGTTGGGCCCGTGTTTAGCTAATGCTCTGGAATTGACCGATAGCTCTCTTCGATTAGCTTCTGTCGAGCAAGACCAACCCCTACCGCAGCTGCTGCCGCTGAGTGCTGTTAGGTCGCCAGACAAAATTCAGGAGCAGGTTCAACTTGCCATTTCTGGCTCAGCAACGCCTGCGGCAAGCGCAGTAACGCTTGCGACATCAGCTACCCCCAGTTCCGATCAAGAGGTGAGTAACCAAGTACTTCTCGAGGGTGTAACTTCGCCAGCAGTCAATGCTGAAGCTAAGGTGGCTGCAGAAACCGCATCGGTTACTGACTTTATACCTGTCGATCCCATTTCTGTATCGGCTGAGGGAAATGTTATTGAGTTCGATTTTACGCCGCCATCACCGTTAACGGCGAAATCATTAAGTGATCGTCAGTTGGTCTGGGGGCGCTATGCAGACTCCCCGCTGGCCAGTGATCGGCTTGCTCTTGACTTTGAGGAGGCAAGAGCAAGTCGAAGAATTACGGTCGGAACTTTGGATTATGGACTGTTCCGCTTTGAACCTGGGCCGAGACGCTTGGCTGGCGACTTAGAGATTACAGGTTTTCAACTTACAAGCGCTCAGGCGGTTTTTAACTCTCAGACTGGTATCGTCGCCATGTCGGTAAACGGCGGCAGCCTAGACATTAACTTCCAAGATAATTCCTTTGCCACCGCTCTGAATCTGACTCACGAGCTTACTGGTGAGGTTGATTTTGTTGCTAATGGTGTGGTCGTTGATGGAGGGTTTTTCCGAGCCATTGAGGCAACCCAGAGGTTGTCCGGGGCTGTGAGCCTTGATGGCGCTGAAGCGGGCTATCAATTCGAGAAGCAGCTTGCCGAGGGCGTGGTATCTGGCCTCACACTTTGGGACAGCAAATGAGTCAAAATGCAGCAAATAGACAGCTCTCTGAGACTAGCGGAGCGTCAGTAATAGGCTCGCTTTTGCGAATTTCACCGGTTGCGATGCGGGTTGTTGTGTTAGCAATTTCGGCGTTCTTGGCCTTGCTAATCTCTGCTGTGTTTGACCTAAGCTTAACTTTGTTTGAAGAGAGGGTGGGGGCGCTCGGTTGGACCCTTAACTCAGACCTGTCTCAAGAGGAGCGAATTACTCTCGTAGCTATTGATGAACCGAGCATAGCTGAAATAGGCCCCTGGCCCTGGTCGCGAGAGGACATGGCGCGATTAGTTACTGCTATAGATGCGGCTGGTGCGCAACTTCAGCTTTATGATGTGACTTACCCCGAGCCTCGGCTTGGAGATGACAAATTTATTGCTGCCCTACAAAGCGCTAACGGAGCCCTAATCGCTCAGGTGCCTGCACTTGAATCCAAGGTGGGAGAAGGCAGTATTGGACAAATGACTCATCCGATAAGTGGAATGACTTGCAACAATGCTGCTAGCCAAGGAGCTACATTCGCAAAGGCTAACAGCTTTGTTGCGTCTGCCGCCAGTCTGAGCGCTGTGCCGAAGGGGCATAATGCTGCCCTAATAGATAACGATGGCGCAGTCCGGCGCAGCCCGGCACTGGTCTGTGTCGATGATGCGGTTTACCCGGCTTTGTCGATAGCCGCGTTTTTGCAGCTTGGTAGTGCCGATCTTTGGAGTGGAGAGGTAAAATCGGGGACGTCACTACTAGACCCAGCCGCTACTTTGAGCCTTGATGGCTATCCTGGCCTGGAAATCCCGTTGGATTCTACGGGTGCCATGCGTATTTCTTTCGCAAAGTCTCCTGAGGCCTTTACAGCCTTGTCAGCGGCAGATGTTATTCAGGGTAGGGCCGATCCTAGGGAGATGGAAAATGCTTGGGTGATTATTGGCGGTACTGCTTTCGGTATGGCCGATATTGTTCCTACCCCCTACAGCGGAGCCGCGTATGGTTTGGAGCTGCAAGCTCGTTTGTTGGCAAGCATTCTTGACGTTAATGTGCCTTATACGCCAATAGGCACTGCATTTTTCGTAGTAATTGTTTGTTTATTGTTCAGTGCAGTTCTTTATTTTCTCGCGGCACGCGGTGACCGCCTTGCGGCCTATGGATTACCCGCTGCGGCAATATTCCTGCCTGGGGTTGCCATAGCTATCCACATTGCCGCACTGTCATCGCTAACCATCTGGCTGGGCTGGGTCGGGCCAGCGCTGTTTGGTCTATTAGCTGCTAGTGGTCTGCTGTTGTTAGAACTAGGCAGGGTTCGCTTAGAGCGCGCAAGAGTTTTTGGTAATCTGAACAGCTATCTGCCAGCGGCGGTTGCGCGGGAGATTGCATTTTCGGCGCCGTCGTCCGTCGTCAACGCTCGCAGAAGCAATGTGACCCTGCTCCATGCTGATTTAAGAAATTTCTCAGCTTTCAGTGAGGCGCGCCCGCCGGAGGAAATAGCGGCACTACTCCATTTCTTTCTCACCAGAGTCACTGAAATTGTCGAAGAGAAAGGGGGTAGGGTGCACGAATTCCGGGGCGATGGCATCTTGGCAATTTGGGACAGTGCTTGCAGTGCCACCGCTCACTTTGCATTAGAAGCTGCGCGTTCAATGCAGGATTCACTCAACGACCGGCTGTTGCCCGAGCATGCGCTCACAGGATTGGAGCCATTGGCGCTTGGCATCGGCATTGAACAGGGTCCGGTGTTAATTGGTTCGATTGGCCCGGCCCATCGTCGCAGCTACACGCTTCTTGGCGATACGGTCAGTATCACACTCCGCATTCAAGAAATGACGGCGGAATTGGCACAGCCTGTTCTCTTGGGAGAGTGTGCAGCACGGCAACTTAATGATGTCGGGTTGCAATCTCAGGGAAGCTACTTGCTCTCGGGCCTACGAATTCCTCATGTCCTGTTCGCTCCAGGGTCTCAAGCGTCAGTGTCGTCAATCTCGGCGAAACAGCCTAGCCTGAGTTTGGTCGGCGGCGAAAAGCCCTGATAAATACCATCGAGATTTAGTGTTTTGAGCACTCGCATTGATATGACAATGATCTTTGATTGCGATGCGGCGCCACTTTAAAGATAATCTCTAAAATCCCCGGATCCTGCTTATACGTACGTCGTTTCAAATGACTACATGGGACAAAGTGAAGCCTGTGCAGGCGTAGGTTGGTTGGCTGGCCTTTAAAACCTGCTTCACCCATTTCAAAACATCATGCTAAGACAATGCAAGGCACGGCACGGAAGAGGATGCGTACAAGCCATCTTATCATCATCCTAATTCTCTGCGCCTGGTCGGCTACGACATGGGCTTGTCCGAAGCTCAGTAGTCATTATCCCGCCGATAAAGATTCAGCTGAGGACTGGGAGCGTGCTCGGATCAAGCTCGCAGGGGTATACGAACAGTGTCTTCGAAGCTCTGAGTATTTTGCTCTCTACGGGGCGGCGCATCTGAATTCGGGCGGGCTTGTAGAGGCAATAGAATCTCTCGAGCGCGCATTACTCTTGGATCCTAACAACGGAGCAGCGCTTATTGACTATGCCGACGCTTTGCTTAGGGACGGGCAACTATTCGCGGCGATCGCAGCCAACGAATTACTTTTATCGAGGCTAGACTTGCCCTCTGATCTAAAGCTGCAAATCATTCAGCGTCAACAGAACTGGAGCGCACTCGCGCAAACGACCAGCTGGGCATTGGACTTATTGGGTGGTTTCGATGACAACCTCAATGGTGCCCCGGATGAGGACCTCGTCGAGTTAACTTTATCCGGAGAGCCAATTTTTCTTAAACTTAACGAGCAATTCCAAGCTACGAAAGGCCCTCTCTTAAACGCCCGCATTCAGGCGCGACATCGCCGCCTCACTCCCGATTTCCAGCACACGTTTCTTGGCCAGGTTCGTGGCAGGCTCAGTGAAGACGCTGGCTCCGATGTTGTGCAGTTCGCCGGTCGGTATAGCCGATCGAGAGCCACTAATGACGATAGCTTGGAATGGGGTGCGGGTATAAATCATTTGCTCTTTGGGAGCGAATCTCTTTTTACGGGTGCTGATTTTGGGGCACGCTATCAGCTTGGTAACATCGTTAATTGTCGATCCTACGTTGGCGGGGCATTACAGCATCAAGTTTGGCATCAGCAGAGACGATTAGATGGGTTGGAGGCGAAGGCGACTTTAGGAACTAGTTGTCCCTTGCTGGGTGGTCGAGGCCAGCGACTCAATGTTGAGGGAAGTTTGCTGCACAATGAGGAAATCACTGGCAATCGCCTCGGCGGCAACAGAGACGGCTGGCAAGCTATAGTTGAATGGGAGGTGGTTTTACCGAGGGGATCTTTTTCTGCCCAACTGAATCACACACGTTTGTTGGATGGAATCGGATTTAGCCCCTTGCTCGAATCAAACGCAAGGCGCAACGTGCGTCGGAGCTCCGTGCTCATACAATATCACCAAGAGCTAACTTGGTTGGGGGGCGGTACTCAATTTTTAATGAGCTTTTTTCACCAGAATCAAAGATCTAACTTCAGCCTGTTCCAAACTCAAGATACCTCGGCAGAGATTGGCCTCCGTTGGAGGTTTTAGTTCATTGGGGTCGATTACTTATAACTCATATTACCCCCTGGCAGGCACTTTTACACTCTGCGTCCTTGGTGGGGGCCGCCAGCTCCATGATTTTGAACCATTTCACGTTGAAAAACAGCAGACTTTTTAGATACTTACCCCTTCTTATTGAAAATTTGCATTGATCTGTTGTTTTGATGCTTAAGTGCCTGTAACATCCCGCCGATACCTATCGTGTCAGTAGGCTATACGTCTTCGCAATTGAAGTAGTTTTACTACCATTGCTTGGCTACATCTAAAGACACTCTGGTAACGTTTTGAAAAGAATTATCTGGGTATCTCCCGTCTCATGTGACCCTAGTCACAGGAGGTGGGAGATACTTTGATTATGCTAGCACTCTAATTGTAAGGTAAGCGCCAGACGCTCCGGCTTTTCCAGGAAGATTCCTCAGCTTGTTTTTGCATGCGAGGAACATTTGAGGAATAGGGAAAGCTACCGCCACGGCACACCCGCAATAGAAATAAAATTGAAATCGATCTCAAGGAGTTTTAAATGGCTATAACAGCTGAAACCCGGCAAGACATCATAGAACTGGTTGTCGCTGCTTATGACGCTGCACCAGGTACGACCCTGCTAACTGAGTTAGTAGCAATCGTAGACGGCGGAGGCACTCTTGCCGATGTCGCAGAAAACTTAACTACCCGAAGCGAATGGACTAGCAAATATCCATCCTTCCAAACTGCAAACGAATTTGCGACCGAATGGCTCGGTAACCTAGTGCCTGAAGCTTCAGCTGAAGCGCTCGCTGAGGGCATCACTGTCGCGGAAGGACTGATCAACGGTGGTAGCTCTTTCGGCGCTATTCTGATTGAGGCCCAAAGCTTCCTGAGCGCGCTGGCTGAGACGGATGCCTCTTTCGGTGCTTCCGCCGCGCTTTTCAACAATAAAAGTGAGGTTGCCACTTATCACACTGTAACGTTAGAAGAAGCTGCACAAGGCACCGCTACTCTCTCCAGTGTAACTAGTGATGATGCAACGGTAACAACTGCGAAGGGTGCCGCAGACACTGCTGCCCTGCCGGCTGCAGACGCGGGCGCTTCTTATACCTTAGTAACAGGCCTAGATAGTAAAACTCTGGGTACAGGTGATGACTCTGCCTTTGCTACGGATTCAACGACAGCGGCATCTGATACTTTCAACGTAAGCGATTCTGTCAATGGCTCTGACGGCTCAGACACCTTCTTCCTGACAGTCGACGCAATTGCTGGGCCAACAACTTACACGCCAAGCAGAATTACTAACTTTGAGACTTTTTCCGTAACCAACGTCGACGCGACCCCAGATGCAGTCACAATCAACGCCAACCTTATGGGTCTCACTGGTGTGGAGGTGTCTGCTAGTACTGCTGCTGTCAACTTCACGAACATAACCGCAGGTTCTTCCATTTCATTGATTGGAAATACCGGTGCGGTTGATGTCCAGCACAAGAACGCTGGTCTGACCGGAGCCGCTGACTCGGTTTCCGTTAGCTTGGTCGGGAATACTGGTAATGTAACAATCGACAGTGATGGCGCTCAGGACATTGAATCAGCAACTCTTGCTGTTGAGGGAGCCAACACAGGTAACTACACGATTGGTGACAGCGGTGCGAGCACTGTTGCAACAGTCACGGTTACAGGTACAGGCACCATCGACCTTGAGGCCGGTGGCGATCTTAATACTGCGCTTGCAACTCTTGATGCCTCAGCAAACTCAGGCGGTGTGACATTTACGTCAGCCCTGGCTACAGGGACTACCCTTACCGGAGGATCTGGTAACGATGTTCTGACTGGCGCGACAGGCAACGACGTTCTCACAGGCGGCGCGGGTAACGACACTCTTACCATTACAGGGGGCAAGGACAACCTATCCGGTGGAGCTGGCGATGACGTCATTGTTGCTACTGGTGCGGATAAGAATGACACCGTTGCGGGCGGAGATGGCACTGATACCATCAAGATTGGTTCAGCGCTAGCGTATGATGACGAATCTACTCCCACAGTAAACGATGCCGCTAACATAACTGGCTTCGAAAAGCTCGAGACTACAGGCACTTTGAGCCAAGACATGGCAGCTCTTTCTGGAATCGTTGCAGTTGAGACAGAATCCGGAGTCCTAACCGCTACCGAAGCATCAGGCATCGCCGATTATTATGCGGTTGCGGGTAGTACGGGGCTAGATCTTACTTTAGCTACGAACGGCACAGCTGACTCTCTGAATATTCACTTGGGTGACGACACCGCGCAGACCGCATCGGCGGGCGTAACTGTTGATGCTATCCAAATTGAAACTGCATTGGTTGCGTCTAAAGGTGCTAATAACAACACTCTGACCGACTTCGAAGCTGACTCGTTGACAACACTTACCGTAACGGGAAGCAAGACAGCATCGGTTACCCTTAACGACAGCACGGCGGTGGCAACTATCCCGCTGACTACTGTTGACGCGGCTGCCTTTACAGGGCCTTCACTGACAATTAGTGCGGTTGAGGCTGATTCAGGTGTGACAGTCACAACCGGATCGCAGGCACTGACTGTAACCGTAGGACAGGGCGCTAACGACATCACTGGTACAGCAGGTGACGATACCGTTACCACTGGTAGCGGTGCTGACACAATTTCTACTAGCGACGGTGAAGACACAATCACTGCGGGCGACGGTGTAAACATTATAACCGTTGGAGATGGCAATGCGACCATCACCGGTGGTTCGGGCGTTGATACCATCACTGCTGGTGCGGGTAACAACAACATTACTCTGGCCGCTGGTGCCGACGTTGTCACTGCAGGTATTGGTAACAACACAATTACCAACGCTTCGGGCAATGCGACTATTACGGCTGGTGACGGCGAAAATACCGTAACCAACACTGCTGGTGACAGCGAAATAACTCTGGGCGACGGTGGTAATACCGTTAACTTGACCGCCGGCAATTCCGAGGTAGTTACGGGAGCTCTGGGCGATACAATCACAGTGACTGCCGGTAATAATGATATTGCCTCAGGTGCAGGTAACGATACGATTACACTCGGTTCCGGTAACGACACCATTGACGCAGGTACTGGAACAGATACTGTTAGTTTCTCTGTATCCAGTGGTACATGGGCTGGCTCTATCGCTGATGCCGAGACTACTGTCGCAACCTTCGGCGGTACGGCTACCATCGACGCTGACGGCATCACCGGCTATAGCGCTCTTACGGTGACAGCTAACGCAACTGTGGGTACAGCCACAATCAGGGGTCTAGATTCAGCAACCATTACCCTTACAGAGGATAACGGTGAGGCCGACGCGGCTGACGGTGAATTTGGAGCAGTTACCCTCGACACCGAGGCAGATGCGGATATCGATTTGGTTATTTCGCCAAACGTTGAGGCTACTACAGACGCTATCAGCGATATCGGCGCACTTACCTTTACAGACGGTAAGTCTCTGGATATCTCTACCACAGCTGCTACTTCGGGTAATGTTCTTACACATACCCTGGCATCAATTGCTCTAGATGATAGCGAAACTACAGGGATATCAATTACCACGGGTAATTACGCTGGTCTTGAAACAGGTAATATCACGGGCTCCGAGTCTCTGGAGACTTTTGCTATCACCGCTGGAGCTGAAGCTGACATCGACGTGGGAACACTCGACGACGGTACTAATCTATCCTCGTTGACTGTTACGGCTAGCGGTTTGAACGCTGCTGTCACGTTGGACGAGATTGGTGAGACCACAGCTGGCATCTTCTCGACACTGACTCTCTCTGCGTCAAATGGTGCAGACGTGGATTTTTCTGACGCTACTAACGGAGCAGATATCACGTTCTCTGAGAACATCACTACTTACTCAGCCACCGCGACCGGTTCTGGCTCGACTATGGAGGTAGGGCAGCTCAGTGGTAATGACCTTACGGTAACATCGATGACTCTGTCTGCGTCCGATGGCGCTACGCTCACTCTGGTAGAGGAAGCTGACACTGATGGCGTAATCGACTACGCGCCTAAGAGTCTCACGATGTCTACCTCAGGTACTGGGTCTACATTCACAGGCACCTTGATGGCTCAGGACGCTGGCTCGCTAGCGGCTACTACAGAGTCAACAATTTCTATCGACGCTGAGGGTGCTTCCTCTGTGGTGGATCTTAATGGTGCCGTGCTTGGTGGTGTAGAGGTCGACTTAATCAGCTTAGATGTTGGCTCTTATGCAACTCTTGATATCGCTGGTAACTTGGTAGACAACACGGACAATGCTGTGTCTGATGCTCTCGCATCCATTACCGCTACTGGTCATGTTGGTGAGTTGGCTATTAACTTGGACGCCTACTCTACGTTGGACCTGAACAACGAGGCGGGCAGTGAGGCTACTGGCGATACACTCGATATAACTGGTACTTACTTCACCACTGTTGACGTCGACTGGGCCGATAACGTTACTCACGAGGGGGACGCGCTTTTCATTGCGACTTCTGAGGAGTCAGACGCCGAGATCATGATCGAGAACCTGCAGCTCAACGTCAAAGAGTCTGGCGCCACTGCTGTTATTGTTACTACAGCGGCAGGCGACCTACTCTCTGTCGGCGGTGTATCCATGGTTCATGTTAAAGACGATGAGGCGGCTGAGGGTTCTTACTACGCTGGCAGCATCGATGTAGAACATGGTGGTACAGGTGACGTTACTATCACGCTAGATGCTGAAGTCATGGAAGCTAGCCTTCTTGCGACAGCAGGCACAGCCGGAGTTTACGGTGCATGGACGCTCTCCACTGATACTGGTGGTGAAGCATCGATCACTGGTGTCGGCGGCGCGGATACTATTACTACTGGCGCCGGTGGCGACACGGTAGACGGCGCGGCCGGTAATGATTCCATCACCGTCGGTAACGGCGCGGATAGCGTTACTGGTGGATCGGGTGCGGATACCATAAACCTCACTGAGACAGTCGCTGCCGTTGATGTCCTGGTCTATGGCAACGACGCTGGTGGTGAAGTCGGTGAGACTGGCGGTACTTTTGCTGGTTTCGACGTGATTACCGGCATCGATACTATAGGCACAGTTGATACCCTCGATTATGCGTCTACAGCAATTGATGTGAACTCAAACAACGATATCGTGATTGCGGGCTCTATCGGTGATAGTGACATTACCGCGTCCAACTATACTGATGTTGATTCAGTTCTATCATTCCTCAATGACGCTGAAGTAGTGGCGCTAGTCGGTGCAGGCGGTACCGGTAATACGGATAGTGAGTACGATGCCGCAGAAGACTTCATCGTTACGGTTACTATAAGCTCGAGCCTGACGGCGATTTATGAGTTTATAGCCAGTGCAACGACGGCCGGGGACGATGACGTGAAACTCATAGCCACGGCAGACGCAACACTCGTGGCGGGAAGTATAATCTAGCGATTCTTCGCGATAGATAAAAAGAAAAGCCAGCCAGGGCGACTTGGCTGGCTTTTTTTATGTCCACATGAAAACTGTATTAATCGGTTTAACAATTTTGATTTAGATTAATTATGCTGAAAGCAGCATATATATAATCAACAATTTAGAGCTAAAAAGGGCCCATTATGGAAGTGAACCATTTTTTTTCTACACCAGTCTTCATGCTGTTAGATAACCACTTTGAGAAATTTAAAGAACCGTTATTGAAAGAAGTGTACGACTGGCGAGAAGAAAGTCTAAGAAATGAATCAGGAGTTACTCGATCTAACCAAGGTGGCTGGCATTCAGAATCTAAAATATTTAAGCGGGAAACTCCGGCTATCAAGCGCTTAAATACTCTTATGGTGAACACTTTTAATCAATGCACTAAACATATCGCACCGGATTTTGATATTTCAAACAAAGTCCTCAAAGGTGAAGGCTGGGTAAACGTAAACGAAAAAGGAGACTTTAACGTCCCACACGACCATCCTGGCTACACATGGTCGGGCGTTTATTATCTTGCATGCTCACTACCTGAGGTCCGGGACGTGCACCATAGACATGGGTGTATCGAATTTCTCGATCCACGAACTAGCGTTTCTGCTTTTTCACCTGAACTCGCTCAAAAAACTGAATACTTCTCTCCTAAAAAGACATTGTACCCAAAACCGGGCATGATTCTCGTCTTCCCATCATATTTGCGACATTGGGTTTATCCAAGCGCTGACGAGAATGATCGCATAACGTTTGCTTATAACTTTAAATACCAAGTGCAAGCTGAAGAAGTCTTGGCGCAAGCTCAAGCCGAACAAGGAGCAACGAAAAAGCCTGGAAGCAAAGGCCCTGCTCCTAAAAAACGTAAGAAAAAGAAATAGTCCGCACATGATCCGTTAAGTCTGCCGGTTCAAAATGCGGGCAGAAAACGAGTTCCTTCGATGTTAAAATCCGCTTCCCCAACCGCGATATGAGAGAGCACGCCCCTACAATTTTTTATCACCCAGAGGGGTACTCTACTCGTGGAAATAAACTCATGGGCCGGAATGCGGCAGGTGAATCGTTTTTAAATGGTTTCCTAAAATACGCAAATCCGAGCAAGCGGCTCTGGGTACAAGTCCACGACCAGTCTGATGCAACGCCATTTGTGGAGTTAGCAAAAAAATTGGGCTGCCGCCAACCTATTAGCTTAGTGGATTATAGCTCCATCCGTTCCAATCAAAAGCCAGGGCTGCTGTACTATCCTGGCCCCGATATTTGCGACCAAGCTCGATATCGTTCTTTCCATGGAGATGCGCTATGGTCTATTTGTGGCATAACCCACACCACGTCTTCAAAACGCGCCATGGACTCTGTCAGTAACTGGCTAACAGAGCCTGTGCAATCCTGGGATGCTGTAATTTGCACTTCGCAGGCAGTGAAAAGTAATGTTGAATTTATCCTCGAACAGCGCGAAGAAGAGCTCAGACACCGACTAGGTGCCACCAAAGCAATAGCGCCCGCATTACCAGTGATTCCATTAGGAATAGATACGAATAGGTTTTCTTTTTCCGAACAGGAGAAAGTGAGCGCTCGGCAAATTTTGAATATACCTGGGGACTCAGTCGCAGTTCTTTATGCCGGTAGATTGTCTTTCCACGCAAAGGCAAACCCTATACAAATGTACTCGTGCTTGGAAAAAGCCGCATCAATCACAGATGAGAAAATTTACCTGATCGAATCAGGCTGGTACGCAAATGATTCTATAGAGTCCGCTTTTGAAGAAGCCGCCTCGAGGTTATGCCCATCAATCACTCGAATTTTCGTGGACGGCCGTAACAACACAAGTAATATGGCAGCCTGGGCGGCCGCAGACATATTCTGCTCCTTATCAGACAATATTCAAGAGACATTCGGTATTGTCCCACTCGAAGCCATGGCGGCGGGCATTCCTCAAATCGTCTCAGACTGGGATGGATATAAAGACACAGTTAGGGATGGTATTGATGGATTTAGGATACCTACTATCAATCCCCGACCTGGATTAGGTGGGGACCTCGCTTACAGGCACGCTACTGATCTCGATTCGTACGATATGTACTGTGGAAACAATTCGAATCTAGTTTCCGTGAACGAGGCATCTCTGACTAACTCGTTTATCGAACTAATAAAATCTCCTGAGTTACGAATGAAACTTGGCCAGGAGGCACGTGCTAATGCCAAATCAAACTATGATTGGCAAGCAATCATCCCAAAATACGAAGACCTATGGTCTGAGATGAGCGAAACCCGGAAAGCGAACACTAATAATAAGACAGCAACGCTAGTCAAAGAAAAGGCGAAAAAAGTATGGCCGGCGAGGCTAGATCCTACACATAGTTTTAGTCAGTACCCAAGTAAGCCATTAGACGAAAATACGGTCTTGACTATATGGACTGACGACACTGACCTCGCATTCGAAAAATATAAAACCCACAGACAGTTACGGATAATGAACTATACCCCCCATATCCTGCCGTCAGAGCAAGAAGTAAAGCAAGTAATATCTAATGCAGCACGGTCTTACCCAAGACCCGGTATCGCTGCGGACCTTCTATTCAAAATACCCGAGGGGCGAAAGCCTTTTGTCCTTCGTTCATTAGTCTGGCTATGTAAGATAGGCATATTAGAATTTAGATGAAAATCTTGATCATTCATCAAAACTTCCCCGGTCAGTTTAAATTCTTAGCACCGAAGCTTAGTTCGATGGGCCATGAGGTCACGGCACTTATACCAACACAAGCCAAAAGCGAATTTTGGCAAGGCATTCGCCTAGAGCAATATCACATCACAAGACCGAATACACCACACATTCACCCGTTGGCTTTAGACCTCGAGAGTAAAGTAATTAGAGGTGAAGCTTGCCTAAAAACCGCGATAGAAATGAAGCGAAAAGGTTATTCGCCTGACATTATACTCGCACACCCTGGATGGGGGGAGAGCCTGTTCCTGAAGGACTTATGGCCAGCTACTGAATTAAAACTCTATTGTGAATTCTATTATCATGGAAACGGATATGACTATGACTTTGACATAGAATTTGCCAAGCACTCACCCTTAGACGCAGGCCGAGCACATTTAAAAAACGCAAATTTTTTACTTCAATGGGATCGCGCTAACTCTGGTATTACGCCCACGAACTGGCAGTTCAGCTCATTTCCAGCACACATCAGGAAAAACCTATCGGTAATTCATGACGGTATAAATTGCACAATGTTAAGACCAATTCAGGACCAAACGCTAAAAATTGGAGATTTAACGCTAACGAAAAAAGACGAGGTAATTACGTTTGTTAATCGGAACCTAGAGCCATATCGAGGCTTCCATATCTTTATGCGATCACTCCCTGAAATACTCAAGAGGAGGCCGAACACTAGAGTTGTTATTATTGGTGGAACAGGTGTTAGCTATGGTGAGGCCCCTAAAGGAGATGATTCGTGGAAAACCAAATTCACAAACGAGATATACCCTTTGTTGAAAAAATCGGAACAAGATCGAATACACTTCACTGGGGCAATACCATATAACGATTACATTTCTGCACTCCAAATCTCAACAGTACACGTCTATTTAACCTACCCATTTATACTAAGCTGGTCACTTATAGAGGCAATGTCCTGTGGATGTGCAATTGTTGGTAGTAAAACTCGACCAGTCGAAGAAGTCATAACTCACGGGGAAACAGGCCTTCTCGTTGACTTTTTTGGCGTCGATGGGCTATCTAAGGCCGTGGTAGAATTACTTGCCGACGAAGAGTCGAGGCGAGAACTCTCAGAGCGAGCAAGGCGCACCGCAGTCTCAAATTATGATCTAGAAAAAGTATGCCTTCCTAAACAAATAGACTGGGTTCTTGGCGATAAATTGTGATCAATCCCAGTCGCGGATTCTTCAGCACAAACATATCATAACCGCTTGTACAAAAATGGAATTTTCACAGCAAGTCAGACAAGAATTAGTAAAAACGCTTACCACCAGCGCAGGCGGTAGTACTGAGGAATTAAACTCTGCGTTGAGGCTCTTATCCAAATGGAGAAGCGTTCTAATTCAAAATACGTATTTACAAAAAGAAGGGACGTCAGTATATAGCGGTCCTCTTAAAGGTTTAAGCTACTTAGAACAGTCTTCAGAGGGCTGCCACGTCGCTAAGCTACTCGGATGCTATGAGCAGCCTATTCATTCTCATTTGGAACAGTTAGCTCAAATAAATTATGAAAAAATACTAAATATTGGATGTGCTGAAGGATATTATGCGGTTGGGCTTGCGCGATTATTTCCGTCAGCTTCTTGCATGGCATTTGATATAAATCCGACCGCACGTAAAGCGTGCGAGAGCCTAGCAATCAAAAATAAGGTAAAGAACCGATTAGAGGTAAACAAAAAATTTAGTTCCTCTGGCTTCTATCAGTTTAAGAATAAAAGAACCCTTGTCTTCTGTGATATAGAGGGCGCGGAGTTGGAATTATTTAATCAACAAATTACTCCGGCCCTTGTCGATATGGATTTGATTATCGAGTCCCACGAGTGCATCAAACCTGGGATTACTGAGTGCCTTGTCTCGCGGTTCAGCAGTACACATGATATAGCGATAGTCCGAGACAGCGGGTCGAGAAACTTGGCAAAAATGCCACATTGGTTTGAAAACCTATCACACCTAGATCAATTGCTAGCGGTTTGGGAATGGAGGTCTGGGCCGACACCTTGGCTCATAATGCGGGCAAAGAGCTAGGTTAATTTGTCCTATAGAATAAAGCTCGTGAAATACGACAACTCAAAAGTTTGTAGTAAAAAGTTTCTGATCTTAGATTTGCAAATAGCTTACATCTAATTTACGTATTTCGAGAGTGAAAGGTGCC
>CESO01018018.1_pt1 | contig 17537 bp, 10 predicted proteins | sample 356341 | NCBI WGS metagenome assembly CESO01 (sample SAMEA2621812, study PRJEB7988) | marine metagenome | biome: marine biome (ENVO:00000447); feature: deep chlorophyll maximum layer (ENVO:xxxxxxxx); material: "saline water (ENVO:00002010), including plankton (ENVO:xxxxxxxx)" | depth 35 m
AGTATCAAATTATAAATAATATTAATACAATCATCTAAATGAATAAGGTTAATCTTTCCTTCAGGATTTAATATTTTATTTTGATTAATTAAACTATACACAGGGTGCCTTTCTGGGCCAATTAAACCTCCCATTCTAAGGATAGTGGTTTTAAATTTAGAATTATTAATTAATTTTTTTTCAGAAGTTATTAATTGTTCATTTATATTTTTGATTGGTTTAATTAAATTATTTTCATTAACATTTCCAGTTAATTCTCTATAAACTGAAATGCTACTAATAAACACAACTTTTTTAATTTGATTTTTTTCAATTTGTTTTAAACATAAATTGATTTTTTTATCAAATTTAGATTTATTATTTTTTTTGATTTTTGGAGGAAACGAAATTATTATAATTTCTAAATTATTGAAAAAATCTAAATTTCCTTCTATTTTATCATCATGAATTTTAATTACATATGGATCAAGTTTAAATCCTTTAAAAATAGAATTTTTATCCTTATTTGTTGAACTTACTTTTATTGAATAATTCTTCGTCTTAAGGAATTTTGCTAGAGGAAAACCTAACCATCCGCAACCTAAAATACCAATTGATTTCATTGAAAATTTTATCCGAAATTAACTGAATTTTAGCTATTTATAAATTATTTATTTATTTTTTTTATATATTAGATAGAAATCAAATATTGAATATGGCTGTCAAAAGTTTTCAAGGAGTTAGAGAAAATATATCAAGCAAAAAGGCTTCAACTCTTTCTGTAGAGGATGTCATGACTAAGAATTTAGTAGTTTTTTCACCTGAAGATTCAATTTTTGAAGTGATGCGAAAATTTATTAGGCATAAAATTTCGGGGGGTCCTGTTGTCAATAAAAGAGGAGTAATCATTGGAGTTATTTCTGAGGCTGATTTGATGAAAGAGATATCTGACAGTAGATACTTTAATATGCCAATTTTAGATAAAACTGTAAGACATTTTATGAATAAAAATGTACAAACAATTCAATCATCATTTAGCATTTTTGAAGCAGCATCTTTATTTCACAAGACAAGTAGAAGAAGGTTTCCAGTGGTTGAAAACTCAAATCTTGTTGGTCAAATTAGTAGAAAAGATATAGTAAAGGCAGTTATTAATATGAAAAGTCAAACATGGAGATCTTAGTTTAATCCTTTTAATTTTTTAATCTGTAATTCTATTTCTTCGTCATCAATTTTATCAAATAATAAAATAGGCTTGTTTATTTCATGTTGATCTTTTAATAAAATATAGTTTTCAGATAATTGATTCCATTTAATTTTCTTTTCAATTTTTAATAAAGATTTAAGTTTTATAGAAGTAAATGGTAAAAATGGTTCACACACAATTGATAAAGTTGCAGCAATTTGAGCAGACAAATTTATAATTGTTTTTACTCTTTTTGGATTTGATTTTATTTTCTTCCAAGGTTCTTCCTCTGCAAGGAATTTATTACCCATTCTTGCAAGATTCATCATTTCAAAGCAACCATCTCTAAATTTAAAATTCTCTATACTAGATCCAATGATTTTTGGGAATTTAATTAATCTAGAAATAATTTTTTTATCATTTTCATATAAGTTGTCTAATTCGGGTATTTTACCCATAAAGTATTTATGAGTTAAAACAGTAACTCTATTAATGAAGTTTCCAAAAATTGCAACAAGTTCATTATTATTTTTATTTTTAAAATCATTCCAAGTAAAGTCACTGTCTTTGTTTTCTGGAGAGTTTACTGTAAGTACATATCTTAGAACGTCTTGTTTATTCTTAAAATCTTTAAGATAATCTGGCAGCCACACTGCCCAATTTTTGGAAGTAGAAATTTTTTTACCTTCAAGATTTAAAAATTCATTGGCAGGAACATTTTTTGGTAATATATAATTACCTAAAGCACTTAGAACACTTGGAAAAATAATGCAATGAAAAACAATATTATCCTTACCAATAAAATGAATTAAATTAGTTTTTTTATCTTGCCAGTAAGGTTTCCAATCCTTATTTTTTGATTTAGCCCATTCCTTTGTCGACGAAATATATCCAATAGGCGCATCAAACCATACATAAAGAACTTTACCTGTAGCATTTTTTAATGGTACTTTAATACCCCAATCAAGGTCCCTTGTAATTGCTCTAGATTTTAGACCACTATCAATCCATGATTTTACTTGTCCATAGACATTTGATTTCCAATCATTTTTATGATCAACTAGTATAAATTTTTTAATAAAATCTTCATAGTTATTTAATGGTAAAAACCAATGTTTAGTTTTTTTTAAAATTGGGGTGCTGCCAGAAATGGTTGATTTAGGATTAATTAGATCAACCGCATTAAGAGAGCTTCCACATTTCTCACATTGATCACCATAGGCTTCCTTACTTTGGCATTCTGGACATTCACCAATGACAAATCTGTCCGCAAGGAATTGTTCCATTTCAGAATCATAAAGTTGGTCAGTAGTTTTTTCAACTAATTTATTTTTATTGTAGAGTTGCAAGAAAAAATCTGAAGCTGTTTTATGATGAATTTCATTTGATGTTCTTGAATAGTTATCGAAAGATATTCCAAATTCTTGAAACGATTTTTTAATGTTTGAATGATATTTATTAATAACTTCTTTTGGTGAAACCCCTTCTTTTTTTGCTTTAATTGATATAGCCACACCATGTTCGTCACTTCCACAAATATAGATTACATCATTATCAATAGATCTAAGATATCTTACATATATATCTGAGGGAACATAAACTCCAGCTAAATGACCAATATGGATAGGCCCATTTGTATAGGGAAGGGCAGCGGTAACTGTAAAACGTTTTGAACTCAAAATATTTTTTTTACAAAAGTAGTTTTTTAAAGTAATGTTATTACTTTTTTTGTAAGTTATAAATCTTTTAAAAGTTATTTTTTTAATAAAATAACAATTTGTATTAAAATTTATATTTTTGTTAAATAATTAACACGCTATGAAGACAATTGCTTCTGTTGTTGAAGAATATATAAAAACAAAGCCTTTTCTTTCAACAGCATTATCCCAAGGGATAATAAATTTAACATCTCTTTCAAGGCAAATCCAACCTGATATTGAAATTATAATTAAGAAAAGAGCAAAAAGTGGAGCAATTGTTATGGCTCTCAAAAGAATATCAGATAATATGGAGTTCGTTTCAACTCATAAAATTGTTAGGGTCTTAAAGGGTATTGGTGATATTACTGTTAGATCTTCACTAATTGACTATAGTTTTAAGATTTCTGACACTTTATTTGGAGCACAATCTTTATTTCTTTCTGAAATTAATCAAAAAAAGGATTCATTTTATACATCTTCTAGAGGAGTATCAGAATGTAATATTGTAATAAGTAATAATTTGTCTTTATTAATTGATAAATATTTTGAAAATGAATTTTTAGTAAAAAAATTAGAGAATTTATCATCTGTTTCAATTAAGCTTCCAAATGAAAATATTTCCATACCTGGTATTTATTATTTTATTTTTCAAAGGTTATCATGGGAGGGAGTAAATATTATCGAAGTAATTTCAACTTCAAATGAATTTACAATCTTAGTAGACGAAGATTATGTTAATACTGCTTTCAAAGTTATAAAAGATTTAAAGTCTCTTTAAATTGAAAAAGATTTTTAGCATCTTCGATTGATTTTATATCATTAATTTCCATGATTAACCTTGTTAGATTATTTTTCTTTTTTTCTTTTAATTTTATTTTATTTCCATTTTTATTTATCCAGTCTAAAATATCTTTGAATTCTTTCGCTTTATAAAATTCACTATTTTCATCTGAAATAAAAAAAGCCACACATTTATTTTTTTTAAGTATAATTTTTTCAATTCCATATTTTGAAATCCTCCATTTTAATCTCAATGAATCAAATAGCTCATTTATTTGTCTTGGTATTTTTCCAAATCTATCCTCAAGATCCTTTTTGAAATTGATTAATTGATTTTCAGTTTTAAATTTTGATAATCTATTGTAAACATTCATTCTTTCTGTAACATTTTTAATATAAAAGTCAGGAATGAATACTTCTAAATCAGTTTCTATTATAACATCTTTAATAAAAGATTTGTCATTTTCATGATTACTATAAATATTTTTAAATTCATTTTCTTTTAGTTCATTTATAGCTTCGTCAAGAATTTTATGATAAGTATCAAATCCAATTTCGTTTATAAATCCACTTTGTTCACCTCCAAGTAAATCTCCTGCGCCTCTAATTTCTAAATCTTTCATTGCAATTTTAATTCCTGATCCAAGTTCAGAATATTGTTCAATAGCTCGCATTCTTTTTTTTGCGTCACTGGAAATCAACTCTATTTGGGGGATGATAAAATAACAGAAAGCTTTTTTATTACTTCTTCCTACCCTTCCCCTCATCTGGTGTAAATCACTTAATCCAAAATTGTTAGCATTATTAATTAAAATTGTATTTGCATTGGGGACATCCAAACCATTTTCTACAATTGTTGTTGCAATTAAAAGATCATATTCACCATTCATGAAATCTAATAAATTTTTTTCTAAAATTTCTCCTTTCATTTGACCGTGACCTATTCTTATACTTGCCTCAGGGACAAGTCTTTTAATATATTCTGAAACTTCATTGATATTTTCAACTCTGTTATTTATAAAATATATTTGACCACCTCTTTGAATTTCATACAAAATACTTTCTCTGATAATATTATTATCAAATTTAATCACATGGCTTTCAATCGGATGTCTATTTGGAGGTGGTGTTGATATAATTGAAAGATCTCTTGCAGACATTAAGCTAAATTGAAGTGTTCTAGGGATTGGAGTAGCAGTAAGAGTTAAAACATCAATATTTGATTTTAAATTCCTTAATTTTTCTTTGATTGAAACTCCAAATTTTTGTTCTTCATCTACAATTAATAATCCCAAATCTTTATATTCTATGCTTTTACTTACCAATTGATGAGTACCGATAATTATATCAATTTGACCTTTTTTAAGTTTATCAATAATTTTCTTTCTATCTTTTGTACTTCTGAATCTGTTAATATAATCGATATTTACAGGAAATTCTTTAAGTCTTTTTGATAGAGTTTTATAATGTTGAAAAGCAAGAATTGTCGTAGGCACCAAAATAACCACTTGTTTGCTATTATCAACTGCTTTGAAAGCTGCTCTAATAGCAATTTCAGTTTTACCAAATCCTACATCTCCACAAACTAACCTATCCATAGGAGTTTCTCTCTCCATATCCTTTTTAATTGCATCAGTAACTGTTACTTGATCTGGAGTATCTTCATAAAGAAAAGATGCTTCTAATTCAATTTGAAGGTAACTATCTGGATCAAATGCAAAACCTTTTTTTACTTTTCTTTTTGCATAAAGTTCAATTAAATTAAATGCAATTTCTTTCACTCTGGATTTTGTTTTTTGTTTTAATTTTTTCCAAGCTACTGAACCAAGTTTATAAATTTTGGGAGCTTTCCCATCTTTACCGTTAAATTTTGAAATTTTATGAAGTGAGTGAATGCTCAAATATAAGATGTCTCTATCAGCATATATGAGTTTAATTGCTTCTTGAATAGACCCATCGATTTCAATTTTTTTGAGTCCACCGAAAATTCCTATTCCATGGTCAATATGAGTTACATAATCTCCAAACTCCAGATATGTTAACTCCTTAAATGATATTGCGTTTTTTTTAGTAAAAAATGATTTAAGTTTAAATTTATGATACCTTTCAAAAATCTGATGGTCAGTAAAGCAAGAAATTTTTCCCTCCACATCCTCAAATCCCTCGTGAATTGAACTAACTATAGTTCTATATTGAACTTTTTTTTCATATGAATTTAAAATTTCATTAAATCTCTCAGCTTGTTTCTGTGAAGAACAAAAAATATAATTTTCAAAACCATTATTATTATTTTTAGTTAAATGTTCAATAAGTAAATTGAATTTTTTATTAAATGCAGGTTGAGGATTTTGTTTAATTTTAAATACATTATTAATTTTAAAAATGAAGGATTTTTGGAAAAATATTTTAGGTAACGAATTGACTTTTTCTATTAAATATTCTTTGGAAGTAAATAAGTCATGAGGAGTTAATTTTTTGTTCTCTTTAACTATTTCATTAAAATTAGCCGATACTTTATCAAATAGTTTTTCTGAAATATTAATTAATTCGTCTATATTTTCAAATAATAAAATTCCTTCTTTTTCAAACAATTCAATTATATTTTTTCTTTTTGATAAATTAAACTCCTTAGTTGAATTTGGCATCAATTTAATTTCTTGAAGAATTTGGATAGATAGTTGATTACCTATACTGAAGCTTCTTAAGCTTTCAATGGAATCATCATTAAATTCAATTCGATAAGGATGGTTGTCAGCAAATGAAAAAACATCAATTATTCCTCCTCTTATTGAAAATTCTCCTGGTTGAGAAACGAAATCGACTTTTTCAAAATTAAATTTAAAAAGTAAAGTGTTTATATAGTCAATAGAAATTAAATCACCTTTTTTTATTGTCTTAATTGTTTTTCTTAGAGTAGATTCTGATATTACTTTTTCAAAAATCCCTTCTGGATAAGAAACTACTATAAATTTTTTTGAAGAATTATTAATTTTAGATAGGACTTGTGTTCGCAGTAAAATATTAGCATCATCTTTAAAATCAAATTTATTAGTATTTTTTGAACTGGATGGAAAATATAAAATATCTCTATCTCCTAAAACTGTCTCAAAATCATTTAAAAAGTATGCAGCCTTTTCTTTATTTTCAAAAATAAATAATAAATTTTTATTGATTTTTTTAAAAATATTTGCAAATCTTAAACTTATTCCTGAACCAGTTAAACCTTCAACAAGAAGACTGTTGAATCCCTTCAAAATAAATTTTTTTAAAGTATTTTGTGAAGATAATTTCGAAAAAGATTCAATTAGAGATTTGATCTAATTTTTTTTAGCAAATATAATACGAATTGAATAATAGGCATTAATTTGTTTTTATTCTTTTTTTAAAATTAATTGGTTAATAAATACTTAAATTAAAATTATTATTAATAACATATTTATTTATTTTAGTAAATATAGATAACAGAATGTTTTTAATTTTTGACACTGAAACAACGGGCTTACCTAAAAAATGGAATGCGCCTTTAAGTGATCTCGAAAATTGGCCTAGATGTGTTCAATTAGCCTGGCAGCTTCACAATGAAAAAGGAGAATGTATTTCGCAGCAAAGCTATATTATTAATCCTGATGGCTATACAATTCCTTTCGATGCTGAAAGAATTCATGGAATTTCAACTGAATTAGCGATAAAAGAGGGAGAAAACTTATCAAAAGTTTTATCTGAATTTCAAAAATTATTATCAAAAACTCAATATCTATGTGGGCATAACGTAACTTTTGATTTAAAAATTTTAGGGGCTGAATTCTTGAGATTAAACCAAGTTAATCCATTAGAAAGAATTGATATAATTGATACATGCTCAGAAAATACAGCATTGTTATGTAAACTTCCTGGAGGTAAAGGAGGACGTTTTAAATTACCCACTTTAACTGAATTATATTTAAATATTTTTAAAGAGAATTTTCAAGAAGCTCATAACGCCTCTGCTGATGTTGAGGCGACTGCAAGATGTCTCTTGGAGTTAATAAGAACTGATAAAATTTTTCCTAAAAAGTTTGAAGAAGAAAATCTACTTGAGGTTTTTAAAGATCAGTTCAAAGGAGTAGTTCCCCTTTTGGGTATAATGCATCAAAATTTAAAAGAAAAATCTAGTAAAATTTTACAGGTTCAGATTAGCAAAAAAAAATCTATTGCTGATTTAAAAAAAATAAATTTCAAAAATTCGTCTTTTGTACATCTTCATAATCATTCACAATTTTCGATTTTACAATCAACATCAAATCTAAGTCAAATAGTTGAATCGACAATTAATAATAATATGCAGGCTATTGCATTGACTGATCATGGGAATTTAATGGGAGTTTTTTCATTTTTAAAAACTGTAAAAAATAGAAATAATGAACTGGATGATCAAAAAAAAATCAAACCAATTATTGGATGCGAATTAAACGTGTGTGAAGACCATAAAGATAAAACTAGAAGGGATGATGGGTATCAGATTTTATTTTTGGCTAAAAATAAAAATGGATATTTAAATCTAGCCAAGATGAGTTCCATTGCTAATATTCAAGGATTTTATTATGTTCCAAGAATTGATAGGCATATAGTTGATAAATATAAAGAGGATCTAATTGTTCTCTCTGGAAATTTATATGGTGAGGTTCCATCTAAAATACTAAATGTTGGAGAGAATCAAGCTGAGAAAGCATTGGAATGGTGGAAAGAGAAATTTAAAAATGATTTTTACATTGAAATAATGCGTCATGGTCAGGAAGATGAAGATAGAGCTAATGAAATTTTATTAAAGTTTTCAAAAAAACATAAAATTCCAATAGTTGCAACAAATAATAATTATTATTTGCAAAAGGAGGAAGCTAACGCTCATGATATTTTGCTGTGTCTTAAAGAAGGAGAAAAACAAGATACCCCAATAGGAAAGGGAAGAGGATTTCGTTATGGTTTTCCTAATCAGGAATATTATTTTAAATCTCAAGAGCAAATGTTTGAATTATTTAATGATATACCTGAAGCTATATTTGAAATTAAGAAAATAGTTGATAAAATTGAGTCTTATGATCTTTCTAGGGAAGTTGTACTACCTAAGTTTAAAATACCACCTGAGTTTATTAAAGAAAATGATTCTGATTATAAAATTGGTGAGAATAAATACCTAAAACATCTTACTTATATTGGCGCTAAAAAAAGATATGGAGAAATTAATCAAGAAGTAAAAAGTCGAATTAATTTTGAACTTGAAGTGATTTCTAATTCGGGATATCCTGGATATTTTTTAATTATTCAGGATTTAATTGAAGCAGCAAGAAATATGGATGTATCTGTTGGTCCTGGAAGGGGTTCTGCAGCTGGTTCAGTAGTAGCTTATTCTTTAGGTATTGTTAATTTGGATCCAATTAAATATAATTTATTATTTGAGCGTTTTTTAAATCCTGACAGAGTTAGTTTACCGGATATTGATATTGATTTTGATGATGAGGGAAGAAGTAAAGTGATGGATTATGTTATAAAGAAATATGGATCTAATCAAGTTGCACAAATTATCACTTATGGTAAGATGGCTGCAAAATCCTCAATAAGAGATACTGCAAGGGTATTGGATTTACATTTAAGTGAAGCTGATAGAATTTCAAAACTACTCCCAAATATTAAGCTTTCAAAAATATTTAATTCAACAGATAATGAACTTAAAGAGATTTTAAGAAATGAAGAATTTAATAATATTAAAGAATTTAAGCAATTATCAAAAGATGAAGGGGTGGCAGGTGAAACAATTCAGCAGGCAAAGATTCTAGAGGGGTCTTTAAGAAATACTGGAATTCATGCATGTGGTGTAATAATTACGCCTAGTGATATAACAAATTTTGTTCCCGTAACCAGAGGAAAGGAATCTGACCTTTATGTTACTCAATTTGATAACTCAGTAGTTGAGGATGCAGGATTATTAAAGATGGACTTTTTAGGATTAAAGACCCTAACACTAATTAAAGATACTGTTAAACTTGTAAAATATAAACATAATTTGGATTTAGATCCAGATACTTTTCCACTGGACGATATTAAAACATATGAATTATTTCAAAAGGGAGAGACGGTAGGAATTTTCCAATATGAATCAGCTGGTATGCAAAAATATCTTAAAGAGTTAAAACCAAATGTTTTTGATGATCTAATTGCAATGAATGCTTTATATAGACCCGGTCCTTTGGAATATATTCCAAGTTTTGTTTCCAGGAAAAATGGTAGAGAGGAAATTAAATATGATCTCCCAATTATGGAAGAATTTCTAAAAGAAACTTATGGAATTACGGTTTATCAAGAACAGGTCATGGTCTTATCTCAGGAGTTGGCTGGTTTTTCTAAAGGTGAAGCAGATTTATTAAGAAAAGCCATGGGAAAAAAAATATTTAATTTATTAGAAAGATTAAAACCTAAATTTATAAATGGAGGGAAAGATAACGGACACGATGAAATTATTTTAGAAAAAATATGGAAAGACTGGGAAGCTTTTGCTTCCTATGCATTTAATAAATCTCACTCTACATGTTATGCATGGATAGGTTACCAAACAGCTTATCTTAAAGCTCATTATCCTGCTGAATATATGGCTGCAGTATTGTCTAATAATATGAATGACATAAAGCAAGTAACTTTTTTTATGGAGGAATGCAGAAGGATGGGTTTAACCGTCCTTGGCCCTGATGTAAATGAGTCATTTTATAAATTTACTGTTAACGACAATCAAGCAATTAGGTTTGGTATGGGAGCTATAAAAGGTGTTGGAAGAGGTGCCGTTGAGACTATAATAGAAAAAAGAAAAAAATCAAGTTATAAATCAATTTTCGATTTAACTAAAAAAATTGATTTAAGAGCTGCTAATAAAAAAACATTAGAAAATCTGACTTTAGCTGGCGCATTAGATTCTTTTAAAAGATCACATCGCGCTCAATATTTTTCTAATGATAGTGATGGAATAATATTCATAGAAAAAGCTATAAGGTATGGATCAAAATACCAAGAGAATATTAATTCATCTCAAATCAATTTATTTGGTGATGAAAGCGAAATTCAAGTGGCTGAAATCAATTTGCCATTATGTGAAGAATGGACAAATTTGGAAAAATTAAAAAAAGAAAAAGAAGTAGTAGGAATATATATATCAGCTCATCCGCTTGACGATTTTAAAAGGGAAATGAAATATTTTTCTTCCACTGGATTGTCTGTACTTAAAAACCTTGATAATTTAGTTAATAAGGAGTTGAGTTTCGGTGGAATTATAAGTGATGTATCTCATCTTTTATCAAGAAATGGAAAGGGATGGGGTAAATTTATAGTTGAGGATTTCAAAGATCATTATGAATTCAAAATATTTGGTGAAGATTATTTAAAGTATAAACACTTCCTTGTGATTAATCAATTTATTAGGATTAAAGTTTTAGTTAAGGAAGGATGGACAAATAGAGAAACTGGAATCAAATCTGAACCTAGGATTCAATTTAATTATTTTGAACAATTACAAGACTCATTAGATTTAAATTCAAAGAAATTAACCTTACAATTAAAGGTTGATGAGGTGAATGAGGAAAAAATATCAAAATTAACTTCAATTTTTAAAAAATTTAAAGGTAAAAAATCTTTAGAATTTGATTTATTTGAATCCAGCGGGGGGTTTAAATTAACGCTACCAAGCAGAAAACAAAAAATAAAGATAAATAATGATTTACTTGATAATTTAGAGAAAAATAAAATTTTTTATAAGATCAATTAAATTTTTAAGTTATTTGTTTAAAAATAGTTGGCTTAAGAAAAAAAAATTAATTTTGGTATATTAAAATATTTAAAAATGGCATTAGAAATAACCGATTCAAACTTTGAAGAAATTGTTCTTAAATCAGAAATCCCCGTAATGGTTGATTTTTGGGCAGCATGGTGTGGTCCATGTAGAATGGTTGGTCCTATTATCGAGGAAATAAGCTCTGACTATGAGGGTAAGGCTATAGTTGGTAAGCTTGATGTAGATGCTAGTCAAGAATATGCTGCTAAATATGGTGTAAGAAATATACCGACCGTTTTAGTTTTTCAAAATGGAGAGGTTGTTGGACGCCAAGTGGGGGTTGCTCCAAAGTCTGCATACAAGGAAGCCATAGATGCACTTTTATAGATTTCGTATCTTTTTTAATTACTTTGTAAGTTTAAAAATGCAATGTATATTTGCCGTCTACTAAATTAATAGGTCTGGTAGTTCAGTTGGTTAGAATACATGCCTGTCACGCATGGGGTCGCGGGTTCGAGTCCCGTCCAGACCGCTAAATAGTTTCAAAACCCTTACTAAAAGTAGGGGTTTATTTTTTTAGGGTAATTCTCTAGGATTTAAAATAGTTTTCTTTATAAAATTTTTACTAAAATTAAAAGATTTTTCTCTAGCTCTAGCATTACCTCCAATGGATACGCCTCGGCTAACACACATCATAAATCCAATTTTTTGAAGAAATGGATTAGACATAGGAATGTTAAAGTAATTCATTAATACATTTCCTTGTTCATCCAATCTAAAAATACAATCAGAAAAATTATAGGCACTCTCGTTTCTTGTAACAGGACTTTCACGATCAAATGAGTGGTATGAGTTTTTATAAACAGTCAAATTAATATTTGATTTTTTTTTTAATTTCTTTACTAAATCATGGCATGGAGCAGAAGGTGTCCAGTCATCTAATTCTCCAATTAAAATATGTATAGGAGAATTAGAGAAATTTGTATTATCTGGATTTATAAAACATGGAGGGTAAAATGCTAAATGTGAGGCAAAAGATAATTCTTTATTTATAGCTTCTTTAAGTGGTAACCATGCAGAAAATAAAGTCACGCCTCCTCCAAGACTCCATCCAGTTATTGAAACTCTATTTTTATCGATATTTGGATGTTTAGAAAGTTCTTCAAGAGCTTTGTATGCGTCTAAAATCATTGCAGCCATAGTTATTTTATTTTGGGTGCCAACAGTTGAGGTAATACCCCTACTTTTAAAGCTATTTAATTCAAAAGTAGCTATGCCCATTTCTTGATACATCTCAAGATATTGATAATGGTGTTCTGCCCATCCAAGACTTCCTGCTACACCAATAACTAATGGATACTTTTTACCATTACTTGTTGAATCTTTTGGTATAACAAGTTTTCCGTAAACCTTTTGTTTTTCTTGATTATCTATATTTGTTATAATATCATTAAATGTGTATGGGTTTGCGCTAATAAAATCGATTTTTTCAATTTTATATTGAGATTGTATTTTAAAAAAACAAAATAAAGAGAAAATTACACAAGAAATTTTTAGTTCTATTTTCATTAAAGAATTATTTATCCATCAGTTTTAATTTTTAATACAGATGCTAATTCATCATAATTATCATCTGGTAATTCAATATAAAGGCCCTCTGGATTATATTCCCAATTAACTGTATTTTCAGAACCTAGTATTTCAATATCTTTAATTCTTATTTCATCAATAATTGTTTCTTTAGAAAAAGATTTTAATAATATTTTATTACCACCTTTAATTTTTCCTAAGAAAATGGCATATATATCATAATCTTTAACTGTGTACCTAACATCATTGGCGCTGTATTCCAATTTATGAAAAACATCTCTGTTTTTAAAATGACCTTTGGGTTGAACAGTCGGCCCCTCCCCATATTTATACCAAGCCTCAGTTTCATATATTGATTCACCATATTTTTTTAACCAATCACCAATTGATATTAATACTTTTTTTTGATTTTCTGGAATCTTACCATTAGCCATTGGAGAAACATTCAAAAGTAAAACACCATTTTTACTGACTATATCGATTAACATATGTAATATTTTATTAGCGGATTTTACTTTGAGATTTTTTGTGTAAGACCAACTTCCATCACTTACTGTAGCATCAGTCATCCAAGTCTTTACTCCAATTTCATTTTTTCTTGATTGTTCTAAATCTTCAATACTAATAGACTGAGGCAGGTCATGCTGTTTTCTTACAATTACAACTTCTTTATCTGTTGATTCATTTAAGTAATAAGATGTAAATTGTTTTCTGTACTTTTCAGGAATTGCATCTAGAACATAATCAAACCAAATAATATCTGGCTTATAATTATTAATGACCTCTTTTAATTTACCTAACCAAATTTTTTCATACCATACTTTATCATCAATATTGCCATACAAAAGAGATAGTTCAGGATCATTTGAACTTGGGGGCATATCTTTAAAAAAAGGATAATGACTTAATTGATTTTCTTTTCCTAAAACTTTACTTCTTTGAAGATGTTTTGCATGATGAAAAGTAGTTATAAATTTCATACCATTTTTATTAATTGAATTTTTTAGTTCCATCATGATATCCCTTTTTGGTCCTTTATCCATAACATTCCAAGGTGAAACTTTACTTGCCCACATTGAAAAGCCATCATGATGTTCAGCAACAGGACCCGCAAACTTTGCGCCTGCCTTTTTAAATAGTTTTGCCCATTCATCACTATCAAACTTCTCAGCTTTAAATAATGGGACGAAATCGTGATATCCAAATTTACTAGGGGGACCGTAATTTTTTAAATGATAATCATATACTTTATGATCTTTTAAGTGCATGTTTCTTGGATACCACTCACTACTGAATTCAGGAACAGTATAAACACCCCAATGGAAATAAATTCCAAATTTTGCATCTTCAAACCACTTAGGAGACTCATTGTGTTTACTTAAAGAACTCCATTCAGGTTTGTATTTTTCTGGTTCAATTTTTTTTTGTTGGCAAGAAAAAAAAATAAGACTGAAAATAATAAGTAGAATTTTATTTGACATGATTTTTGATTTTTTTTAGTAATAATTTAGGATGATAATGCATTCAGCCTTTTAATTAGAGGTGGATGAGAGTAATGAATAAATACATAAAATGGATGAGGATATAAGTTAGACAAGTTATCAGAAGATAATTTTTTAAGGGCTAATGATAAATGTTTTCCATTGTATGTTTTTTTTGCAAAATTATCAGCTTCAAATTCGTTTTTTCTACTTAAAATATTCATTAAAATCCCGGTAATTAGTCCAAGTGGACTGTACAGCAGGCTAAATCCAATCAGACCTAGGTGAAATGCAGGAATTTCTGCACCAAGTGCATATGAAATTTGATTTTGAAGTGAACATAATTCAAAAAGATAACACATTAATCCAACTTGTAAAATTGATAAAAATAGTCCTTTTAAGACATGATTTTTTTTATAGTGGCCTACTTCATGAGCCAAAACAGCAAGTAATTCCTCATCAGAATGATTTTCTATTAGTGTATCAAAAAGAGCAATTGTTTTTTTTGGACCCAGACCTGAAAAAAAGGCATTAGCTTTTGAAGATCTTTTAGAACCATCAATTATAAAAATATTTTTTAATGAATAGCCAATTTTTTTTGAGTAGTCTTCAATCTTTTCTTTAAGTTTTCCGTTTTCAAGTGGAGTAAGCTTGTTGAATATAGGCACAATTAATGAAGCATAAAATACATTTAGAAATATAATAAATATTGAAAGGCCTATCCACAACCATAACCAAAATCCATTGCTAAATATTTGATAAAGATTTATTGCACAGAAAAGTAAAACTCCACCAACTAAAATTGACATAAGCAGCCCTTTAATTTGATCTATAAAAAAAAGTTTAATTGACGATTTATTAAAACCGTATTTTTCTTCAATAATGAATGTAGAATAATATTTTATAGGTATACTAATTAATGTATTTATAAGAAAGAAAAATAAGAAAAACATACTGGATTGAATAAATGTAGAGTTTGAAAGAGAAATTAAATAATCACTTAAATAACCATAAAATCCTGAAATCAAAATAAAAAGTGTTATAAAAAAAGAAATAGATGAGGAAAGTAGTGATATTCTACTATTTTCCATCCTGTAATTTTTAGCTTTTTTATAATTTTTTTTAGTGTAAAAGTCTTTTAGTGAATCAGGGATTTTATCTTTCCAACTTTTATCATTAACAAATTCTAATATTGAAGTGAAAAGAAAATTTAGGACCAATAAAATCAATATTATATTAAACCAAAAAGTCTGGGACATATTCTTGTGAGTTTAAAATTGTTTATTTAAAACTAAACATATTTTTAAAATAAGATTATTAAAAGTTCGAAATATTTTTTTAATTTATAAGTTATTTGTAATAAAAAAAATTAAAACTAAACTTATAATTGTGCTTAAAAAAATCATATTAATACTAATTACTTTCCTTTATTCTTGTGGACAAATCATAAATAAGGATGAAAAGCCTAATTTTGTCTTTATCTTAGCTGATGACTTAGGTTACGGTGAATTAGGAGTTTTTGGACAAAAAATAATTGAAACTCCATTTATTGATCAATTGGCCAGAGAAGGAATGATATTAACTGATCACTATTCTGGTTCTCCAGTTTGTGCTCCTGCAAGAGCAGTTTTAATGACTGGTCTTCATACTGGTAATTCTCCAATTAGAGGAAATGGAGAATGGAAAGAACGTGGGGATGTATGGAGTTTTAAAGCCATGTTTGACGACCCTAATCTTGAGGGGCAAAGACCAATGCCTGATTCAATTATTACGGTTGCAAGTTTTTTACAATCTCAGGGTTATAAGACTGGAATGACCGGTAAGTGGGGTCTTGGAGCTCCAAATACTAATAGTGTTCCCAACAAAATGGGATTTGATTTTTTTTATGGATATAATTGTCAAAGACAAGCTCACACTCTTTATCCAAGTCATTTATGGAAGAATGGTGAAAGAGATATTTTAAATAATAAAATAGTTAATAAAGGAAAGCTTTCAAAGGGACTTGACCCATATATGGAGGAGAGTTATCAAGATTATAATCAAAATGATTATGCACCAACGCTAATGCATAACGAAGCTTTAGGATTTTTAGATAGAAATAAAGACAATAATTTTTTCCTTTATTATGCCAGTCCGATTCCACATTTACCATTGCAAGCCCCTTTAAAGTGGGTAAATTATTACAGAGAAAAGTTTGGTAATGAGGAGCCCTATCTTGGTGATGACGGATATTATCCAAATATTTCACCTATGGCAACTTATGCAGCAATGATATCATATTTAGATCAACAGGTAGGAGACATAGTTTCTAAGTTAAAGGAAATTGGACAATATGAAAACACTTTAATAATTTTTACAAGTGATAACGGTCCAACTTATGAAGATCAAGTTGATATTGAATTTTTCAATAGTACAGGTATTTTTGTAAATTCAAAAGCAACAGTTAAAGGCAGCGTAAATGAGGGAGGGCTAAGGGTCCCAAGTATTGCATCGTGGCCAAAAAAAATTAAGCCAGGATCAAAATCAGATTATCCAATGACTTTTTATGACTATTTTGCTACTGTCTCAGATATAGTTGGTGAAGCTCCAACAAACAAAATTGATGGCAATTCTTACTATCCGTCTTTAATGGGTGAAAAACAAAAAATGAGTACTCATCTTTATTGGGAGTTTCCTTCGCAAGGGGGGCAACAAGCAATTAGAATTGACCATTGGAAAGGTATTAGAAAGAATCTGTTTAAAGGTCTTTCAAAAATTCAGCTTTATAATCTTAAGGATGATCCAAAAGAGTTAATTGATTTAGCTGAAATTCATCCAGAGCTAATAGAAAAAATGAAAAGATTAATGAATGAATCTCATTCTAAGCCTGAAATTAAAGAGTTTATAATACCTGTTTTGGATAATTAATAAAGAAATATCTTATGAAAAAAAGATCATTAAAGTCAGTTTTATTTTTATTGTCAATTTTTATTTTCATTTCTTGTAACTCAAATATTGAAAAGAAAATAGATAAACCCAATTTTATAATTTTT
>CESO01006735.1_pt1 | contig 17506 bp, 32 predicted proteins | sample 356341 | NCBI WGS metagenome assembly CESO01 (sample SAMEA2621812, study PRJEB7988) | marine metagenome | biome: marine biome (ENVO:00000447); feature: deep chlorophyll maximum layer (ENVO:xxxxxxxx); material: "saline water (ENVO:00002010), including plankton (ENVO:xxxxxxxx)" | depth 35 m
TCAGAATTAGATGGTTTAGAAGTGTTAGTTTACCCTAATCCAGTTGAAGACCATTTTGTTGTCGAAGTAATATCTGATAATAACTCTGAAGATTTTAATTTTAAACTATTGGATACACGAGGTAGGGTTTTGAGAGATGGAAATTTCAAAAAACGAGTTAAAATTGATAGGCGTGATTTAGCTTCAGGTGTATATTTTATTCACTTGCATTCCGACTCACAATTTATGCAGCGTAAAATTATTTTTTCAGAAAAAAAATAGGACTGAAATTATAAATAATATAGTCTAGTGGCACCCATATTTAATTGTATGGGTGTTTTTTTTTGTAAAAAAGCTGTAAATACTATTTGATAGTTAATAAAAATGATTAGATTTGCGCCCCCAAAATAGGGTAGAAACACAATAAAAAAAGAGAAATAGTATGCCAACTATTCAACAATTAGTAAGAAAAGGAAGGACTAAGATTACCAAAAAGTCCAAGTCAATTGCTCTAGCAAGTTGCCCTCAAAGAAGAGGCGTTTGTACAAGAGTTTATACAACAACACCAAAAAAACCAAACTCAGCGATGAGAAAGGTAGCTAGGGTGAGGTTGACCAATGGTAATGAAGTGAACGCCTATATTGGAGGTGAAGGACACAATCTACAAGAACACTCTATTGTTCTTGTTAGAGGTGGTAGGGTAAAAGATTTGCCAGGTGTTCGTTATCACATTGTGAGAGGAGCTTTAGACACTGCTGGTGTTGATGGCAGAACTCAAAGAAGATCTAAGTATGGTACTAAACAACCTAAAAAATAATTTTAGCTTAAGTATATAGAACAATGAGAAAAAGTCCAGCTAAAAAAAGAAGATTATTGCCTGATGCTAAGTTTAACGATACTATGGTAACACAGTTCGTTAATAATATGATGTATGATGGTAAAAAATCAACCGCTTTTAAAATATTCTATGACGCTCTAAAGATTGTTGAATCTCGTGTCGAAGACACTTCAGCCTTAGACGTATGGAGAAAAGCCGTTCAAAATATAACTCCAGCTGTCGAGGTTAGAAGCCGAAGAATAGGTGGAGCAACTTTTCAGATTCCTCAACCAATTAGAGATGCCCGTAAATTATCTATGGCAATGAAATGGATGATTGGTTATGCAAGAAAAAGAAACGATAAAAACATGAGTCACAAGTTGGCTGCTGAAATCGTTGCCGCTTTCAAAGAGGAAGGAGCTGCATACAAGAAAAAACAAGATACTCACAGAATGGCTGAAGCCAACAAAGCATTCTCTCACTTTAGATTCTAATAAAAATGGCAAAAAGAGATTTAACATTTACAAGAAATATTGGTATTGCAGCGCATATTGATGCTGGAAAAACAACTACCACAGAAAGAATCCTTTATTATGGTGGAGTAAGCCATAAAATTGGTGAGGTGCACGATGGTGCAGCTACAATGGACTGGATGGAGCAGGAGCAAGAAAGAGGTATTACTATTACTTCAGCAGCTACTACTTTGAATTGGAATTACAGAGATAAAGATTATCATGTAAATATTATCGATACACCAGGTCACGTAGATTTTACCGTTGAAGTAAATCGTTCTCTTAGAGTATTAGATGGTTTAGTATTCTTGTTTAGTGCTGTAGATGGTGTTGAGCCACAGTCAGAAACAAACTGGAGATTAGCTGATAATTATAATGTGCCTAGAATTGGATTCGTTAATAAGATGGATCGTCAAGGTGCAGATTTCTTAAATGTATGTCAGCAAGTAAAAGATATGTTAGGAAGTCACGCACTTCCGCTTCAAATTCCTATTGGAAGTGAAGATAAATTTAGAGGAGTTGTTGACCTTATCAATTTCAAAGGCATTGTTTGGAATGAGGATGATATGGGAATGACTTACGAAGAGGTTGAGATTCCAGCTGATATTATTGATGAAGCAAGAGACTACAGAGGAAAGCTTCTTGAAGCTGTAGCTGAATTCGATGATAACCTACTTGAAAAATACTTCGAGGACGAAAACTCTCTTACTGAAAGAGAAATTCTTGATGCATTAAGACAGGCAACAATAGGTGGTAAAGTAATCCCTATGATGTGTGGTTCTGCATTTAAAAATAAAGGTGTTCAAGCTATGCTTGATATGGTAATGGAAATTCTTCCATCTCCAATTGATACTGAAGCTATTAAAGGTACTAACCCAAGAACTGATGCTGAAGAAAGTAGAAAGCCTTCAATAGATGAGCCTTTTGCTAGTTTAGCATTTAAGATTGCTACTGACCCTTATGTAGGTAGATTATGCTTTACAAGAGCTTATTCAGGTGTTCTTGATTCAGGTTCTTATGTTTTGAATACACGTACCAACAAGAAAGAGCGTATTTCTAGAATATTCCAGATGCACGCTAACAAGCAAAACCAAATTGAAAGTTTACAAGCTGGAGATATTGCTGCACTTGCTGGTTTTAAAGACATTAGAACTGGAGATACTTTGTGTTCTGAGAGTTCGCCAATAGTGTTGGAATCTATGGATTTTCCAGATCCAGTAATTGGAATTGCTATTGAGCCTAAAACTCAAAAAGATATGGATAAATTAGGCGTAGCTTTAGGTAAGCTAGCCGAAGAAGATCCAACATTTACAGTAAAAACAGACGAAGATTCAGGTCAAACAATTATCTCAGGAATGGGTGAGCTACACTTGGATATTATTGTTGATCGTTTAAAAAGAGAATTTGGAGTAGAATGTAACCAAGGTGCACCAAAAGTAGCATACAAAGAAGCTATTACATCACCTGTTTCTACTCGTGAAACATACAAAAAACAATCTGGTGGACGTGGTAAGTTCGCTGATATTCAATTCGAAATGTCTCCTGTTGATGAAGATTTCGAAGGAGAAGGATTGCAATTTGTAGATCAAATTAAAGGTGGATCTATTCCAAAAGAATTTATTCCATCTGTTGAAAAAGGATTTAAACAAGCAATGCAGAATGGTATTTTGGCTGGTTTTGAAGTGGATTCATTAAAAGTTAGACTTTTTGATGGTTCTTTCCACGATGTCGATTCAGACCAATTATCATTTGAGATATGTGCTAAGTTAGCATTTAAAAATGCTTGTAAAGAAGCATCTCCTGTACTTCTTGAACCTATTATGAAAGTTGAAGTTGTTACTCCAGAGCAAAATATGGGTGATGTAGTAGCTGACCTTAACAGAAGAAGAGGTATCATGCAAGGAATGGATTCAAGAAATGGTGCAGAAGTGGTAAAGGCACATGTGCCGCTTTCTGAAATGTTCGGTTATGTTACAACATTGAGAACAATTACTTCTGGTAGAGCAACTTCTACTATGGAATTTTCTCACTTTGCAGAATGCCCTAAAAACGTTTCTGATGCAGTAATTACCGAAGTAAAAGGAATAAAACAAGCATAAATTCATTAAAGTAATGAGTCAAAAAATAAGAATCAAGCTTCAATCGTATGATCACAATCTAGTAGACAAGTCTGCTGAGAAGATTGTAAAAACTGTAAAATCAGCTGGTGCTGTTGTTAGTGGTCCTATACCACTACCTACTCACAAGCGAATTTATACTGTTCTTCGTTCTCCTCACGTAAACAAAAAGTCTAGAGAGCAATTTCAATTGTGCGCTCATAAGAGATTGATGGATATTTATTCTACATCTTCTAACACCATCGATGCATTGATGAAGTTAGAGCTTCCAAGTGGAGTTGATGTTGAAATAAAAGTGTGATAGTTTAATTATAAAACTAAAAGACAAATAAAATGTCAGGAATAATTGGAAAAAAAGTAGGTATGACAAGCTTTTACGATGACAACGGAAAAAACATTCCTTGTACCGTAATCGAAGCTGGACCATGCGTAATTACTCAGGTTAAGACGCCTGAGACGGATGGTTATAATGCACTACAACTTGGTTTCGAAGACCAAAAAGAAAGTAGAGTGAACAAACCTAAAATGGGTCACTTTAAAAAAGCTAAAGTCTCACCAAAGAAAAAATTGGTTGAGTTTAGAGATTTTGAAGGTGAATTTAATTTAGGTGATTCAGTAACGGTTGAAATCTTTGAAGAAGGCGAATACGTTGATGTTGTTGGGACTTCTAAAGGTAAAGGTTTTCAAGGTGTTGTTAAAAGATACAACTTTAGAGGTGTAGGTGATGCTACACACGGTCAGCACAACAGAATGCGTGCCCCTGGTTCTATTGGTGCCGCTTCATACCCTGCTCGTGTATTCAAAGGAATGAGAATGGCAGGTCAAATGGGAAATAAGAGAGTTAAAGAAACTAACTTACAAGTAATGAAAGTTTTCCCTGAGAAAAACATAATAGTAGTGAAAGGTGCTATTCCCGGAGCTAAGAACTCATTTGTAATTGTAGAGAAATAATGGAATTAGCAGTATACAATATAAGCGGAAAGAAGACTTCTAAGAAAGTCAAGCTTAATAAGAAAGTTTTTGGTGTAGAGCCCAATAACCATGCTATCTATTTAGATGTAAAACAGTATTTGGCTAATCAGCGTCAAGGTACTCACAAATCTAAAGAGCGTGGAGAAATTACAGGTTCAACTAGAAAAATTAAAAAGCAAAAAGGTACTGGTACAGCTCGTGCTGGTTCTATCAAGAATCCATTATTCAGAAGTGGTGGTCGCGTTTTTGGACCACAGCCAAGAGATTATGGTTTTAAATTAAATAAAAAGGTCAAAAGAGTGGCACGTGCTTCAGCACTTACTCTAATGGCAAAAGATAAAAATATTACGGTATTAGAAGACTTTAACTTCGATGCTCCTAAGACAAAGCAATATCTTGAGATATTAGCTAATTTAGAGTTAAGCGGTAAAAAAACCCTACTAATATTAAATGAGCCAAATCAAAATATCTATTTATCTGCTAGAAATTTAGATAGAACAAATGTTACCACATCCGCTAATTTGAATACGTATCAAATTATGAATGCAGGTAATATTTTAATGGTGGAGAGTTCAGTCAAAGAAATTGAAAACACTTTAAGTTAAGACGATGAGTATTTTAATAAAACCAATAATAACTGAGAAAATGACTGCTGCTAGCGAGGAGTTTAATCGCTATGGATTTATTGTTGACAGAAATGCTAACAAAATCCAAATTAAGGGAGCCGTTGAAGAAGCCTATGGTGTAACCGTAGATTCAGTTAGAACAATGAATTACGCTGGTAAATCTAAGAGTCGTTTCACAAAAGCTGGAGTGATTAGTGGAAGAACAAGTCATTTTAAAAAGGCTATTGTTCAATTAGCAGAAGGAGATACAATTGATTTTTATAGCAACATCTAATTTTTAGAAAGATGGGATTAAGAAAACTAAAACCAACAACACCAGGACAACGTTTCAAAGTCGTAAATGATTTTGAACAATTAACAACGGGCAATAACCCTGTTAAGTCGCTTATTTTGAAGAAGTCAAAATCTGGTGGTAGAAATAACACTGGTAAAATGACAATGCGCCACACTGGTGGTGGTCATAAGAAAAGATACAGAGTTATCGACTTTAAAAGAAATAAGTTCGGTATCCCTGCAGTAGTAAGCACTGTAGAGTATGATCCAAACAGAACAGCTTTTATTGCTCTTTTGAACTATGCAGATGGTGAGAAACGATATATTATCTGTCCTAACGGATTAAAAGTTGGTCAGACTATAGTATCTGGAAAAGATGCAACACCTGAAGTTGGTAATGCATTATACCTTGCAGATATTCCGCTAGGAGCTACTATCCATAATATTGAATTAAGACCTGGTCAAGGTGGAGTTATGGTTAGAAGTGCGGGTGCTTATGCACAACTTATGGCGCGAGACGGCAAGTATGCTATCGTTAAATTAGCTTCAGGTGAAGTAAGAATGATTTTACAAACGTGTTTAGCTACAATAGGTACTGTTTCAAATTCGGAACACAGTTTACAAAACTCAGGTAAGGCTGGTAGAAGTCGTTGGTTGGGTAGAAGACCAAGAACAAGACCAGTAGCGATGAACCCTGTTGATCACCCAATGGGTGGTGGTGAAGGTAGAGCATCTGGTGGTCATCCAAGATCAAGAAATGGTATACCTGCTAAAGGCTACAAGACACGTGCTAAAAAGAATAATTCTAATATATACATTGTCGAAAGACGTAAGAAATAAGAATAAATTATGGCTAGATCATTAAAGAAAGGTCCATTTATACACTTTAAACTTCAAAAGAAAGTTGAAAGTAACATTGCTTCTGGTAAAAATAACGTAATCAAAACGTGGTCTCGTGCCTCAATGATTTCACCAGAATTTGTTGGACAAACTATTGCAGTTCATAATGGAAGACAATTTATCCCTGTTTTTATCACTGAAAACATGGTAGGTCACAAATTAGGCGAATTTTCTCCAACTCGTACCTTTAGAGGTCACGGTGGTAACAAGAAAAAATAATAACAAATGGGAGTTAGAAAAAGAAATACTGCTGAAGCATTAAAAGAGGCTCGTAAAAATATAGCCTTTGCAAAACTTAACAATTGTCCTACATCTCCAAGAAAAATGAGATTAGTAGCCGATATTATCAGAGGCTTAGATGTTGAGAAAGCACTCAATATTTTGAAGTTTAATTCGAAAGAAGCATCAGGTAGGTTAGAGAAATTATTACTTTCTGCTATTGCAAATTGGGAATCTAAAAATGAAGGTTCTAAAATTGAGGATAGTAATATATATGTAAAAGAAATCACTGTGGATAGTGGAAGAATGCTTAAACGCGTTCAACCAGCTCCTCAAGGTAGAGCTCACAGAATTAGAAAAAGATCTAATCATGTAACAATTGTATTAGGTAGTAGAACACAAGAAAACCAAGATTCATAATGGGACAAAAAACAAATCCAATAGGTAATAGATTAGGATACATCAAAGGATGGGATTCTAACTGGTATGGTGGAAGAAATTATGGTGACAAAATTGCTGAAGACAGTAAAATACGTCAATACATTGGTGTTAGGCTTTCTAATGCAAGTGTAGCAAGAGTTGTCATTGAAAGAACTCTTAAGATGGTAACCATTACTATTCATACTGCAAGACCAGGTATTATTATCGGAAAGGGTGGCCAAGAAGTTGACAAATTAAGAGAAGAACTTAAGAAAATTACTAAGAAAGAAGTTCAAATCAACATCTTTGAAGTAAAACGTCCTGAGTTAGATGCCAATCTTGTTGCTGCTAGTATTGCACGTCAAATTGAAGGCAGAATTTCTTTCCGTCGTGCTATTAAGATGGCTATTGCTAGTACTATGAGAATGGGTGCTGAAGGAATTAAAGTTAAAATCTCTGGCCGTTTGAATGGTGCTGAGATGGCACGTTCTGAACTCTTTAAAGATGGAAGAACTCCACTACATACTTTCAGAGCTGATATAGATTATGCTTTGGAAGAAGCTCACACCACCTATGGAAGAATTGGTGTTAAGGTGTGGATTTGTAAAGGTGAAGTATATGGTGCACGTGATTTATCACCAAATGTTGGTTTAGGCAATAAGCCTAACGGACCAAAAGGCGGAGGTAGGTTTAAAAGAAAAAGAAAGTAATTAGTTAAGATAAAAGCGTAATAAAGATATGTTACAGCCAAAGAAGACAAAGTTTAGAAAAATGCAAAAGGGCAAAATGAAAGGTTATGCCCAAAGAGGTAGCCAATTATCTTTTGGTTCTTTCGGAATAAAAGCATTAGAAGAAACCTGGATTACTGCTCGTCAGATTGAAGCTGCTCGTATTGCGGTAACTCGTTATATGAAAAGACAGGGGCAAGTATGGATACGCATTTTTCCAGATAAACCTGTTACATCTAAACCTGCCGAAGTAAGAATGGGTAAAGGTAAAGGTGCTCCTGAATATTGGGCTGCAGTTGTCAGACCCGGTAGAATGCTTTTTGAATGCGACGGTGTTTCTAAAGAAGTAGCACAAGAAGCACTGCGTTTAGCAGCTCAAAAGTTACCAATTAAAACAAAATTTGTCGTTCGTAGAAACTACGTTGAGGCTTAATAGTATAGAATTATGAAACAGTCAGTTATCAAAGAAATGGCAACTAATGAGCTTGAAGCTCTTCTTGAAACAGAGCAAGCTCGTTTAGAAAAAATGAAAGTAAACCATATGGTATCTCCATTAGAGAATCCTAAGCAACTTACTTTCGCTAGGAAAACAATAGCTAGAATTAATACAGAATTGAGATCTAGAGAATTAATTGAAGCACAAAATTAGGAACGAAATGAGAAACCTAAGAAAAGAAAGAATCGGTGTTGTAACAAGTAATAAAATGGATAAGTCCATAGTTGTTTCTGTTGTAAGAAAAGAAAAACACCCACTATATGGAAAGTTTGTTATGAAGACTAGTAAGTTTACTGCTCATGACGAAAAAAATGACTGTAATAGTGGTGATACCGTTAAAATTATGGAAACTCGTCCAATCAGTAAGAACAAATGTTGGAGATTAGTTGAAATTATAGAAAGAGCTAAATAAGATGATACAACAAGAAAGTAGATTAAAAGTAGCCGATAACTCCGGAGCCAAAGAAGTTCTTTGTATTAAAGTTCTTGGTGGCACAAAAAGAAGATATGCTTCTATTGGTGATACTATTGTAGTCACAGTAAAAGATGCTATTCCTTCAGGAAATATCAAAAAAGGAACAGTAGCTAAGGCCGTTGTCGTTAGAACAAGAAAAGAAACACGTCGACCAGACGGTTCATACATACGTTTTGATGACAATGCGTGTGTATTATTGAACCCAACAGGAGAGATGAGAGGGACTCGTATTTTCGGGCCTGTTTCAAGAGAATTGAGAGATAAACAATTCATGAAAATTGTATCATTAGCACCTGAGGTGCTTTAATATAAATAGTATTATGTCGAAGTTACACATAAAAAAAGGAGATACTGTAAAGGTTATTGCTGGAAACTCAAAAGGTCAAGAGGGAAAAGTAATAGAAGTAATTATTTCTAAGTCTAGAGCACTAGTTGAAGGAGTAAATATGGTATCTAAACATACGAAGCCCAACGCTGCAAGTCCACAAGGTGGAATTATCAAGAAAGAGGCTTCTATTCATATTTCTAACCTTATGCTTGTTGATCCTAAATCGGGAGATGCAACTCGAGTAGGTAGAAAGATGGATGATAAAACAGGAAAATTAACACGTTATTCTAAAAAATCAGGGGAGGTAATTAAGTAATGTATACACCTAGATTAAAAACAAAATATTCAGAGGAAATTGTAGCAAGGCTACAAGAAAAGTACTCTTACAAGTCAATAATGCAAGTGCCAAAGCTCCAAAAGATTTGTTTAAATCAAGGTTTAGGTGACGCTGTCACTGATAAGAAAATGGTTGAGCATGCTTGTGATGAGATGACTTTAATCACTGGTCAGAAAGCAGTTTCAACGAAATCTAAAAAGGATATCTCTAACTTTAAATTAAGAAAGGGAATGCCTATCGGTGCTCGTGTAACATTAAGAGGTGATAAAATGTATGAATTTTTAGATCGTTTTATCACATCTTCTCTTCCTAGAGTACGTGATTTTAGAGGTATTAATCCAACTGGATTTGATGGACGAGGAAATTATAATTTGGGAATTAAAGAGCAAATTATATTTCCAGAAATCGATATCGATAAAGTGAATAAAATTACGGGTATGGATATTACATTTGTAACATCGGCACCTACGGATGAAGAAGCAAAGAGTCTATTAACAGAATTTGGTTTACCATTTAAAAAATAAGTTATGGCTAAAGAATCAATGAAGGCAAGAGAGGTTAAGCGTCAAAAACTTGTCGAAAAATACGCAGAAAAAAGAGCAGCTTTAAAAGCAGCAGGTGACTATGAGGCTTTACAAAAGCTTCCTAAAAACGCTTCTCCTGTACGTTTGCATAATAGATGTAAACTAACTGGTCGTCCAAAAGGATATATGCGTCAGTTTGGTATCTCTAGGGTAACCTTTAGAGAAATGGCTAATCAAGGCCTTATACCAGGAGTTAAAAAAGCAAGTTGGTAATTAGAGAAAATTAAAAAATGTACACAGACCCAATAGCAGATTATTTGACGCGTATTAGAAACGCAGCAAAAGCAGGACACAAAGTTGTTATGATTCCTTCTTCGAATACAAAGAAGGAAATGACAAAGATCTTAAAAGACAAAGGTTATATTTTAAACTATAAGTTTGAAGAAGATAACAAACAAGGTATGATTAAAATAGCCTTAAAATATAACGGTTCTACTCCTGCGTTTAAGAAAATTGAACGAATCAGTAAGCCTGGTTTAAGAAAATATGCTAACAAAGCGACTATGCCTAGAGTTCTTAATGGTTTAGGTATTGCAATTCTTTCAACTTCAAAAGGTGTTATTACTGATAAAGAAGCTAAGAATTTAAATGTTGGTGGCGAAGTATTGTGCTACGTTTATTAATAACAGAATAATTAAGATAAGAAATGTCTAGAATAGGAAATAACCCAATCGAATTACCTCAAGGAGTAACTATTACTGTAGGAGATAACAATTCAGTTCTTGTCAAGGGTAAACTTGGTGAATTATCAAAAACTTTTCATGCAGATTTGACCATGAAAGTTGAAGAAAATTCTGTTGCCGTTGAACGTCCTTCTAATAGTAAAGAACACAAATCTTTTCATGGACTTACAAGATCTTTACTAAACAATATGATTATTGGAGTTAATGAAGGTTTCAAAAAAGAATTAGAGTTAGTTGGGGTAGGATACCGTGCAAGTAACTCAGGTCAAAAATTAGAGTTAGCCTTAGGGTTTTCACACAATGTTATATTTGAAATACCTACAGAAGTAAAAGTAGTAACACTTTCAGAAAAAGGTAAAAATCCAATCATCACATTAACTTCTATGGATAACCAATTATTAGGAGCTGTTGCTGCCAAAATTCGTTCTCTAAGAAAGCCTGAGCCTTACAAAGGAAAAGGAATAAAATATGTTGGTGAGCAATTAAGAAGAAAAGCTGGTAAAACTGCTGCTAAATAAAAATTAAAAAGTTTATAGAAACATGGCGTTTTCAAAAGAATCAAGAAGAAATAAAATTAGAACAAGAGTAAGAGCTACTATTTCTGGAACACCAGAAATGCCAAGGCTTGCCGTTTTCAGAAGTAATAAAGAAATCTACGTGCAGCTAATCAATGATATTGATGGTAAAACTATTGCAGCAGCTTCTTCTAAAGACATTAAAGGAACAAAAATTGAACAAGCGGGTGCTGTAGGTAAGGCTATTGCTGAAAAATGTATTGCTGCTGGTGTATCAAAAGTTGTTTTTGATAGAGGTGGCTACCTTTACCATGGTAGAGTTAAGGCTTTAGCAGAAGGTGCTCGTGAATCAGGATTAAAATTTTAAGAAATAATATATGTCAGACATTAAAAGAGTAAAAGCAAGCGACATTGAGTTAACGGATAGACTCGTTGGAATACAACGTGTAACTAAGGTAACTAAAGGTGGTCGTACATTTAGTTTTTCTGCAATTGTTGTTGTAGGTGACGGTAATGGTATTGTTGGTCATGGTTTAGGAAAATCTCAAGAGGTTACTGTAGCTATCAGTAAAGCGATTGATTCTGCTAAGAAAAATTTGGTTAAAGTACCTGTTCAACACGGTACAATACCACACGAGCAAGAGGCTAAATATTCGGGCTCTCAAGTGCTTATCAAACCAGCATCAAATGGTACTGGTGTTAAGGCCGGAGGTGCAATGCGTGCTGTATTGGAGAGTGCTGGTGTTCATGATGTACTAGCGAAATCAAAAGGCTCGTCAAACCCTCACAACTTAGTTAAAGCAACAATGAAAGCTTTAACTGAACTAAGAGATGCTAAACAAGTTGCTTCACAAAGAGGAGTTAACTTAGAAACAGTTTTTAACGGATAAAAATTATACTGATGGCTAAAATCAGAGTTACGCAAGTAAAAAGTAAAATAGGCAGACCTGAAAGACAAAAGCGAACAATGTTAGCTTTAGGGTTGAAAAAAATGAACCAAACAATTGAGCATGAGGCAACTCCTCAAGTGTTAGGTATGGTAAAAAAAGTAGCGCACCTTTTGAAGGTCGAAGAAGTAAAATAAATTAAAGATGGATTTAAGTAATCTTACTCCTGCAAAAGGATCAGTAAAAAATAGAAAAAGAATCGCAAGAGGTGAAGGTTCTAAAAAAGGTGGCACTTCTACAAGAGGTCACAAAGGAGCTAAATCACGTTCTGGATATTCTAGAAAAGTAGGTTTTGAAGGTGGTCAAATGCCACTTCAAAGGAGAGTCCCTAAATTTGGATTCACTAACCCTAATAGAAAAGAGTTTAGAGGTGTAAATTTACATACCCTTCAAACTTTAGTTGATAATAAGAAAGTAAAAGACTCAATAGATTTAGAAGTTCTTATCTCTAACGGATTGGCACACAAAAACGACCTTGTGAAAATCTTAGGAAGAGGTGAACTTAAAGCTAAGCTGAATGTAACTGTTCATAGCTTTTCGGCAACTGCTAAATCTGCTATTGAATCTGCTGGTGGTACAGCTACCACACTGTAAAATACAATTATGAAGAATCTAATCACTACATTAAAAAATATTTGGAAGATAGAAGAATTGAGAACTAGAATCCTAGTGACTTTAGGTTTCATTCTTATATATCGTCTAGGAGCACAGGTTCCATTGCCAGGTATTGATGCTAGCGTACTTGCTGCTGCCAATCAAGCTAGTGGTGGTCCTGATGGATTATTAGGATTATTAAACTTGTTTACGGGTGGAGCATTCGCACAAGCTTCTATTTTTGCTCTAGGTATAATGCCATACATTTCAGCATCGATTGTTATTCAATTGATGGGTATAGCTGTTCCATATTTCCAGAAACTACAAAGAGAAGGAGAAAGCGGAAGAAGAAAAATAAATAACATCACTCGTTATTTAACAATACTAATCACAGGTTTTCAAGCACCTGGATTCATTGCGAATCTTAAAAGTCAGTGGTTGAATAAACCTATCGAACTTGCAGATGGTACTTTTGGATATGTATTTGCTAATAACGAAGCATCTTTCATGTTTACAATAATGTCTATACTTGTATTAGTTACAGGTACTATGTTTGTAATGTGGTTAGGTGAAAAAATTACCGACAGAGGTATTGGAAACGGTATATCTTTAATCATTATGATTGGTATTATCGCTGCTTTACCAGGATCATTGTTTGCCGAATTTGCAGCTGCTTTAGAAAGTCAAGGCGGCGGTTTAGTGATATTCTTAGTTGAAATATTAGCTCTTATGCTTGTTATATTAGTAAGTATATTACTAGTACAGGGAACAAGAAGAATTCCAGTTAACTTTGCTAAAAGAGTAGTAGGTAACAAGCAATATGGAGGTGTACGTCAGTATATTCCATTAAAAGTTAACGCATCAGGTGTAATGCCAATTATCTTTGCACAAGCAATTATGTTTGTGCCGATAACTTTAGTTGGATTTTCAGAATCAGAAACTTTACAAGGGTTTGCAGCAGCATTTACAGATTTTGCTGGATTCTGGTACAACTTAGTATTCTTTTTGATGATTGTAATATTTACATACTTTTATACTGCTATTACAGTTAATCCAAAGCAAATGGCAGATGATATGAAGAAAAATGGCGGTTTCATTCCAGGAGTCAAGCCAGGTCGTAAGACTGCTGAGTTCCTTGATGATGCAATGTCAAAAATCACTCTACCAGGTTCTTTATTCTTAGCATTTGTGGCTATTCTTCCCGCATTCGCTATGCAATTTGGAGTTAATCAAGGTTTTGCTCAATTTTACGGAGGAACATCTTTATTAATTATGGTAGGTGTAGTGTTGGATACACTACAACAAATTGAAAGTCACTTATTAATGCGTCATTATGATGGATTAACAAGTACAGGAAGGATAAAAGGAAAGTCATCAGGAATGATGGGACAATAAAACGGATTCGATGATTTTTATTAAGACCGACGAAGAAGTTGAATTGATAAGAAAAAGTTCTTTACTTGTTGCAAAGGCACACGCTGAAGTTGCCAAAATGATTGAACCGGGAGTTAACACTCTCCAATTAGATCAACGTGCTGAAGAGTACATACGAGACAACGGAGGCGTACCAGCTTTTAAAGGATACAATGGGTTTCCAAATTCATTGTGTATGTCACCAGACAGTCAAGTGGTGCATGGTATTCCGAACAACGAACCTCTTGTAGAAGGATCGATACTTTCGGTAGACTGTGGCGTTTTGATGAATGGTTTTTATGGTGACTCTGCTTTTACTTACCCTATTGGTAATATAGATGCAGAAACCCAAAAGCTTTTAGATGTGACCAAAGAAAGTTTGTACAAAGGAATTGAACAAGCTATTGTAGGAAACCGAGTTGGAGATATAAGTTATGCTGTTCAACAACATGCAGAATCTCATAATTACGGAGTTGTACGAGAATTAGTTGGTCATGGTGTGGGTGAACATTTACATGAGAGCCCAGAAGTGCCAAATTATGGTAAAAGAGGACATGGTCCGAAGTTACAAAATGGATTAGTCATAGCTATTGAGCCAATGATTAATATGGGAGTAAAAAATATTCGTCAGCATTCTGACGGATGGACAATTACAACCGCTGATAACAAACCTTCAGCACATTTTGAGCACACCATTGTTGTAAGACAAGGAAAAGCTGATATCTTATCAAGTTTTGAATGGATAGAAAAAGAATTGAATAAAAAGTAAATATGGCCAAACAGGCACACATAGAACAAGATGGAGTAATTACTCAAGCACTCTCTAACGCAATGTTTAGAGTAGAGCTAGAAAATGGGCACATCATAACAGCTCATATTTCAGGAAAAATGAGAAAGTTTTACATCAAACTATTGCCTGGGGATAAAGTAAAATTAGAAATGTCGCCATACGATTTAACAAAAGGAAGAATAACTTACAGATACTAAGAAAATGAAAGTTAGAGCATCATTAAAAAAGAGAAGTGAAGATTGCAAAATCGTTCGAAGAAAAGGACGCTTATATGTAATTAATAAAAAGAATCCTAAGTTTAAACAACGTCAAGGTTAATTTTAAAAAATAGTAAATGGCTAGAATTGCAGGTATCGATTTACCAAAAAACAAAAGAGGCGTAATAGGTCTTACATACATCTACGGTATAGGATCAAGTGTCGCTAAGAACATCTTAGATAAAGCTGGGATTGACCACAGCGTAAAAGTTCAGGATTGGAACGACAAACAACTTTCTGACATTCGTCAAATCATTGGTGATGATGTCAAAGTTGAAGGTGAGTTGCGTTCTGAAACACAAATGAATATCAAGCGATTGATGGATATCGGTTGTAACCGTGGTATTCGTCATCGTGTAGGTTTACCGCTTAGAGGTCAGCGTACTAAGAATAATTCCAGAACTCGTAAAGGAAGAAGAAAAACAGTTGCTAACAAGAAGAAAGCTACTAAATAATAAAAACTGAGATATGGCTAAATCAAATCAGAAAAAAAGAACCGTTAAGGTTGAGGCAGTAGGACAAGCACACATCCAAGCTACCTTCAACAATATCATTATTTCTTTGACTAATAACCAAGGACAAGTAATTTCTTGGTCATCAGCAGGAAAAATGGGTTTTAGAGGTTCTAAGAAAAATACTCCATATGCTGCTCAAACAGCTGCTGAAGATTGCGCAGCAAGAGCACACGAAGCAGGACTAAGAAAAGTCAAAGTATTCGTTAAAGGGCCAGGTTCAGGTAGAGAGTCGGCGATAAGAACGTTACACAATAACGGTATTGTCGTTACTGAAATAGTAGATATTACTCCAATACCACATAATGGCTGTCGTCCTCCTAAAAGACGTAGAGTATAATTTTTTTTAAAAGAAAATAAGATAAACAAAGAAGAAATGGCAAGATACAGAGGTCCACAATCAAAAATTGCAAGACGATTTAACGAACCGATTTTCGGTCCTGATAAGGCTTTAGAAAGAAAAAACTATGGTCCAGGACAACACGGAAATAACAGAAGATCTAAGAAATCAGAATATGCTGGGCAGTTAGCTGAAAAGCAAAAAGCTAAGTATACCTACGGTATCTTAGAAAAGCAATTTTCTAACTTATTTAAAGAAGCTTCTAGAAGAAAAGGTATTACCGGTGAAATCCTTTTACAGCTTTGTGAAGCTCGTTTAGACAATATAGTTTACAGATTAGGAATTGCACCTACTCGTAGAGCATCAAGACAATTAGTTACGCACAGACACATTACTGTTAATGGAAGAATAATGAATATTCCTTCATATTCTGTAAATGTCGGCGATATTATCGCTGTGCGTGAGAAATCAAAATCATTGGAGGTAATAACAAGCTCCTTAATTAATTCAACTGAAAGTTGTGAGTATGTAGAATGGAATCCGGACATTATGTCTGGTAAGCTAGTAGCTATTCCACAAAGAGAGCAAATTGCTGAAAACATCAAAGAACAATTAATCGTTGAATTATATTCTAAATAATAACTAAATCACCCTATTGATATGTCAATATTAGATTTTCAAAGACCAGATAAAGTTTACATGATAGAGTCGACAGACTTTCATGGTAACTTCGAATTCAGACCACTAGAACCAGGATACGGTTTAACTATTGGAAATGCTCTAAGAAGAGTACTACTTTCTTCTTTGGAAGGATTCGCTATCACATCAATCAAAATTGAAGGTGTAGAGCACGAGTTTTCATCAATCAAAGGTGTTGTAGAAGATGTTACAGAAATTATTCTTAATCTAAAACAAATTCGCCTTAAGCAACAAATTGAAGATGATAACTCTGAAAAAGTCCAAGTAAAAATTGGTGGTAAAGAACAGCTCACTGCAGGTGATATAGGAAAGAGTTTAACTTCTTTTCAGATTCTTAATCCTGATTTAGTAATCTGTAATTTAGATAAATCAGTTGAGATTGAAATGGAACTTACCATTGAAAAAGGTAGAGGTTACATTCCTTCTGAAGAAAACAAAAAAGTTACCGCTCCTCTAGGAACAATTTTTATAGATTCAATTTTTACTCCTATTAAAAATGTAAAATTTGGAGTTGAAAACTTCCGTGTCGAGCAAAAAACAGATTATGAAAAATTAGTTTTTGAAATCTCTACAGATGGTTCTATCCATCCTAAAGATGCACTTACTGAGGCTGCTAAAATCTTAATCCAACACTTTATGTTGTTCGCTGACGAAAATGTTACTTTTGAACAAACTGAGGCGGAGAATACGCATGAGTTTGATGAAGATACATTACACATGCGTCAATTATTAAAAACAAAATTAACTGATCTAGAATTATCAGTTAGAGCATTAAATTGCTTGAAAACTGCTGAAGTAGAAACTTTAGGAGAATTAGTATCTTTCAACAAGTCTGATCTATTGAAGTTTAGAAACTTTGGTAAAAAATCATTGACTGAATTAGAAGAAATGGTTCTTGTTAAAGGGTTGAACTTTGGAATGGATGTAGCTAAATTTAATTTAGATAAGGAATAGTAAAAATGAGACACGGAAA
>CESO01134524.1_pt1 | contig 17498 bp, 18 predicted proteins | sample 356341 | NCBI WGS metagenome assembly CESO01 (sample SAMEA2621812, study PRJEB7988) | marine metagenome | biome: marine biome (ENVO:00000447); feature: deep chlorophyll maximum layer (ENVO:xxxxxxxx); material: "saline water (ENVO:00002010), including plankton (ENVO:xxxxxxxx)" | depth 35 m
GTTTGTCTAAACTTTTTTTACCGTACTTTATCAACATATTAAGCAAAACTTCAGTATCAGAATTATTTGTGAAAAACTTAACACCTTTTTCTTCTAAATTTTTTCTCAACTCAGGTGAATTTAAGATAGTTCCATTAAAAATAATTGTATATCTTTTATCTTTTGTAGACATAGGCTGAATCCCTAATTCTAAATCTAAAATAGATAATCTGCACATTATCATTCCAAAGTTTTTATCATTATTAATAAAACTATTAAAACTATTAGGCCCCCTATGAATTTGTTGTTTATTCATAATAGATAAAGTTTTGAAAATTTTATCTTCGTTTGAAATTTTACTAAAGAAACCTGCTATACCACACATTGTTGATTTACTTTTAAATTAATATCCATATAAGTACAGTATTTATTATGAAAATACCACTTTGTAAGTCAGAACTCTCAAAAAATGAATTAAGTCTTATCTCTAAAAGTCTGAACTCGGGATGGCTTACTCATGGAAAAAAAAACATTGAATTTGAGAATAATTTTAAAAAAATTATTGGAACCAAATATGCACTAAGCATGAACTCTTGCACAAGTGCTCTGGAGTGTTCAATTAAATCTCAAAAAATTAAAGGTGAAATAATTGTGCCAAGTTGGACTTGGGTAAGCACTATCAATGCTGTGCTAAACTCTCATTGTATACCAGTTTTTGCTGATGTAGATATAAATTCAAGAAATATTAATGCCGATTTTATAAAAAAAAAAATAAATAAAAATACTAAAGCAGTAATAATTGTTCATTATGCAGGGTATCCTTGTGATATGAGAGAAATTTTAAAATTGTGTAAAAAGCATAAATTAATTTTAATAGAAGATAGTGCAGAGACTTTAGGAGCGACCATTGATGGTAAATATACTGGCTCTTTTGGAACAGGTTGTTTTTCATTTTTCCCAACAAAGAATATCACGACCACAGAAGGGGGAATGCTTACAACAAATAACAAAAATATATACATAAATTCTAAAAAATTAATTGCTCATGGTATTATAAAAAAAAATGAAAAATTTCCCTGGAAAAGAGAGGCAATGTTGCCAGGACATAATTTTAGATTGCCAAATCATTTAGCAGCTCTTGGCATATCACAATTGAAAAAGTTAAAATTATTTAACAAAAAAAGAAATTTAATTGCAAAAAAATATAATAATTTTTTACTTAATTATCCTAAATTTTTTGAGATTCAAAAATTAAAAAAAAATTTTACTCATTCTTATCAAATGTATACTTGCTTGGTAAAAAAAAAATTAAGAAATAATCTAGTTTTTTTTCTCAGATCTAAAGGAATTGAAGCTTCAGTACATTTTGACCCTCCATTACACCAACAGAAATATTGTAAAAAATATGTTAATCAAAAATTACCAAATACAGAATATTTAGCAAAAAATATTATAACTCTACCAATTTATCCAAAACTAAAAGATAAAGAACTAAAGTTTATTTTTAAAAGCATAAAAAGTTGGATTACAATAAATAAAAATAAATGAAACTAAAATTCTTTAGTGTAAAAACAAAAGATCTAAATAAAAAAAAGATTGTAGAAATTTGCAAACTTAAAAATACTTTTTGGAAATTTAATTTAAAAAACCAACTTAAATGGTTTAAAAAAAATATTAGTAAAAAAGATATCCATAATTGCTTGTATTTAAACAATAAGTTGATTGGCTATACTGCATTAAGAAAAGGTTTTTATTTAACTAAGAACTCTATGAAATTAGATAAAAAAAAATATCTTTTATTTGAGACGCTTATAATTGATGAAAAGTATAGGAATTCATCATTAGGAGGATTGTTAATGCTATTTAATAATTTAATTATAGATAAAAATAAATCTCCATCATTTTTGATTTGTAAATTCAAATTAGAAAAATTTTATTCTAAATTTGGTTGGAAAAAGATAAAAAAAAACAATTATCGAACAGATTATAAATCATTTAATTGCAGTGCGATGACTTATAAGTTAGATATTTTCAAAAATAAAAAAATATATTTTAATGTTTAGTAAATTAAATAAATGAAAATTACTTTAATAACTGGTGGATTGGGATTTATAGGCTCAACCTTAGCAAATAAGCTTGTATCAAAAAAAATCGTAGATAAATGTGTATTATTAGATAATTTTGGAAGTTTTATTAATCCTTTAAAATCAAATTATAATGATTATAGGCAGAAAAGATTAATTAATGGTAGTGAATTTATTATTGAGAGAGGAGATGCAAATAATTCTCAAATAACTTTAAAATTAATACAAAAATATAAACCACAATTTATATATCATACAGCCGCCTTACCTCTTGCAAAAATAGAAAATTTAAATCCAACTGAGGCAAGCATTGGTTCAGTAGATGCAACTAGAAATTTAATTGAAAACTTAAATTTTATTATTTCAAATAATAAAAATTATAATTTTAAAAGATTTGTCTATTTTTCATCAAGTATGATTTATGGAGATTTTAAAATAAAAAATATTCATGAAAATATTGAAGCAAATCCAAAAGAAATTTATGGAACTATGAAATATGCAGGGGAAATAATTACAAAAGGATTATGTAATTATTATAATATACCTTACACTATTATCAGACCATCAGCTGTTTATGGCCCTACCGATATGAATCAAAGGGTCAGTCAAATATTTATTGAAAAAGCTATTAAAGAGCAAAAAATTATCATTCAAGGAAAAGATGAAAAACTAGATTTCACTTATATCAAAGATTTAGTTGATGGTGTGATACTTGCTTCAACAAAAAAAAATGGAATAAACAATACGTTCAATATCACCAATGGAAAAGGTAGATCATTATTAGAATTTGTAAAAATATTAAAAAAATATTTTCCAAGATTAAACTATGAAATAACACCAAGAGATAATTTTAGACCTAAAAGAGGAACACTATCAATTTTAAAAGCTAATAAATTACTTGGATATAAACCCAAATATTCAATAGAAAAAGGTATCAAAGAATATTTAAGTTTTCTAAAAGAAATTAACTTTTATTAATTTTTACCTAAAATTTCTTGGTAAAGGTTTATATATTTTTGAATTAAATTCTTTGAATTAAAATTTTCTTTTATTTTTTTTTTTGCTTCGATAGCAATATTTTTTGATATTTGCTCATTCTCTATAATCCAATTAATGCCATTTGCGAGATCTTTACTATCTTTATAATTTGCACCATAACCACCAATTATTTTGTTTTCACAAATATCTTCGATTGCAGTATCTTTAAAATAAACAACAGGTGTATTACACAATAATGACTCAGAAACAGTTTTTGGAAAACCCTCTTGTAAAGAAGTAGCTACAAATACATCTGCAATAGAATAGAGTTTTCTTTGAATTTTAACATCTTTAATGAATCCAAAATTAGTAAATTCGATTTTTTTATCTTTAATTTTTTGTAGATTCCAAAAGTTTCCAAAAAAAACAATTTGGAATTTTGATTTATCTAAATAATCAATAGAATCTAAAAAATATTTAAATCCTTTATATTCTGCTTCAATATTTTGTGCACCATACAAAATAATTTTTTTATTTGGATTTAAATTCATTATTTTTTTATCTATTAATTTATCTTCAAAAAAATTTTCTATATCGAATGATGGATAAAATGTTAGAATTTTAAAGTTCTTTAAAACGGTACTTTTTTCTGCCATTTTTTTCATCCAATTGCTATTTACTACAAAAGATATATTTTTATTAAGATATTTTATTTTTCTATTTTGATTAAAGGTAGATAAATCATAATTAAAATTACTTTTCAATTGAGGGCACGAATAGCAGTTAGACATAAATCTATTACACCCAAGCGTGTAATGGCAACCGCCTGTAAACGGCCACATATCTCTAATAGTCCAAATAATTGGTTTATTTATTAGATTGATTTTTGAAATATCAAAGAAACCGTTATTTATCCAATGTAAATGAATTATATCTGAATTTTTATAAAGTTTATCATTTATAAAATTATAACCAATTATAGATGAGCTAAACGTAGTTTTTTTTCTTTTTGGATAAAAAATTTTAGGGAATTTTTCAATTGATTGTCTTAGATATGATTTGATTTTTTTGATTTTTGTATCATCTTTTTCATAAATCATTGAAGAATCTATTTTATTTTTTAATAAGTCTTCATGCAGTATATTTGCACCTTTAAATGCTCCAGAATTTTTTCTACCTCCTACAAAATGTACTATTTTAAATTTTTTATTTATTTCCATAGTCTGATATTTCCATTTATATGAAGGTCTTCGTCAGTGGTATAAATATTTTTTTTATATTCATTTTTCAGTTTTTTAATTAAAAATCTGTCAACTCGTGACCTTGCTGTATAATCATATGATTTATTTCTCTCACTAGTATAGAATTGCTTTCCACCAGACATACCAATTCCTGTAATTAGGATATTTGAATTAGGATTTTCCTCTAAAGCTTTTAAAATTGAAAAAAACCCAGTAGAAACTCCTTGGAACTCAAGTTTCTTAAGATTTTTTAAAAAATGTTTTATTTTATCTTTAGTTTTAATCTCTCTGAAAAATTCTGAATATATGACTGTAAAAATTCCACCTTGAAAAAACTTTGATTGAAATTTCAGTTGGTTTGTAAAACTTAGATATTTTAATTCACATTTTGTTTTTAATTTTTCAGGCAGATGAATTTTTTTACCTCTTACAATCATTCTATCAGGAGAAGCTTCAGTAATTCTAACTCTAACATTAATATTTTTTTCAAATTCTAAATCACCAACTAAACAAGTTAAATTCGTTTTAGGAAACTTTTTTTGGTAATTTTTTGCTCTTTCTGCGGCTCCATTTGCAGTATAAATTGTACTAATTAAAAAATTTGGTATTACTGATTTTGGTTTAGAACCAATAACTAATGCATCGAAATCCATAAAAAATTAATTGATTATCTATATTTTAAATACAAAATACTATATTCAATAAAAATATGTTTTAAATAAGAAATATAAACTATTATGAAAACTATTTTTTATTGGTGTCCATTTATCTCAAAAGTAGCAACAGTTAGAGCTGTAATTAAATCAGCAGAAGCTTTAAAAAGATACTCAAATCATAAATTCGAGCCTGTAATTATTAATGTTGCAGGGGAATGGAATGAATTCAAATATGAAAACAAGTTCAAAATTAAGATTATCGATTTAAATAAATCTAAAATTTTGGACAAAAAGAATTGGACTGGTTTTTATAAAAGTAGGCTTATTTATATATGCCTCTTTCTTATGAGTTTTTTTCCATTATTAAAGTTATTAAAAAAAAATAAACCTGATTTTTTAATTATTCATTTAATTTCTTCATTGCCTCTTTTTCTAAATTTGATATTCAATATAAAAACAAAATTCATTTTAAGAATTTCAGGCATACCAAAACTTAATTTTTTTAGATTTTCTCTATGGAAATTATCTGTCAAACAAATTGTGTATATGACCACTCCAACGATAGGCACATATAAAAACTTGATTGAAAAAAATTTTGATAGAACAAAGATTAAAATTTTATACGATCCGATAATAACTCCATCAGAGATTCTCAAGAAAAAAAAATTTGATACAAATATAGAAGATAATTATTATATTTCTATTGGTAGATTAACAAATCAAAAAAACTATAAATTTTTAATCAAAAATTTATCCTCAATAATAAAGGATGATTCTTCTATCAAATTATATATTTTTGGGGATGGAGAACAAAAAAAAGATTTAACTAAATTAATTTCTGATTTAAATTTAGAAAATAATATCAAACTTTTTCCTTTTACCAAAAATATTTATAATTATCTTCACAAATCTAAAGGGTTTATTTTATCTTCATTATGGGAAGATCCAGGTTTTGTTTTGGTAGAATCTGCATATTTAAATGTACCTATTTTGTCTAGCAATTGTAAAAACGGTCCTGAAGAAATTTTAAATTATGGAAATAATGGTATTCTGTTTGAGAGCAATAACACAAAAAGTTTTATAGAAAAATTTAACGATTTTCATAATTTGAGTAATGAAAAAAAAATGGAGTTTAAAATAAATGCAAAAAAATACGTTAAAAAATTTACTATATTTTCTCATTTCCTTCAATTAAAAGAAATACTAAACTAAATTTATGGAAAATGAATATTCCAATAAGTTGGATAAATTTTTATTTAAAGAAATAAAAGATCTTAAAGATTTGTGCATCCTAGAGTTTGGTGTGCGAGAAGGAATTTCAACAAAAAAATTTCTTGAATGCTGTAAAAAAAATAATGGCAAGTTGTATTCTGTAGATATAGACGATTGTTCCGGTGTAACAACTGATAAAAATTGGACATTTTTAAAATCAAGAGATGATAATTTTAGTTATTTAGATGAAAAATTACCAAAAATGTTTGATGTAATTTTAATTGACTCTTTCCATAATGCTTCTCATGTTAAAAAAATACTATTTCATTACTATAAAAAATTAAAACCTGATGGTTTATTATTTATTGATGATGTTTGTTGGTTGCCGTATTTAAAAAATAATTATAGAAATCATTTTAATAGCGAAATTAATAATTTAGAAACTTTTGAAATGTTAAATGATGTATTATTAGCTAATCAAAAAAATATTCATCTTTACTATACATTTGTTGGGTCTGGAATGGCAAAAATTATAAAATTAAATGATGAGTCTTTAAATGAGTCGATCAAAATTAAATCAAGAAAATTTTCAATAAAAAATATAATAAGAAAATTAATTAGAAAATAAAATGACAGATAACCTTTTTGAGGAAGTCAAAAATAATCTTAAAAAAGATAAATCAAATCATTTAACAATAATGCATGATATTGTTGTTAACTCAAAATTAAAAACAATTGTGGAGTGTGGAGTTGACAGGGGGGCATCAACATGCGCATTTTTACAAGCAATAAAAGAAACAGATGGAAATTTATATTCATTTGATATCAAAAATTGTTCAAATTTATTTGAAGATAAAAACTGGAACTTTTCTCAAACAAATGATGTAGATTTAAGTAGAATAATTAATAAATATCCAGAGATAAAAGTAAAAGGTATAGATTTACTGTATATTGATAGTTATCACGATCCATCTCACGTGAGAAAAATTTTAAATTTATATTATCCACTTATAAATATTAATGGCTACATTTTTGTTGATGACACATCATCTTATCCATTTAGAAAATTGAATATTTTAACAGACTCTATCAACTCAGATTTATGTAGAGAAGAAGTAGAAGAGTTTTTTTATTCTAACTTTAACACATTTGAATTTAATTATAATGGATCAGAGAATGGTTTATCAATATTAAAAAAAATCAAAAAAGATGAGCTAAACAAAAATTATATTTGGAAATATAATTTTTTCATTTACCAAATTTTTAAATTGATAAAAAAAATAAAATATAAGTTTTTTTATAAATGATTAAAGATTTTTGAATAAATCTTGATATTTTTTTAAGTTTTTTTTACCATCAAATCTATGAAGTGATCTTAGAGAATTTTGTAAAAGTTTATTACATTCACTTTTGTTATGAAAATAATAATTAATTTTATTTGCTAATTGTTTATGGTTCTTTACCTGAAATAGAAGTCCGCCCTTTCCATTTAATAAAATTTCTGAAGGCCCAGTTTGACATTTTGAAGAAATTATAAATTTTTTTAAAACTAGAGTTTCAAGTAATACATTAGGTAACCCTTCAAACGTGGATGTGAGAATAAATAAATTTGATTTTTTAATATAAGGAAATGGGTTTTTTGTAAAATTGATAATTTTAACAACTTTTTTTAAATTATTATCATTAATGTAATTTTCCATTGAAATTAAATTTATGCCTCTACCTACAATCATTAATCTTAAATTTATTCTGTGCTTAACAAGGTTAATTGCTCTCAATAATGTCAAATGGTCTTTTTGATCAGTAAATCTTCCAACATTAATAATATTTAAAGTTTTTCTTTTAAAAAAAGTATCATTAATTTTTTTTTTAGATAATTTTATTATTTCTTCTTTATTTAAAGGGTTATAAATTACTTTTGAATCTACATTGAAGTTTTTCTTTAATTCTTTTTTAAATTCAAAACTATTTACCATTGTGATGTCCGCTAATTTTAGAAGTTTTTTAAAAATAAATTTTTTAAATAAATTTTTTGACCAACCAATCGGGGCCGAATTAGATCTTATAACGATTTTTATATTTAATAATTTACATACTATTAAGCAGTATATATTTGCCTGGAAAGAAAAAACTTTGATATCACGATTTTTTATTAAAATTTTTATTAAAAGAATTAAACAAACAAAATATTTAATTCTTCTACCAAATTTTTTCCAAAAATTTGTCTTTGGCGAAATAATTCTAATTTTTTTATCAAACTTTTTTTTAAATTCTGTTGATGTTGTTATTAAGTAAATATTTTCGAATTTTTCAGAAAAATAGTTTGACACAATAAATAAATTTTTTTCTACTCCGCCACCTTCAATAGAAGGCATAAAAAATAAAATTTTTTTATTTATCATTAATATTTTGTTATTTAAATACTTTATGTATGATAATTAATATATATGAAATTAATATCAATAATAATTCCTTACTATAAAAAAAAAAAATATATTCAAGACACTTTAAATTCTATAACTAACCAAAGTTATAAAAAATATGAAATAATAATTATTTATGATGATCAAAATTTAGATGAATTTCATTTTTTAAAGAAAATTACAAAAAAAAATAAAAAAATAAAGATTATAAAAAATAAAAAACAAATAGGAGCTGGCATGTCACGAAATAAAGGCATATCTGTTTCTAAAGGAGATTATGTTGCATTTATTGATGCTGATGATTTATGGAAAAAAGATAAATTAAAAACTCAGATAAATTTTATGTTAAAAAACAAATTTAATCTAAGTCACACCTCTTATGAAATACTTTATAACAATAAAATTGTTTCTTCGAGAAAAGCAAAAAACTTTTTCAAATTGGAAGATATTCTATTATCATGTGATATTGGTCTTTCAACGGTCATGATTAAAAAAGAGGTGTTTAAAAATAATAAATTAAGATTTCCAAAACTTAAAACTAAAGAAGATTTTGTTTTGTGGATGAATTTAATTAAAAATAATTATAAAATATATGGACTTTCAAAAAAATTCACAAAATGGAGAAAATTAGAAGTTTCGCTATCAGCATCTTCATTCCAAAAATTAAAAGATGCTTTTTTAGTATATAACAAATATATGAATTATAATTTTTTGGTATCAATATTTTTTGTTTTCTTTTTAAGTATTAACTTTTTGAAAAAAAATTTATTTAAATGAACTATATTTTAATTCTTTTTCTTCCTATTGGAATTTACTTAATTAATTTCATTTTTAAACGTAAATCTTTTTTACTAAACTATACTGGCGAAAAACATCAAAAATTTACTATCAAAGAAAAAATTCCTTTATCTGGGGGTTGTGTGCTACTAAGTTCTTATTTCCTCATTTTTAATAATTTTGATCCAATTTTAAGTGTTTGCTTGATAATGATTTTTTGTTTGGGTTTATTTTCAGACTTAAAAATAATAATTTCCCCTAAGATAAGATTTTTATTTCAGTTATTAATCATATTTGCTTTTGCTTTTTTTCTGAAATTAGAAATTAATAATACTAGAGTTATTTTTCTCGATGCAATGATAAAAAATAATTTTTTTTCTTATTTTTTTGTAATTTTCTGTGTATTAATCTTAGTTAACGGCACCAATTTTATCGACGGATTAAATACTAATGTTTTGGGTTATTATTTAATAGTAAGTGTTTTTTTATATTTTCAAAATTTACATACCTTGCTGGAAATAGATAAATTTCAATGGATTAATTGGATCTATTGTTTAGCTATTATTTATGTTTTTAATTTTTTTAATAATCTTTTTATTGGCGACAATGGAGCTTATCTAATTAGTCTATTTTATTCATTTTTGGTTATAAAAATATTTTCTATAAATCCAAATATTTCTCCATTTTATATAGTATTATTGTTATGGTACCCATGTTTTGAAATTTTATTTTCTATTATAAGAAAGATAAAATTTAATAGATCTCCATTACACCCCGACAATAAACATTTTCATCAAATTTTATTTATACTTATAAAAAAAAATATGAAAATAAAGAATATAGATTTCAATAGTTTAAGCGCACAAATTATTAATTTTTATAATTTAGCAATAATCTTTTTAGGCTCACTTGATATTTATAATTCACAATATCAAATTTTATTAATTTTAGTGAATATATTTCTATACATATTTATCTATTTACGAATTTTAAATAAAATCAATAAAAATTAATTTTTTCTTGAAAAAAATAGTTTAATCATTTTAAAGAGTATAAGAGATCCATCTCTAAAAGCATTTACCTTTTTTTTTCCAGCAATACGCTCTCTTTCATGACAAGAAATTTCTGAAATTGATAAACCTGCTTTTTGTGCTTTTATTGGCAATTCTACACAAAAGCTAAAATCTTTACTGTCTAAATTAATATCTTTAACTTTACTCGTTTTTCCTAAAACAAAAGTGTATAAGATATCATTTATACTCAAATTGAAAAATAATCTTCCTAAAAAAGAAAAGATATAATTTCCAATTAAAGTTATGAGAGTGTCATCCTCACTCCCTCCACTTTTTGAGTATCTTGATCCAAAAACAATATCTTGATCTTCCTCTAAGATTTTCTTTCGCATTATTTCAATCTCACTTGGCTTAAAAGAGCCGTCAGCATTAAAAATACAAAATAATTCAGTATTTGTGTTCTTAATTCCAGTTATAAGGGCATCGCCATAACCAAAATTTTGTTGTTCAAGTATTTGAACTTCATAATCTTTAATTGAGTTAATTGTTTCATTATCTGTTGGATGAAGAACTATCATTATTTTAAAATCAAATTTTTTAAGTTCATCTAAAACTTGTGGCAAAGATTCCTTCTCTTTTTTTGCTGGTATTACCAATGTTATATCTTTCATAATTTAAACTTTAATAGGTTAATAATTAAAAAAATCAAAAAATAAAGATATAAAAATACTATGTTTCTAAATTTTGAGAGCTTATCAACATTGATTTTGAAAGAAAAGAGACAAAAGAAGAATATAATTAACATTGGATCATAATATTTATGGTAGATGGTAATTTGGGGATTGTTTAAAAAAAGTAATATAAATATTATTGAATTTTCTATGTGATCTATGAAAATAATAATTGTTACAACCAAAGAGATAAAAGCAAAAAAATAAAATAAAAAGTTATTCTCAAAAAAGAAATGTGAAATTTTATAAAAAATACCACCACCTGTATATGTTACTTGATAGTCAAAAAATAAAATGCTTAGAAAGAAAATTGGCAATGAAATGAAAAAAGCTTTTCTCATATTTTTTTTATGTGGTTCCAAAATTTTGAAATAGATAAATGGAAAAAGATAAAAAAAGAATATTGAGGGAATAATCAAAAATTGATTAAAAATATTTTTAAAAAAAATATTTTCTGTCAAATTATCATCTAATGCAGCAGATTTATTTAAAAAATTGATATCTAAATAAAATACATAATAAAATGCTGGCAATGCTAATATTAAATTTAGTATTAAAATTTCAAAAAACTTTTTTGATATTCCATAAAATTTAAAATATTTATAAATAAAAAATATTGAAATTACTGAAAAGTTTGGGCTAAAATAAGCTGCAATCGTGTAGAATAAAATATTTTTATAAATGTACTTATGTTTTTTTTTATTAATAAACTTTTGAAAGAAATAAATACTTATTATAAAAAAAGTTAATCCAATTATTCTACTATCGGGCCATATAGATAGACTTCGATAAACCGGAGATAAAAAAATTAACAAAGATAAAAAAATAAATATTTCTTTATTTATCTCAATATTTTTAAATCTTAATTTAAGAATTTTAAAAAAAGTAATGGGTAATAAAAGACAAAAGTGAAGATAAATAAATCTGATAATAAAATCATTTGAAACGATTTGTTCTAGTTGTGATAAAATAATGAGTAATATTGGCGAATGTCTAGTTGTAAAGCTGTCGTAGTTTAAAAGAGTTTCAAAAAAATTTTTTGAAAACTTAAGTGTTATTTGTTTTTGATTAATGTAGTCAAGAAAAGCTCCACCAGTTGAGTTTTCACCAAAGATTAAACCAACAAGTAAACTTAAATATAAAAAAAAAATAAGTAGGTGAGATGTAGAACTTGAAGAAAAATTTTTATTAAGTAAAAACATTTTTTAATAGATATATTTATAATAAGTTATATTAATAATTTATGTCTGAACATATAATATTTTTATTTTTTATTATTTTTTTGACACTTTCTACAATTGGATATGGATATATATTTTCAAATATATTTAATAAATCTTTATTAAAATTTAATATTGGATACCAGGGTATAATAGGTTTTTTTTTCTTATCAGTTATTTCTATAATTTCATCATTTATTACAAGTCATGGTCAGGTTTTTAATTCATGTTTACATTTGATTGGATTATTTGGCATAGGTTTTTTTATAAAAAAAAAAATAATCTCTACGGATGATATAAAATATTTTTTCATAATTTTTTTTTTAATTATTATTGCTATTTATATATATAAAAATCATGATGATTTTTCGTATTATCATTTGACTTATTCATTAAGTTTAAGTGAAAATAAATTTATCATTGGAGCAGGAAATTTTAATCATGGATTTCGAACTTACTCTTCATTATTCTTTTTTCATTCAATTTTATATTTGCCGTCGATACAATTTTATTTATTTCATTTGGGCCCATTTTTAATACTATTATTTTTTAATTTAATACTAATTTCAAAATTATTTGATTTAAGTAAAAAAAATGAAATAAACTTTTTATATTTTTTATCTTTATTATCTTTTTGTTTTGTAAATGTTGTTTTTTATAGAATTGGTGAGCATGGTACTGATAGATCAGCTCAAGTTATATTATTTTTAATCTTTATTACTTTTTTTGAAATTAAATTTTTAAAAAGTATAGTTAAAAAAAAAATACTTTTAAACCTGATGCTTTTATTAATAGTTTTAGCTGCAAGTTTAAAGGCTATTTATGTAATTTATTTAATATTATTGCCATTGATATTTTTAAAAGACAAAAAAATTTTTAATTTTTCAAAGATTAAAAGTTTAAAATTTTACTCTATAGTTTTTTTAAGTTTATCTTTAATTTTTATTGTAAATTTTTTAAACACGGGATGTTTATTATACCCAGCTGAAAAAACTTGTACCAATAAAGTCAGTTGGCATATTCCCCATAAAGAAGTGGCTATGATGAATACCCATTATGAATGGTGGGCAAAAGCTGGAGGAGGGCCAAACTATAAATCAGATTTAAAAAAAGACGAATATATTAAAAATTTTATTTGGGTTGAAAATTGGATTGAAAGACATTTTTTTAATAAAATTCTTGATACTTTAGGGGGAATTTTTGCAATTTGCTTAATAATTTCAATTTATTTTCTAATTAAAAAAAAACATAAAATTAAAAAATTCAAATTATTCGATGTATATTTAATTTTATTAATATTTTTTGCAGAGTGGTTTTTGAAACACCCATCAATGAGGTATGGGGGATTTGTTTTAATTAGCTTACCTATATTTGTTTATTTAAGTAGTTATCTTGCTTCATATAATTATAAACCATTTAATAAAATATTAATTACTAAAATTCTGATATCAATTATAATTTTAACTTTTAATTTAAGAAATATTGAAAGATTAGAAAAAGAGATTGTTTTTTATAAGTATAATTTAATTGAATCACCTTATTTTTATGTTGAGAAGAATGATTCAAAAATAATTTATGAGAATAAAGATTTTAAAATTTTTTCACCAACCAAAAGTTCGTGCTGGGCCACCAAAACACCTTGCTCAAATAGAGATGACTTAGTTAGTAAAAAAAAGTATGGCTTTAATATTATTTCAAGAATAAATGAATAATCTATATTTTAAAATAATAGAAATATTAATAAATTTAGTTGATAAAAAAAATAAAGATTACATATTTAATTTCCTTAAAAAAAAAACATTAGATAAAAAAATAATTGCTTTTGATGTTGGTGCCCACAAAGGTGAAACTCTTAATATTTTTCTTAATAATTTTAATGTTGAAAAGATCTATTGTTTTGAGCCTAATACAAAGATTTTTAATATTCTTGAAAAAGAAAAAAAATTTAAGAGTGATACTGTTTCGCTTTTTAATTTTGGCCTTGGTGAAACAGAGGAATATAAACAATTGAATATCTTTTCTGATACATCATCCTCTACTTTCAATATTATTGATAAAAAAAGTAAATATTTTCTTAGAAAGAAAAAAATACTAAATCCTTTTTCTGATGATTTTTTTTTAGATAAAATGTTTTCAAAAATTGAAACAATGTCAAACTTTATATCAAATAACAATATTTCTAAAATAGATATCTTAAAAATTGATACTGAAGGATATGAATATTATGTTCTTAAAGGTATTAATAAAATAGATTTTGACAAAATTGATTATATTTATTTTGAACACCATTATGATTTAATGATAAAAAAAAATTACAAATTTTCAGATATAGATAAATTATTAAAAAAAAATAATTTTGAAAAAGTTTTAAAAATTAAAATGAAATTTCGAAAAACCTTTGAATATATATATGAAAGAAAAAAATAAATTACTATTAGCAAGTGTAATAATTGTTAATTATAACAATAAAAACTATATACAGAGATGTATAAATTCTATTAAAAAACAAAGCTATAAAATGATTGAAATAATTTTTGTTGATGATCATTCAACAGATAATTCATTTTCAATGATTAGAAAATCTAAATTTATAAAAATTATTAAAACTACTAAAAGAAAAAGAACTTATTTTGGAAGCTATAATCAAATGAATTCTTATTATGAAGGTTTTGTTAAATCAAAAGGTCAAATAATATTTTTTTTAGATAGTGATGATTTTTTTAAAAAAAATAAAGTTAAAAAAATTATAAATAGATTTAATTATAATCCAAAAATTGAAATTATATTTGATCTGCCAATTTTGGTGGATAAAAATAAAAGTCTCAGAAAAGTTTTTAAACAAAGAAATACCACAATTTTTAATTGGCCAAGGTATACTTCACAAAGCTGCATTTCTGTTACACGTAATTACGCAAAAGAGCTTTTCAATCAAGTGTGTTTGAGAAAGTTTCCAGATATTTGGTTCGATTTCAGGATAGCTTGTTATAGTTTTATAAAACTTAAAAAAATTGAAATATTTTATGATTACTTGACCTTTTACAGAATAAAAGATAGTTCTGCATCTTCTAAATTTAAAACATTTAATAAAAACTGGTGGAAAAGAAGATATCAAGCTCATAATTTTTTTGATTATTTATGTGAAAAAAATAATGAAATTAAAAGATTTACTTTAGACAAATTAATAACAAATTTAATAAATATCTTTATTTAAGATTGTAATTAATGAAAAAAAAAAGTGTTTTAATACTTGGTGTGAGTGGGCAAGATGGAAGTTATTTGGCCCATTATTTAATAAATAAAAAATACAGAGTTATTGGTGTTTCAAGAAATAATCGCAAGATATCTAATCATATTAAACTTGGTATAGAGAAAAAAATTATAATTAAAAACTTTAATTATAATGATTATAGTAAAATGAAATCAGTAATAATTAAAAATAATATTGATCAAATTTATTTTTTGGCAGGTCAACCTAAGCCTTTTTTATCTGATGAAAAAATTTTAGAAACTTTGTATAGCAACATTATTCCTGTTTATAATATTATTGATATAATCATAAATCATAAAAAAAATATAAAATTTTTTAATAGCTCATCATGTGAAATATTCAAAATTTCAAATAAAAGCATGAATGAGACAAGTGAAAAAGAACCTAATAGTATTTATGCTTTGAGTAAATTAGCATCCTTTGAAATGGTTAAATTTTTTAGAAAAAAATTTTCTCTTAATATTTGTTCAGGTATTTTATTTCACCACGACTCAATTTTGAGAGATAAAAATTATGTTATACAAAAAATAATTAAGAATGTAATGAAGATTAAGAAGGATAATAAGAAGAAATTGATATTAGGCAGTATAGAAATAAGTCAAGACTGGGGATGGGCTCCTGAATATATAAAAGCAATGTTTAAAATTCTAAATCAAAAAAAAGCTAATGATTATATTATAGCAACAGGGAAAACTATCAAATTAAAATATATATTAGAAAAAGTTTTTAAATTAAATAATCTTGATTGGAAAGATCATATAATTACAAAAAAAAGTCTCTTTAAAAAATATGATAGCAAAACAAGAAAAGCCAACGTATCAAAGATTAAAAAAGATTTAGGATGGGAAGCTAAAAACAGTGTAGATGATGTTTTAAAAAATTTACTTAACAAAAGATTATTTTGATTATGGATAATGAGCTAAATTTTAGAAATTTTTTAGAAAAAAATGTAATTCAAGGGGGTAAAAGATTAATTAATGGATCTAATGTTAATTCTAAACCTCTTTTTTCAATAATTACAGTTGTTTATAATAATGAAAGATTTTTAGAAGAAACAATTAAAAGTGTTTTAAAACAAAAATTTCAAAACTTTGAATATATTATAATTGATGGTGGCTCATCAGATAAAACTTTAGATATTATTAAGAGATATGATCGTCAAATTGATTATTGGATAAGTGAAAAAGATAAAGGTATTTATGATGCATTTAACAAAGGTATGTCTTTAGCTAAAGGTGACTTTATTGGAATTGTAAATTCTGATGATACTTATATGGATAATGCTTTAGAAATAATAGCTAAATATATTAAAGATTTAAACAATAAAGAAATAGATTTTATATTTGGAAGTGTAAAAAAACACTGGGGTGTTCTTTATGGATATAGACCAGAGAAAATTTATTATAGCTGGGGTTTTTACTCTAGTCATTCTACAGGTTTTTTTTTAAGAAGAAGTTCAGCAAAAAAAATAGGTCTTTATAATATTAATTATAAGTACCATGCTGATTATGATTATTTTTATAGAATGATTGTAAAAAAAAAAATGAAAGGTACTTCTACAAAAAAAGATGAAATTACAGGTAATTTTAGAAGAGGGGGTTACTCTAGTAAAATTAACTTTAGAAAATTATTTATGGAAGAACTAAAGATTAGATATAATCATGGCCAAAATATTATCTTGATAATTATTATATTTGTGTACAAATCAATAAAAAACTTTAAAAAAATTTTATTTTCTTGAAAATTTTAATTACAGGTGCTGCAGGATTTATTGGATCAAGATTATGTTTAGAATTAATTAAAAATCCCAATAATAAAGTTTATGGTATAGATAATCTTAATAGTTACTATTCTATAAAATTAAAAAAAAAGAGATTAAATGAGTTAGTAAAAAAAAAAAATTTTAAATTTTTTAA
>CESO01075517.1_pt1 | contig 17426 bp, 17 predicted proteins | sample 356341 | NCBI WGS metagenome assembly CESO01 (sample SAMEA2621812, study PRJEB7988) | marine metagenome | biome: marine biome (ENVO:00000447); feature: deep chlorophyll maximum layer (ENVO:xxxxxxxx); material: "saline water (ENVO:00002010), including plankton (ENVO:xxxxxxxx)" | depth 35 m
ATTATTAATTCCTCCTCCTGGCATAATATTTATTTTTCCTCTAGTAAACTCTTTAATCTCTTTAATAAATTCTAAACCATCATTTACATTTTCTTTTTGACCTGATGTCAATATTGTATCAAAGCCTAATTGAATGATTTTCTCAACATCATTAAAAGGATTTTTTAAAACGTCAAAAGCTCTATGAAAAGTTAGTTTCTTTTGGTCACAAATTTCAACTACTTTTTTTAATTCTTCAAATAATAGATTACCGGAAACATCAGTGAACCCAATTACAAAACCTTCAATAGGGTATTTTTTCAAAATTAAAATATCCTTTTTAATTACATTAATTTCATTTTTGTTATAAACAAAATTTCCACTTCTAGGACGAATAAGTACCCTAATTGGTACTTTGGAATATTTCAATGATTCCTCCACAAATCCAATTGAAGGTGTTACCCCACCAATGCCTATTTCTGAACACAACTCAATTCTATCTATGTTAAATTTATTAGAATCAATAATAGATGAAATTGAGGATGCGCATAATTCAATATTTGCCATAAAGAAATTTTAATAATCTAAAATAATGTTATATTGAAAGATAATTAATTAATATCATATAAATATGAAATACATACTTTCTATAGATGCAGGTACTACAAGTTCAAGATCTATTATTTTTGATAAGGATGGGAATCAGATTGGTATTTCTCAATATGAATTCACTCAAATTTTTCCAAAAGAAGGATGGGTCGAACATGACCCTTTGGAAATTTGGGAAACTCAAAAAAAATCTATTAAAGACTGTATCAGAAAATGTAAGATTGAAATTTCTGATATTGCAGCTATTGGAATAACAAACCAGAGAGAGACTACAGTTATATGGGATAAAAAAAGTGGAAAACCAGTATATAACGCTATAGTTTGGCAAGATAGAAGAACAGCTGAAATTTGTAATGATTTATTAAAAAAAAACTTGTCTGAAAAATTTGTAGAGAAAACTGGTTTGGTAATTGATTCATACTTTTCAGGAACTAAAATTAAATGGATTCTTGATAGTAATCCTCAATTAAGAAAAAGAGCTGAAAAGGGAGAACTTGCATTTGGAACAATTGATACCTGGTTAATTTGGAAAATGACAAATGGAAAACTTCATGTTACAGATGTCACTAACGCAAGCAGAACTTTGTTGTTTAATATAACAACACTAAAATGGGATGATGAATTGTTAAATGTATTAAATATTCCAAAAAATATTTTACCTAAAGTGGTTAGTTCCTCTGAAATAATTGGAGATACCTCAAAAGATTTATTTGATATTGCAATACCAATTAGTGGTATTGCAGGTGATCAGCATGCTGCACTATTTGGACAATTATGCATAAATGAAGGTGATATTAAAAACACATACGGAACTGGTTGTTTTTGTATTATGAATACCGGAGATAAAATTGTTAAATCTAAAAATAAAATGTTATCAACTATTGCCTGGAAAATTGACAACAAAGTTACTTATGCAATTGAAGGTGGTGTTTTTGTAGCAGGGGCTTTAATACAATGGTTGAGGGATAAATTAAAAATCATTAATAAAGCTTCAGAAATTGAAGAATTAGCAAATACGGTAAAAAACAATGGGGGAGTCACCTTCCTTCCTTCTTTATCTGGATTAGGAGCACCATATTGGGATCCAAAAGCGACAGGAGCTATAATTGGTATTACAAGAGGAACTGAAAATGGTCATATTGCGCTTGCTGCACTAGAATCTATAGCGTTAAGAACAAGGGAGATTATTATAGAAATGGAAAAAGATGCAGGTATCAAATTTAAATCTTTTAAAGTTGATGGAGGTGCATCTGAAAACAACTTACTTATGCAAATTCAATCAAATTTTTTAAATAAAATTGTTGTAAGACCTAAAATTACAGAAACCACTGCCCTTGGTGCTGCATTTTTTGCTGGATTAGCAGTTGGTTTTTGGCCTTCTATAGATTCCTTAAAATCAATATGGAAAAAAGATATATCTTTTTCTCCAAATAAAGACAAAAATATTGATCGAACTATTGAGCTATGGACTCAAAGGATTAAATAATTTAAAAAATGCTAAGATCAAATAATATAAAAAAAATTAAAAACCAGAAAAAACCATGGGATATCTTAATAATTGGTGGAGGTGCAAGTGGTTTAGGTGCAGCAGTTGATGCTGCAAGCAGAGGCTTTAAAACACTTCTTTTAGAAAAAGAAGATTTTGCAAAAGGGACCTCTTCCAGAAGTACAAAACTTATTCATGGAGGGGTAAGATATTTACAAAATGGTGATGTATCAATGGTTATTGAATCATTAAAGGAAAGAGGCATTATGAGAAGAAATGCTCCTCATCTTGTAAAAGATCTAAGCTTTGTTATTCCTTCATATGATTGGTGGAGCAGTCCATTTTATGGAATCGGATTAAAAATATATGATATGATGGCAGGAAAATTAGGTTTAGGTCCGTCAACACTTTTAAACAGAGAAGAAACTATAAATTTAATTCCTAATGTAAAGAAAAATGGTTTAAAAGGAGGAGTAATATATCATGATGGACAGTTTGATGATTCAAGAATGGCAATAAGTCTTGCTTTAACTGCTGAACAACAAGGTGCAATTGTTTGTAATTATATTAAAGTTGAAAGTTTAATTAAAAATTATAATTTAATTTCAGGTGTAATTGCTAAAGATTTATTGAGTAATGAAGAAATTAAAATTAATTGTAAGGTTTTAATAAATGCTACTGGAGTTTTTTCGGATAACATTTTAAAAATGGATAATCCTGATACCCCAAAATTAATAAAACCAAGTCAAGGAGTACATTTAGTTTTAGATAAAAAATTTCTAAATGGACCTCATGCAATAATGGTTCCTCATACATCTGATGGGAGAGTATTATTTGCTGTTCCATGGAATAATTTCGTAGTGGTTGGTACTACAGACACATTAATTGATGAAATATCAATAGAGCCAAAAGCATTAGATAAAGAAATAAGCTTTATTCTAGAAAATGCAGGAAAATACATGACTAAAACTCCAAAAAAATCTGATATCAAAAGTGTTTTTACTGGTTTACGCCCATTAGCAGCTGACGAAGGTAATAGTAATGAAACTAGTGAAATTTCAAGAAGCCATAAAATTATTTTAAGTGAGTCAGGCATGATAAGTATTTTAGGAGGTAAATGGACAACATACAGAAAAATGTCTGAGGATGTAATAAATAGTGCTCTATCAGTTGGAGGATTTCCTGAAAGAGCATGTATTACTCAAAATCTTCCAATAAAGGGTTATGACTATAATTCAGATTGGGAAAACCCAATGCATGTATATGGAACAGAAATTGATAAAATTAAATCAATTGATGAATCTAATTTTAATAAATCAATTTCTAAAGAGTTTTTTATAACAAAAAATATGATTATTTGGTCTATAAGAAATGAAATGGCATTTAAATTAGAAGATGTTTTAGCTAGAAGAACAAGGTGTCTTTTTCTTGATGTAGAAGAAACATTAAAAATAGCTCCAAGAGTATTATCTATAATGGCAAAAGAAATGAATAAAAATAAAGAATGGGTTAATACGGAACTTAAAAACTTTATTAAATTAGCTTTAAAATACCAAAAAATATGATTACTCCATTTTTAGCTGAATTAATTGGAACTGCTGTTTTACTATTATTAGGTGCAGGTGTAAATGCAAATATTAATTTAAAAAATACAAATGCAGAAAATGATACACCATGGATTATTATCACTTCATCCTGGGGTTTTGCGGTTTTTGTTGGAGCATATATTGCAAGTAGTTATAGTGGGGCACATTTAAATCCGGCAGTTTCTATTGGATTAGCTGTAGCGGATAAGTTTTCTTGGGATTTAGTTCCTATTTATATTTTAGCTCAGTTAATTGGAGCAATGCTTGGTAGCTTTCTCTCCTATATAATTTATATAGATCATTATAAAATAACTAAAAATGAAGAAGCAGTGAAAGGTACTTTTTTCACTTCCCCTGCAATAAGGAATTTTAAAAATAATTTCTTTAGTGAATTTATGGGAACTTTTATGTTAGTTTTTGGTATATTTTTTATTGCTTCACCAATGATTAATATTGAGGGAGTTGTTACTGAAAATTATGGGATTGGTTCATTAGAATCATTACCTGTAGGAATTTTAGTTTGGGTAATTGGAATGAGCCTGGGAGGAACTACTGGTTATGCTATAAATCCAGTCAGAGATTTAGGTCCAAGAATTATTTATCAATTAATACCAAGAAAAAATAAAAAGCCTGATTGGGAGTATAGTTGGATTCCTATTTTTGGACCAATTACTGGGGCAATATCTGCTGGACTATTATTTTCAATTTTAGTATAAAAAAAGCCTGTATTAATCTTAAATTCTGTATAAACTCCAGAATAACAAGTTTGAAGCTAACCCACTGATCAAGGATCTAAATAAATAGCTTGCTTTTACAATGAAGACTCACTTCTTTTAAAAAAAAGATCGTTGAGTTTATCAAAAAATTAATTAATACAGGCATATTATAATACTTTCAATATGATTTCATATGATCTTCAATCATATTTATTAAATTATTAATTTTATCATCATTAATAACATTATTCGTTAAGGATTTATTTTTTAAACCCTCCAGTTCTGTCGCATATTGTAATGCACACATAGCCAAAACATCTTGTTTATCTCTAACTGCATAACTTTTTTCAAGTTTTCCAATCATTTCATCTATATTCTTTGATGACCTCCTAATAACTTCTTCTTTATCCTGAGATACGGACAAAGGATATAAACGATTCGCAATTTTAACTTTTATTTTTAGATTTTTATCCATCTTAAATATTAGATTAAATTGTAGAAATTTTATCCAAGCAATAATCCACTTGCTTTATCAAATCATCAATTTTATCTTTAATAATTGAATCTCCTCCATTTCTGAGCAAAAGGGCATTAGCTGATTTTAAATTTAAATTCTCCTCTTTAAAAAAATTATTATTTTCAACTAGATCAGAATTATTTTTTTCAATTAATTCAATTTTACTCTTTAAATCATTAATGGTAAAATGATTATCCTTTAATCTGTTTAAAAGTAAAACAAGATTTTTTTCAAGACTTTCAATACTATCTTTAGAATAACCCATAATTAAAAAATTTTAGTAAAATCAAATTTAATGATTTTATATGTAATCATTTAATTTGATAAATGAATTAGATTAAAATTATTTTTTATAGTTCGTAAAATTTTATAAATCAAAATCAAATTATTTATTTTTATTTATTTTTTTTTTTAATATTATCTAAAATGAAATTAAAATTCAAAAAATATTTTTTTTTATTATTTCTTTTAAATACATTAAATCTGATATCTCAAGAAGAAAAACAGAATAATGTTATTCCTTTAAATTTACCTCTCAAACTATCTGGGAACTTTGGTGAAATACGAGGAAGTCATTTTCATGCAGGAATAGACATTAAGACTAACGGGAAAGAAGGATATAAAATAAAAAGTATTTTAAGTGGTTATATATCAAGGATTTCCATATCAACAAATGGATATGGAAAAGCAATTTATATTGATCATCCCAATGGAACTACTTCAGTATATGCCCATTTAAAGAGATTTTCAAAAAAAATTGAAGAAATAATTAAAAAGTATCAGTACAAAAATCAAAAATATGAAATTCAAAAATTCTTTAAAAAAGATGAAATTAAAATAGAAAAAGAAGAATTTATTGGGTACTCAGGAAATACTGGTGGTTCGTCTGGCCCTCATTTACATTTCGAGATAAGAGATCAAAAAAACCAAAACCCTATGAATCCTTTAAATTTTGGTTATAAAATTATAGATTCCAGAGAACCGACAATTAATAATTTATTTATTTATAGTCTCGAAGAAAATGAGGTTTTTGAAAATGGACAAAAAAATAAAGTTCTTAAACTCAAAAAAATAAATGACAGTTTATATGAATCTCAAGAAATAGAACTTGGAGGTAAATTTGGCTTAGGAATTCAAAGTTTTGATAGACATGACCTAAGCTACAATAGAAATGGCGTTTATAAAACCATACTTAAAGTAAATGATAAAGAAGTCTTTGAAATTGTTTTTGACAAATTTTCTTTTAATGATTCTAAATACATCAATTATATAATAGATTATTTAGCATATAGAGAAAAAAAAATTAAAATAACAAAACTTTTTTTAAATGAAATACCAGAATTTAGTTTTTTAAATCAAAAAGTTAAAAATGGAAAGTTGCATTTTGAAGAAGGTAAAAACTATGATATAAAAATAGAACTATTTGATTATAATAATAATTCATCTTCCATAAAATTTAAAATTAAAGGAATAGCGAAAAGTACATATTCTTCAATGCCATCCAAAGGATTTTTAATTAATAAAGATGAAAAAAGAAATTTTATTTTTAATAATAAGGAAGTGACCTTTTTTAGAAATAGTTTTTATGAAAATAGAATCCTTGATATTATTAATAAATCTGATACACTTTTTATAAATAATAACGAATCTCCCCTAAATAAACAGATTAAAATAAAGTTTAATATTCCTTTAAAGGATTCATTATCAAATCAAATAGGAGTTGGATTAATTAATTCATCAAAAAAATTAATTTTTATACCAGGAATTAAAGAAGACGGAGGAATTACAATAAGATCAAAAAGTTTTGGTAAATATGTTTTAACAAAAGATAGCATAAAACCTACTGTTAATTCATTTGGTTTTAAAAAAGGAGATTGGATGACTAATAAAGATTTTTTAAAATTTAAAGTTGATGATGATTTTTCAGGAGTCAAATTTTATAATGGTTTTATAAATAAAAAATGGATTTTATTAGAATATGAACCAAAAAATAAAACTTTAAAATATGACTTTAAGGATCACGAATTTAAAGAAGCTGAATTAAATGTTGAAATAAAAATTGAAGATTTCGCGGGAAACAAAAACAATTATTCTACAAAATTTTTTAGGAAACCGTCTCTTTAACAAAAGATTTTAAAGTCTTCATTAAATAATCAACTTCTTCTATTGAATTAAATATTGAAAAAGAAAATCTCAAAGAAGGCCATTTATTATTTTTTCTCAGATGGCTAATTACATGTGAACCACTAGAAGACCCTGATTGACATGCACTCCCTTTTGAACATGCTATACCTTTTAGATCAAGATGAAAATTTAATAAGTCTATTTTATGAGGAATTATTGGTATAGCAACATTTACAATTGTATAAGTATTTTTATCAAATCCCTGCGAATTTCCATTAAAAATAACATCAGGAAATAACTCTTTCAATTTTTTAACAAAATATAATTTTATATTTTTTATATGTTTTGATTCAATTTCTAAATTTTCATAAGCAATTGTAAGTGCCGTAGACATTCCCACAACGTTGTATACAGATTCAGTACCAGCTCTTACACCCCATTCTTGGCCACCTCCAATTATGAAAGGTTTTAATTTGGAGGTATTTCTAATAAATGAAAATCCAATACCTTTAGGGCCATGAAACTTGTGTGCTGAAGCTGAGAGAAAATCAACTGGTATTTTATTTAAATCTATTTCGTAATGACCAACACTTTGAACAGCATCGGTATGAAAAAGGCAAGAATTTTTTTTACAAATTTTAGATACATTTTGTAAATCAAGAATATTTCCTATCTCATTGTTAACATGCATTAATGATACCAACTTTTTTGAATTATCAGACTCTAAAATTGATTCAAGGTTATTAATATTAATTGAACCATCTTGGTTAATTTCCACATACTCAATTTTTATATTTTTAGTTGAAAGATATTCTACAACATTAAGAACTGCATGATGTTCGATTTTAGAGGTAACTATAGTCTCAATTCCGTAAGATTCAACAGCAGACCTTAAAATCATATTGTCAGATTCTGTCCCACCAGAGGTAAAAATGATTTCTTTAGAAGAAACATTGAAATGAGTAGCTATTTCCCTTCTGGAGTTCTCTAATACTGTTTTAGCCTTTCTCCCAAATGTATGAGTTGAAGATGGATTACCATAAGATTGATTCATTAAATCAGTCATAGAGGTAATTATTTCTTTTCTTAAGGGAGTAGTTGCAGCATTATCAAAATAAACTTTCATAGCTATTATTTTGAGCGTAAATATAAGAAGTTTACTTTTACTTAAAAAATAGACTACTTGATGAATATAAGATTAATTATCCTTTCTGTTTTATTATTTTTCAACTGTAAAGATACTGACTTGATAATCGAAAATATCGATTTTTCAGATTCAGCTTTAGAGATATGTTTGCCAAATATTACTAATAAATTATTCATTAAAATCAAAGAATCCGAAACTCTTATTTTAGTTTTATCAGACAACCTACCTTTAGAAGAAGGTTTGTCAAAAAGATCATTCAACACAGATAATTATCTTTTATACCGCAAATACAGTGACAACCTTAGTTCAAATTATTTTTGTTCAATTATTACACCAAAGTCACCAGTCTTAATCACAGAATTAATTCCTGTTTCAGGGGAACTAGAGATTAATACAAGTTTGTTATTTGACGAAAATGGGGATTTTTTAAGTGTTAATTATAATTTAAAAATCAAAGATCTTCTACTTCAAAACGAAAATGGCGATACATTAATTCAAGATACATTGGAATTTGGATCTCTGACTTTTATTTCAATTTAGATTCAATATTCGTCAAAAGTCTTAACTATAATATTTATACTTTTAATTAATTCATCTTTTTTGATAACAAGTGGAGGGGCAAATCTTATAATGTTGCCATGGGTTGGTTTAGCAAGTAAACCATTTTTCATAAGGCTTAAGCATATATTCCAAGCCGTTTTGCTGTCAGGAGAATCATTAACCTGAATAGCATTTAGTAAACCTTTTCCTCGAATTGATGAAACTATTTTAGATTTCGATAAAGATAAAGTCAATTCATTCCTAAATAAATTTCCAAGTTTATAGGCTTTTTCGGAAAGATTTTCTTCAACAATTACTTCAAGAGCAGCTTTTGAAACAGACGAGGAAAGAGGGTTTCCACCAAAAGTAGATCCATGCTCACCTGGTTTAATGCAAAGCATAATTTCATCATCAGCCAAAACTGCAGAAGATGGTAAAACACCACCTGAAAGAGCTTTTCCCAAAATAAGAATATCTGGCCTAGCGTCCTCGTAATCAGTAGCTAATAATTTACCTGTTCTAGCAAGTCCAGTTTGAACTTCATCAGCAATAAATAAAACATTATACTTATCACATAATTTTCGTATACCAGATAAATAACCTTCACTAGGAACTATTACTCCAGCCTCACCTTGAATTGGTTCTACCATAAAAGCTGCAGTATTTGGATCCTTGAATTTGTCTTCTAATTGATTTAAATCATTGTAATCAATTAAATCATATCCTGGCATGAACGGACCATAATCTTTGTAAGATATTGGATCATCTGAACTAGATATTGCAGCAAGAGTTCTACCCCAAAAATTTCCCTTTGCAAATACTACTCTAGCTTTATTCTCTGGTATGCCTTTTTTTAAATAGCCCCATTTTCTCGCTAATTTTACTGCAGTTTCTCCACCCTCAACACCTGTATTCATTGGAAGTACCTTGTCATAACCAAATAAATTAGTTATGTATTCTTCATAAACACCTAAAATATTATTATAAAACGCTCTTGAAGTCAAAGTCAAAGATTTGCTTTGATTTAATAGCGCATTTATAATTTTAGGATGGCAATGACCTTGGTTAACAGCAGAATAAGCAGATAAAAAATCAAAATATTTAATTTCATCGACATCCCACAAATTTACTCCAAGTCCCTTTTTGATTACTACTGGAAGGGGTGAATAATTATGTGCACCATGATTATATTCTAAATCAAAAAATTTTTGAGAAGTTTTTAATAAAGTATTTTTCATCTAACAAATTAAATAGTAAATATTTTAAAATAGCTAAGAGCTAAATTACAATATTATAATAAATAATAATTTATATATATTCCAAAATTCATGAAATTAGCGATGCTATATCTTTAAAAATTATAATTTTATAAACATGTCCTTAAAAACTAAAAAAATATTTAAAAACATACCTATAATAGATATTGCAAAAAAAGGAAAAACAATTTCAAAGACTAAAAAAAATGAAATAATTTTTCTTAATTCTGGGGTTCCAGGTGATATTGTTGATGTAGAAGTTTATAAAAAGAAAAAAAAATTTTTTTTAGGAAATATTATAGATTATAAAAAACATTCTAAAAATAAAATAGAACCTAAATGTGAACATTTTGATATTTGCGGTGGATGCCAGTTACAGAATATAAGCTATGAATTTCAATTAAAAATAAAATCAAAATTAGTTAAAGACAATTTTGAAAGGATAGCAGATATAAAACTTGCTGACGATATAGAGATAGTTCCATCTAGCGACAAATATTATTATCGAAATAAATTAGAGTTTACATTTTCCAACAAAAGATGGCTTACTAGTAATGAAATAAAAACTAATAAAAAAATAATAAAAAATGGTCTAGGGTTCCATAAAGCTGGGATGTGGGATAAAATAATTGATATTAATAATTGTCATTTACAAATTGATATTTCAAATAAAATTAGAAATTTTATTAAAATTTATTGTAATGAAAAAAACTTGATGTTTTTTGATCACAATAAAAAATCTGGTCTCCTTAGAAATTTGATGATAAAAACAACAATTAGTGGCGAAATAATGATTTTAATTCAATTTTTTACTAATATGAGTTTAGAAATAAAAAATCTTTTGATTAGTATTAAAAATAAATTTCCTCAAATTAATTCTCTTTTGTATGTCATAAACAATAAAGCTAATGACACAATTTACGATCAAAAAATCCATTTATTTTACGGAAAGAAATTTATAGTTGAAAAATTCGATAATTTATTTTTTAAAATAAGTGCAAAATCTTTTTATCAAACTAATCCAAAACAAGCTTTAAAATTATATGAAATAATTAAAGATTATTGTGGACTAAAAGGTGATGAATTAATTTATGATTTATACACAGGCAACGGAACAATAGCTCAGTTTATTTCTGATAAAGCATCAAAAATAATTGGTATAGATTTAATCGATGAATCTATTAAAAACGCTATTGAAAATTCAAAGATAAATAATATAAAAAATGTTGAATTTTTAGTTGGTGACATGAAAAATATTTTTGATGAAAAACTTATTAAAAAATATGGAAAACCATCAGTCATAATTACCGATCCCCCAAGAAATGGAATGCATTCAAATGTTATAAACGAAATAATAAAAATTAATCCTGAAAAAATTATTTATGTCAGCTGTAATAGTGCTACTCAAGCTAGAGATCTTAAAATATTAAAAAAACATTATGAGATATTAAAAATGAAAATCATAGATATGTTTCCTCAAACCCTCCATGTAGAAAATGTTGTACTTTTGAAGAAGTTAAAATTGTAATGAAGTATAAATCAAACAATATATTCATCTTTCTTTTAATATCATTAATAATTCAATGTGAGAAAGATGATATATGCTTAGTTGAGACTCAAGGCACTCCAAGAGTTATATTAAGATTATTTGACAAGGAAAATCAACAGATCTATAAATCTGCATCTAATATTACAATTATTGGATTAAATAAAGATAACCCTCTAAAAATCTTAAATTCTGATTCAATTGCCATACCATTAAGAACTAATTATAATTTTACAAGATATATTTTTTCAAAAAATATTGGAGATTCAATTTACAAGGATACGATTCAATTTAATTACACTAGAGTAGATAAATACATGAATAGAAGTTGTGGATTTAAATCAGAATTTTTGATTGATTCAAATTCAATTGAAATAATTTCTGGAGATTTTAATTGGATTTATAATTTTAAAATATTAAACAAAAAAGTTTCAAATGAAACAAAAGCACACGTGGCTATTTATCACTAGTTTTATTTTTTTTAGTTTTATTCTTAATGCTCAAGAAAATAAAGAAATAGATTCTATAAGTGGCAAATTAACGAGTAAAAAAAATAATACACTTGCCCTAAGGGCTGGTATAGATTTATTTATGCCAGTATTAAGTCAATTTGATTCAGATTTTCAAGGCCTTGAAATAGTTGGAGACTTAAATTTTTACAAAGATTTATTTTTAGCAGCTGAAATTGGTTCACTAAAAAAAAGAATTCAATCTGAACAAATAAATTTTACAACAAATGGAACATACATAAAATTAGGATTAGACTATAACCTTTTTAACAATTGGAAAGGTATGAAAAATTCAATATTCATTGGATTAAGATATGGGAGAAGTATTCATAAGCATACAATAAATAATTACTTAATATACATAACACATCACTATTGGGAAACACCAATTACAAACAAAGGTTATTCAATTGGAGAAAGAAAGAGTCTTAGCTCAGGTTGGATTGAATTCCTTTTTGGAATCAAAACTGAAGTTTGGAATAATTTTTATCTTGGAATAAGTTTAAGACTAAATAGAATTCTAAATCAAAATCAACCCGAAGATTTTGGTAATTTATATGTCCCAGGTTTTAATAAAGTGACTGATGATAATAATTTTGGTGTAGGGTTCAATTATACAATAACATATTCATTCCCATTTAGATTTAAAAAAAATAAACAATAAAAACATCTATTTTTTCTTTGAGCCCTTATAAATTGAATAATTATTTAATTGTGAATCTAGTTTACCATTCATTAGCTTAATTTTTTTTGAAGTTTTTAATCCAATATTTTTTATTGCTTTTAGATTTGACGAAATTATCCATACGTCTGAATTTATATATTTATGCTTTAATGTCGTCCCAATATCAGAATATAAATTAAAAACATCACTATCTATTCGTTCTCCATAAGGTGGATTAGTAACAATTTTTAGGGGTATATCAATTATCTTTGAGGAGTTTAAAAAGTTTTCTTTTTTAATATTTATAAACTCAGACAAATTTGCGCTTTCAATATTTATTAATGATTTTTCTACGGCTGAATTTAAAATATCAGATCCTATGATTTTAATTGACTTTGGTTTTATTTTTTTTAAAAGAGATTCTTCTATAGTATAAAAAAGTTGTTCATCCCAATCATTCCAGTTTTCAAAAGAAAATTTTTTTCTATTAATATTGGCTGGAATATTAAAAGCAATCATTGCTGCTTCGATAGGGATTGTTCCACTTCCACAAAAGGGATCTAAAAAATCTGAATCTCCATCCCAATTAGAATGTAATAGTATTCCTGCAGCAAGGACCTCATTTATTGGTGCAATCTCAGTCGCAAGTCTATATCCTCTTTGATGTAATGAGATTCCAGAGGAATCAATAGATAAAGTACATTTTTTATTATCAATGTGAATATTAATTCTAAAATCTGGATCTTCAATACTAATACTTGGTCTTTTACCAGTGTCAAATTTTATTTTATCAACTATAGAATCTTTTACTTTTTGAGAAACATATAAAGAATTTTTAAAAATTTCACCATGGATAACACTATCAACTCTAAAAGATTTATTTAAAGGTATAATATTGGTCCAATCTATTGAGCTTATTGCATCATATAATTCAAACTCATTCGAAGCACTAAATTTTAAAATTGGTTTCAGAATTCTTATGGCAGTTCTTAAAGACAAATTAGATTTGTAAATAAAACCCTTATCACCGTAAAAACTAACCATTCTATTGCCAATCCTAACTTTTTGAGCTCCAAGCTCAGTAAGTTCTTTTGCTAAAAGACTTTCCATTCCAAAAAGCGTTTTAGCAATTATTTCAAAATTTTTATCCATAACGGAAATTTGCAATCACAATAAAATGAGATAATGAACCAAAAAAAACAAAAACATGCCATATAGCATGGTTATATTTTAATTTATCCATTTTATAAAAAAAAACTCCAGTACTATACAATAACCCACCAAAAAATAAAAAAAATAATTCCAAGAAATTAAATATTTTGATAATTGAACCTAAATCAAAAATAACCATCCATCCCATTAAAAGATATAGTATTAAGGAAAAAGATTCAAATTTATTAATTAAAAAAATTTTATAAATAGCACCTAAAAAAGCAATTATCCAAATTAAAATTAATATTAATTTACTGCTAGAGTCTGATAAAAAGTTTAAATAAATAGGAGTATAAGTACCTGCAATCAAAAAATAAATTGCAATATGATCAAGCTTTCTCCAAATCAATTTATTATGATCTGAATTATAATGGTAAAAAGTAGAACAAAAAAATAAAAAAATAAGGGAAAAAGAATAAATAGTTAAACCTAAATTAAAATCTACAATTGAATTATTTTTAAAAAATAAAAGATAAACTACACCAAAAAAGCTTAAAATTAATGATGCTAAATGAGTATATACGTTCCATCTTTCCTCATTAGAAATTCTCCTTAATTTTTTTAACAAAAACATTTTTACTAAAATAAGTAAGGGATTTTAATTTATTGTATATAAATTTAAAACAATTGTAAAATTATCTTAAACCATGAAAATCAGAAATTATATTTTAATAGCCTCACTTTTAATTTTGAACATTAATTGCAATAATTTGGATAAAAAGAATTCAAATCAAAAAAAAATCCCGATAATACTTGATACTGACGCAAATAATGAATTAGATGATCAACATGCAATTGCCTATATGTTGTTTAGTCAAGATATCTTTGATATTAGAGCTATTACCGTTAATGAAACATATTCAGGAGGTGAACTTAAAAATCATGTAGACGAAGCAACAAGAATTGTAAATTTATGTGGATTTGAAAATAGAATTAAAATAATCCCTGGGGCTTCAGGAAATTTTAATGAAATATCAAAAAATATCAATGGAAAAGAATTTGATGGTAATAAAGCAGTAAATTTTATAATTGAAACTGCTGAAAAAATGAAAAATGAAAAACTAATTCTCGTTCCAATTGGAAAATTAACAAATATTTCACTAGCATTACATAAAAGGCCGGAGATTGCAAAAAAAATAAAAGTAATATGGTTAGGAAGTAATTGGCCAAAACCAGGAGAATATAATTTAAAAAATGATCCTTCATCTGTAAATACAATTCTAGAAAACCCTGAAGTTGAATTTGAAATTGTTACTGTTAGATATGGAGAAACAAGCGGCACTGACGCAGTTAAAATTAGCGTTGACGAAATTAAAAGGAAGATGAGAGGTTTAGGTCCTAAAATAAAAAAATCAGTAGTTGGAAGACATGGAGGAACATTTAATAATTTTGGAGATTATTCAATTGAATTATTTGTAAAATACGGTCATGATACTAGACCATTATTTGATTTATGTGCTTTGTCAATTTTAAAAAATCCTAATTGGGCTGAAAAGAAATCAATAAGTAAAGTAAGCTTTGATGGATTAAATTGGACTTTAAATGGAAAAAAAGATAGAAAGATAACTTTTTGGGGAAATTTTAAAAGAAAAGAAATTATAGATGATTTTATAAAAACTTTAAAAAGGTCAGAAACCATAAATTAACAAATAATTATTTTTTCCAAATTTCGTATAATCTATCTAAATTAAAATCCAATGCAGATTCTTGTTCCTCAATATATTTGTCTGCAAATGCCCTTTGAAGAATATCTTCTATTAAATAATCATTTTTAATTTTTTCGGGATTATATGTTTCTTTAAGTGATAATTTAAAAAATGAAGCAGTAGTTTGATATAAAAATGCTCGAAATCCTGTCCTAAGTTCTTTAATCAATTTAAATGGGGTATTTCCAGTTTGCCTGCTAATAAGTTTGATTAAGATTTCACCTTCAGACCTTTTAAATTTTTTTAATTCATTAGAAAATTCATCGTAAATGAATTTTTCCATCATTTTAATGTATTTTTTTCTTCTTCTTTTAGATTCAATATTATCTAATCTTTCGTTTAAAATAATAAGTCTTTCTGCTGCTAACTTAGCATAAGGATATACCCTGAATACTTTTCTCCTTAAAATAATGTAGCTTAAAAGTTCATTTTGAGTTTCAAATTTTAGAGGTTGAAAAACAATAACTTCTTTAAGTGATATCCCACTTGATGGAATAGAATCTCCTTCAACAATAATTAATTGATTTTTATAATCATTTTTGTAATCCTGAGAATAATTAAAAAGTGGAAAAATTAATATTATTAAAAAAAAATATCTTAAAATCAGCATAGTTCAAAATTACAAAATTAAAAGAATGATTATATTAAATAAATTTGACTAAGTATTATTACTTTTGCTTATCTAAAAAAATATTATGTCAATTATTAATGAAAACTCACTAAAATTTTTAACAGATTATTTAAATAATCCCTCACCCACTGGATACGAAGCTTCCGGTCAAAAAATATGGATGAATTATCTTAAACCATATGTTGATGATTTCATAACTGATACTTATGGAACTGCAGTTGGGGTAATTAATCCTGATGCCAAATTTAAAGTTGTAATTGAAGGTCATTCCGATGAAATTTCATGGTTTGTTAATTATATTACTGATAATGGACTAATATATGTAATAAGAAATGGTGGGAGTGACCATCAAATCGCGCCTTCAAAATTTGTAAATATTCATACAAAAAAAGGAATAATTAAGGGCGTTTTTGGTTGGCCAGCGATACACACAAGGAAAGCCGGAAAAGAAGAGCCTCCTAAACTTGAAAATATTTTTATTGATATAGGAGCAAAAAATAAAAAAGAAGTCCTTGACATGGGCGTTCACGTTGGTTGTGTTATTACATATCCTGATGAATTTAAAATTATAAATAAAAATAAATTCATTTGTCGAGCTATTGACAATAGAGCAGGTGGTTTTATGATAGCTGAAGTTGCAAGGCTTTTATCAATAAATAAAAAGATTTTACCTTTTGGTTTGTATATAACCAATTCTGTTCAGGAAGAAGTTGGTTTAAGAGGAGCCGAAATGATAACTCAAAAGATTAAACCTAATATTGCAATTGTAACTGATGTTTGCCATGACACTACTACTCCAATGATTAATAAAAAAACAGAAGGACACACAGAAATAGGTGAAGGTCCTGTGATATCCTATGCTCCTGCTGTGCAAAATAATTTAAGAGAAAGAATAATCCAAACTGCAGAAAAAAATAAAATTCCTTTTCAAAGATTAGCTTCATCTCGTTACACAGGAACAGATACTGATGCATTTGCATATAGTAATGGAGGAGTTGCTTCAGCATTAATCTCATTACCTTTAAGGTACATGCATACAACTGTCGAAATGGTTCAAAGAGAAGATGTTGAAAATGTTATTAAACTTATTTATGAAACAATTTTAACAATAAAGCCAGGTGAAGATTTTAGTTATTTTGATTAATAATCTCTGTGTTAATTTTTTTTATTAAACTAGGCCCTTCATATATAAAACCAG
>CESO01002009.1_pt1 | contig 17383 bp, 14 predicted proteins | sample 356341 | NCBI WGS metagenome assembly CESO01 (sample SAMEA2621812, study PRJEB7988) | marine metagenome | biome: marine biome (ENVO:00000447); feature: deep chlorophyll maximum layer (ENVO:xxxxxxxx); material: "saline water (ENVO:00002010), including plankton (ENVO:xxxxxxxx)" | depth 35 m
CAGTTATTACAATGGATGGGAGGAATGGGGCTCATAGTGCTTGCAATAGCCGTTATGCCACTTTTAGGTATTGGTGGTGGTCAAATATATAAAACAGAGGTTCCAGGAGCCATGGGAGAACAAAGGCTAACTCCAAGAATAAAAGAAACCGCTCAAGCATTATGGCTCATATATCTTGGGTTAACTATAGTCTGTGGTTTTCTTTATCACATCAATGGAATGTCAGCTTTTGACGCAATATCGCATGCCATGTCTACTGTTGCGATTGGCGGGTTTTCTACACACAATGAAAGTATTGGTTTTTTTAATAGCATTTCTATTGAATTAATATGCATGGCATTCATGCTGTTGTCTGCTTTTAGCTTTGCTCTTCATTATTTTGCAATTTATAAGAAAAAACCACTTAAGTACATATTTGATCCAGAATTTAAGTTTTTCATATCTATTGTTTGCTTAATTTTTATTATTGTACTTTTTATTAGCCTGTTTTCTAATAACTCATCATCTCCATCGTTTAGAGAATTAGCATTCCATACCGTGTCGACGGTATCAACTACTGGTTACTCAATAGGCGACACTTCTCAATGGCCATTTTCTATATCGTTTCTGCTTCTTATTGGTGCCTTTATAGGCGCCTGCTCTGGATCAGTAGGTGGTGGTGTCAAGTCATGGAGGGTTATGATAATGCTCAATCATGCATACAAAAATATTATGAAAATAATACATCCGAATTCTGTTATTTCTCTTAAGATAGGACCAAAAAGTGTAAGTGATGATGTTGCAACATCTGTTTGGGGTTTCTTTTCAATATACGTAATTTCTTTTGTTGTATTATTATTAGCAATATTAATATCTGGACTAGATCTAGAGTCTGCTTTTTCTGCAGTTGGGGCATGTTTAAATAATCTAGGTCCTGGACTTGGAGTTGTTTCTGAAAATTATGGAGATATTAATTCTTTTGCAAAAGGAACACTTGCATTTGCAATGCTGTTGGGTAGGTTAGAGATTTTTACCCTTTTAGTGATATTAACACCGATGTTTTGGGCTAAATAGAGCTGTATGGATCCTTATCAGGGTACCTGCTTCTTTTGAATCTTTTGTATTCCCATGAATAATCAATTGGTCTAGAATTAATAATATTTTCTATGTCATTGTTCAATAAAAGTGTGTGCTTACTATCATCATATATACTTTCATTACATTGTTTAAGGGTTACAGATAAGAAGTTAGATTTATTAGAATTTATATAAAAATATAGCACGGGGGCATTTGTCCTTATGGCTAATGATTGTACTAATGTCGTTGTATAGGCTTCTCTATTAAAAAATTTTACATACTCGCCAAGTCCTCTTTGTGGAACCTGATCTGCCGCAAAACATATTGCTTTATTTTTTTTTAGTGCCTTAAATATTTTTCTAACGCCTCCTATTGAGGTCTCAACAGAAGTTGACCCGGTTGATTCTCTGTCTTTTTTAACAAATTTTTCCAAAGATTTGTTTTTGACTTTTTTATATAAACTTACTGTGGTGATATTTGAATTAATCCACTTTAGTAACATGTCTACACTTCTATTATGAATAGCAACAGCAATTAATCCATTTCCATCTTCATATAGTTTTTTTAAAAGGAAATTGTTCTTTATTTTAAAAATTTTACTATTTGATTGTATTTCATTTCTGCCCCAGGTGAAGATAGTTTCGAAACCCGATATTATTGATTCCCTAATACTTAATTTTGATACCTGCTCAACATCACGTCTATTTAGATCTGGAAAGGCTATTTTAATATTTATTTTTGTTACTTTATATGTTTTAAAAAACTTATATAACTTCGTGTAAAGATAGAAATCCACCAAATATACAAAAAGACTCTTAGGAAGCATTGAAATTATATAAAAAAGTGGTTTCATGATGAGATAAATAATAATGCATGATATATAATCATATTTATTGAAAATATACAAAAAATTTTACTTTATAGTAAAAATATCATAAATAGACATATGTCTATTTTATAAGGAGATTGATTTGGCAGCAAGAAGCATGGATGAGCTGGTCGCGCTTTGTAAAAGAAGAGGCCTTATATATCAATCTAGTGATATTTACGGGGGTCTTCAAGGGGTATATGATTTTGGCCCTCTGGGGGTAGAGCTGAAAAATAACATTAAGAAAGCTTGGTGGGAATCAATGGTTTATTCAAATGACAATATTGAAGGGCTTGATTCTTCAATCCTTACAAACCCCTTAGTATTAAAATATTCTGGCCATGAAGATACTTTCTCTGATCCAATGGTTGACTGTAAGTCATGTGGCTTAAGATTCAGAGCGGATCAAGTGCCCTCAACATGCAAAAAAGAGGACCTTACAGAGCCTAGGCAATTTAACCTCATGTTTAAAACAAATGTTGGGCCAATTGAAGATGAAGATTCTTATGCATATTTGAGACCTGAAACTGCACAACAGATATTTACTAATTTTAAAAATGTTATTGACTCTACATCAAAATCATTGCCATTTGGTATAGCTCAAATAGGCAAAGCTTTCAGAAATGAAATAACACCACGAAATTTTATTTTTCGTGTTCGCGAGTTTGAACAGATGGAATTAGAATATTTTGTAATGCCTGGATTAGATGAGGATTGCCATGATTTATGGGTACAAAATAGATTAGATTGGTGGGCTGATCAGGGTGTACCCATAGAGAACATTGAACTATATGATGTCCCAAATGAAGAATTAGCACACTACTCAAAAAAAACTATAGATTTGATGTATAAGTTTCCTCATGGGGTGGAAGAGCTTGAGGGCATTGCTAATAGAACTGATTTTGATCTTGGATCACATTCTAAGAAGCAAGAAGACTTAAACATTAGTTCTAATGTTCAAAAAAACAAAGACTCTAACAGCAAACTTGCAATCCAGGACGAAAATGGTAAATGGATAGTACCTTATGTTGTCGAGCCATCTGCAGGGGTTGAAAGGGGTTTTCTTGCAATACTTAACGAAGCATACAATGAAGAAGATCTTGAAGACGGCAAAACGAGAGTAGTTCTTAAGCTTAAGCCTCATCTTGCACCAATAAAAGCAGCAGTTATACCTTTGAAAAAGAATAATCCTGAAATAGTTGATCTTTCAATGTCAGTGAAAAATAAACTACAAAAATTAGGGCTTGGCAGAATTATTTTTGAAAATACAGGAAATATTGGTAAAAGTTATAGAAAACATGATGAAATTGGTACTCCAGTTTGTGTTACAGTTGATTTTGAAAGTTTAGAAAATAAAACGGTGACTATTCGAGATAGAGACTCTATGCAACAATCTCGAGTAAATCTTGAAAATCTAAACGATTTCTTTATAAATCAAATAAAGTATTAAAATTGCAAACAGTAAGAAGTTTATTATTCAATCTACTTCTTTATACATCAGTGATTTTTATTTCTACCTTTATAATACTTCTTTTTCCATTCATCAGAACTACAAAACTTCAGAGATTCAGTTCTATATGGGTTTATTTTATATTAAACAGCTTAAAAGTCCTTTGTGGAGTTACATGGAAAATAGAGGGATTGGAGAATTTACCTGATAAGCCATGTATTTTAGTATCAAATCACCAAGGAGCTTGGGAGTCTTTTTTTTTACAAACACTTTGTCATCCATCATCAAGCATTGTAAAAAAAGAATTACTATATATACCCCTTTTTGGTTGGGCTTTAGCTTGCCTTAAACCAATTTATATAAAAAGATCAAATAAGCTGACTAGCCTTAAAAAGGTTATAAAGAATGGTTCTGATAAATTAAAGGGGGGTACCTCAATTATCATATTTCCAGAAGGAACAAGAGCAAGACCTCATACAGGCCTTAAGCCTTTTTCTAACAGCTGCGGTCTTTTATCAATTAAGAATAATATACCCATTATACCAATATGTCATAATTCTGGCCTTTATTGGAAAAATAAGCGTTTTAATAAAGAGAAAGGCGAAATAACCATGAGAATAGGGCCTCCATTATATGGCAAAGATGCAAAAACATTAACAAATAATGCTTATGAATGGATTAATAAGAATTTTAAAGAAATAAATTAAATATCTAGCTCTTTTACAGAAAGAGCATTTGAGTCAATAAATTCTCGCCTTGGCTCTACGTCATCTCCCATCAAAATCTCGAAAGATTCGTTTGCATCTTGAACATCTTTGATCTCTACACGCATCATTCTTCTGTTTACTGGATCCATAGTGGTTGTCCATAACTGTTCTGGGTTCATTTCTCCTAGACCTTTATATCTTTGAACTTCTAGGCCCCTTGTTCCATTTTTTGATAGGCTCTTAATGGCATCATCTTTTTCTTTTTCGTCCGATGCATATATAAATTCTTTACCCTTTGTTATTTTATACAAAGGCGGAAGTGCAATATAAATGTGACCGTTATCGACTATTTCATACATCTGTCTATAAAAGAAGGTTAATAACAGTGTTCTGATGTGGGAACCATCAACATCTGCATCTGTCATTATTATTATTCTGTGGTATCTTAAATTATTAATATCAAAGTCTTCTTCTCCAATTCCACATCCAAGCGCTTTAATTAAAGTCCCAACTTCTGCTGAGGCAAGAACCTTATCTATCCGTGCTTTTTCTACATTAATTATTTTGCCTTTCAATGGAAGAATAGCCTGATTTTTTCTGTTTCTTCCTTGTTTTGCAGAACCGCCCGCAGAATCTCCCTCTACTATGTATATTTCAGATAGTGTCGGATCTTTTTCCTGACAATCAGCTAATTTACCTGGCAAACCAGCTATTTCAAGAACACCCTTTCTTCTTGTCATTTCTCTTGCTTTTCTCGCTGCCTCTCTTGCCAAAGCCGCCTCAGACACTTTAGCGATAATGCTCATAGAGTCCTTAGGGTTTTCTAATAAAAATTCATTGAAATACTTGTTAAAAACTGCGCTAACAACGCTCTCCACTTCAGATGAAACAAGTTTTTCTTTAGTTTGGGAAGAGAATTTAGGATCTGGAACTTTAACAGATATAATAGCAATAAGCCCTTCTCTAACATCTTCACCTAATAGATCTGTTGGCGATTTCTTTGCATTTTCTTTTTTTATAAAAGATTTTAATACTCTTGTTAGGCTACCCCTGAAGCCTGCTAAATGCGTTCCGCCGTCTTTTTGAGGGATATTGTTGGTATAACATAATACATTTTCGGAATATGATTCTGTCCATTGCATGGCTATCTCAACACCCACATCATTTTCAGTAGCGGAACACTCAAATATTTCAGAAACTGTTTGTTTTCTTCCCTTTAAATGAGCTACGTAACTAGAAAGCCCACCATTATTTTTAAATTTACGAGACTTTCCAGATCTCTTATCTTCTACATTGATTGAAACTCCGGCATTTAAAAAAGAAAGTTCTTGGATTCTTTTATAGATTTTTTCTATTTCAAAATCGGTTGTGGTAAATATTTTATCTGATGGGTAAAAAGTTATTTTTGTTCCAGTGCTTGATGATTTTTTAATTTTTTTTAGTTTGGCTTTTGGTTTACCTTCAGAATATTCTTGAAAATATTCTCCGCCATCACGGTGAACTTCTAACAATAATTTTTTAGAAAGAGCATTTACAACAGAAACTCCAACTCCGTGAAGACCACCCGAAACTTTGTAACTATTATCATCAAACTTACCACCAGAATGAAGTGTTGTTAAAATTAATTCAGCTGCTGATACACCTTCCTTTTTATGAACATCAACAGGAATTCCTCGCCCATTATCTTGAACAGTTACTGAACCATCTTTATTAATTATTACTTGTATATCAGAACAGTGTCCAGCCATAGCCTCATCAATGCAATTATCCAAAACCTCGAAAACCATGTGGTGCAATCCAGATCCATCATCTGTATCACCTATATACATTCCAGGTCTTTTTTTAACAGCCTCTAATCCTTTTAAGACTTGAATATTGGATGAATCATACTTGGCTTCTGTAGATTTTTTTGCCATTTTTTTATCCTAATTGTTCCACGTGGAACTTTTTAAACTCGTTGAATTCACTGGTTATTTTACTACTAAAACAATCTTCTATACAGGAAAAGATAACCTGATTTTTATTATGTTTTAGAAGCTCAACAAATAAATCGAAAACTCTTTGATCGAGTTCTGATTTAATGTCATCAATAATTAATGTTGCTTCTATTTGATAGTATTTTTTTAAAACTTCATGTTGAGCGTAGGACCATATAATTGAAAAAAATTTTTGTTCGCCGCGCGATAATATTTGCCTTGCATCTATATCTTTAATAAGAAATGTTATGTCTGATTTATGCGGGCCATGGATTGTCGTTTTTCTTTTGAGGTCTTTATGAAGGCTTTCTTCCAAAGTATCTAATAGCTTATTTTCTGATTTCCATCCATAAGAGAAATTAACTGATATTAGATTAAGAAAATCAAATACATTTTTAGGCTCAAGAATATTCAAAAGATTTTTAAACTCAATCAAGGTTCTGTCGAAAAAATTTTTTCTATAATTTGTTAATAGCTCTCCTTCACGAGCTAGTTTTTGATTCCACGCATAGATATCTGATATGCGGTTATCTTTTAACAATGCGTTTCTTTGTTTTAGTGTCCTATAATATGTAAACCAAGTAGAAGAAAAGTTATCTTCGGCTATAAAAATTGATCTGTCTAAAAGCTTTCTTCTAAAGTCTGGGGAGGCACTTGCAAATGAAAAGGTGTTGTTATGAATTGGGGTGCAGGGAAATTTTTTTATCAACTTGCTTGTAACTATTTTTGCATTATTGAGTTTTAAGGACACTGATTTATTTTTACGTTTTTCAACCTCAATAATGTGGCCGCTATTTTTATCAAAACCTTTTAAGTAAAAACCTTCTTTGTCATATTGAATTAGTGATTGTAAGTTGCTGCTTTTAAATGATTTGCCACTTGAAAAAATAAATACGGCTTCAAGCATGGTGGTTTTACCACATCCATTTGCCCCATAAAAAAAATTTATGCCGGGAGATAACGATATTTCAATGTCGTTAAAACACCTTAAGTGCTTGATAGAAATATTTGTTAGTGGCACTTTAAATTAACAAAGGCATAACCACGTACTTCAAATTGGAAGAACCTGGATCAGTAATAAGACAACTCTTGTCTGAACCAAAAAAATTTATCTCTATATTTTCAGAATCTAGTGTTGATAAAATTTCCTGTAAATAATTTACATTAAATGCTATGTCAATTTCATCTCCACTATATTCACAGGTAATGTTTTCTTCACCCTCCTCTTTTTCCGGATTGTTGGCTGAAATATGCATAGAGTTTTTTGCCGTTATAATTCTTACTCCTTTATATTTTTCGCTTGACAGAACACTGACCCTTCCTAGACACTCGGAAAATATTTTTCTATTAACTGATAACATGGAGCTATCACCAGATGGAATGACTTGTTCGTAGTCTGGAAATTTTCCTTCAATGAGTTTACTTATAAAAGTTGTACCAGAAATATTTACAGATATAGAGGTTTGGCCTAATTCGATCAACACATTTTCTGTTTCGTCTCCCACCAGCTTGCCAATTTCATTAATTGATTTTCTAGGGACAATTCCGCTTATTGCTTCCTGGGTTGCTTCATTCAATGATGAGCTAGAAAGAGCAAGCCTGTGAGCGTCTGTTGCGACACCCGTAATAGACTTATCATCTATTAATAAATATAGTCCATTTAGGTAGTGTCTCCAATCTTGATTTCCCATGGCAAATGAAGTTTTGCTTATAAGTGTTTTAAGGTTTTGAGAAGAGATGTTGATCTGTGAGCTTGCATCCTCCATTTCAAATACTGGAAAGTCATCGCTGGGCAGTGTTGAAATGCTATATTTACCAGAACCTGACTCAATTTTTAGGTTATCTCCATCTAGGTACAGATGGATCTCCGCCATATCTGGTAATAGTCTGCACAAATCACTTAATTTTCTTGCTGGTGTGGTTGTTTTTCCACCACTTTTATAATTTGAAATGGTTGAAGTTGTTTTAATTTCACTCTCTAGATCTGTTGCAGTAAGTTTTAAAGTGGACTCGTCTACCTCAATCAAAACATTAGAAAGAATCGGAAGGGTTTGTCTTTTTTCAACAACCCCAAGAGTATGGTTTAGTGACTTAACAATCTCTTCTTTTGTTATATAAAAATCCATTAATTTGTCAAAGCCCTGTTTAAATTTCTGTAATCTTCTTCGTGTGATGGGCTTTCTTTCCTTAGTTCTAAGATTTTTTTACATGCGTGGAGAACGGTGGTGTGATCTCTACCATTAAATGCCTCTCCAATTTCTGGGAGACTGTGATTTGTTAGCTCTTTTGTAAGAGCCATGGCCATTTGTCTTGGTCTTGTTATAGATCTACTTCTTCTTTTTGACAGTAAATCAGAAAGCTTAATATTGTAATACTCTGCTGTTGTTTTTTGAATATTTTCAATACTAACCATCTTTGCAGAAATAACAAACAAATCTTTCAGAGCTTCTTTTACAAGAGTTAAGTCAATTGCTTGGTTTGTAAACCTTGCATTCGCCACAACCCTTTTTAGGGCCCCTTCTAGTTCTCTGATGTTTGATCTTATTCTTTGGGCTATATATATAGCACAGTCATTTGGCATGCTTATACCCATTGAGGATGCTTTATTTAATAAAACGGCCGCCCTTGTTTCTAACTCTGGCGGATCTATAACCACCGGCAAACCCCAGCCAAGCCTTGATTTGAGCCTCTCTTCAAGACCATCTATTTCTTTTGGATACTTATCACACGTAAGTATCATTTGATTGTTTCTGTCTAAGAGGGCGTTAAAGGTGTGAAAAAACTCTTCTTGTGATTGTTCCTTGCCTGCAAAAAATTGAATATCATCTATAAGTAAGGCGTCGGCATTTCTATAAAATGATTTGAATTCATTCATAGCTCCAAGTTGAAGGGCTTTAACCATATCAGAAACAAATTTTTCAGAATGAACATACACTATTCTTTTTTTTGGTTCATTCTCCAAAATTTTATTACCAACTGCGTGCATTAAATGAGTCTTCCCAAGGCCAACACCCCCATAAATAAAAAGAGGGTTGTAATCTCCTTTTGGATTTGCCGCAACCTGTTTAGCGGCGGCCAGGGCCAGGTGATTTGACTTTCCCTCTACGAAAGTATCAAATGTGTAGTTTTCTACTAACTTTGCACCAGATGATTGAGATTTATTGTATTTATCAACAAATGTCTCTTTTGTGTGTGTTTTAAAAACAAGATTTATGTTATTTTGGGCTTGAGATTTTACTATTTTGGATATTTCTTCAGCAAAATTCTTCTCAATATAATTTAATATAAAGTCGTTTGGAGCAACCAGCTCTAGTTTATCCTCGTGAATTTCTGCTTTGAGTGGTCTTATCCAGGTGTTAAAGTCCTCTTGCGACATTCTGTTTTCAAGCTTTTTAGAGCATTTATTCCAAAGATCCAATCATATCCTCCTATTAGTGTTGTTAGTCTATTAAAAAATCCACAAGATATCTACAGAATAAAGATAAGAATTTTCTGTGTATAACCTGTATATAAAAAAAATTGGGTTTTATTTTGTTTTTTTCTGTTTTTAAAAAAATATTGAGCTATAATTCTCAAACTTTTTACCCAAATAAATTATGAAAAGAACATTTCAACCAAGCAACCTTAAACGAAAAAGAACTCATGGCTTCAGAGCCAGAATGTCTACCAAAGCTGGCCGTGCTGTTCTTGCGAACAGAAGAAAGAAAGGTAGAAAAGTACTAAGCGCATAGTTTGTCCCAAACAAAATATAAATACAATGATCTTGAAATGCTCTATTCAAGTAAAAACTTTAGGTTGTTTTTTAAACCTTTAGATAAAAACATTCTTCTAATTTCAATATCAAAAAAAAATTTTCGCAGGGCTGTTGACAGAAATAAGATAAAAAGAAGGGTTCGTGAAATTTTTAGAGTTAGTTGCTTGGGTGATCGGATTGGTGGGATGGTTGTTTTTTCTGTATTTAAGCCGTTTAGAGAGTTATCATACCCAAACGCCGTTCTTGAAATAGAGTCTGCTGTTGGTTTGTTTGTTAATAGGAAAGAAAAATGAATATTAGAAGTGTTTACCTGTTGTTGATTGTTGTTCTGTCTTTAGGTCTTCTCTTTGAGTGGTCCTCTGAGAAAAAAAACAAATTCATTGAACAACACCTTGAGGAATCTATGTCGCCCAGCTTTGAGGTTGGGAATGATTATGTTGTTGTTGAAAATGAAGAGTTGTATGTTGTTGTTCGTATAAATGATGGTGCGATAGTTGAAACAAGGCTTAAAAAATATTTAGTTGAGGATGTTGATGGTTCTGTTGGTTATAGGGTTTTTGGTAAATCTGATGACTCTTCATTTCTTTATTACTTTAAAAGTGGGGACACTGGTTTGGCTCCTACATATCAAGTTTTTGATAGCGGTCCTGGTTTTGTTGAGTTACGTGACACAACTCTTGGTGTTTCAAAAAAGATATCTTTTTTAGAAAGGGACTATGAGATCTCTGTACTAGACTCAGCAATCGATGGTTTTAGTGGCAAGGCCTATGCGGCGCTTTTTAGAACAGAAGGAGGGGCGCTTGATTTAAAACGAGATGCTTTGAGTGGCGGCATGATGAACAACAGCTCTTATGAGGGTGTCGCTATTAGCTCTGAAGCAGACCCCTATGAAACAACACGCTTGAGAAGCTTGGATGAACCGGTTAGGGTTTTATCAAAATCTGGTTGGGTTGCTTTTATACAAAAGTATTTTTTTGCTGCAATTATTGGGTCTGACGAATATGAATATAGATATTCTGCAACCCCTGGTGATTCCGGTTTGTTTAGAATGGGTTATACGGTTGACGGCCCTTTGGATGATGGTTTTTCTGCAAGTGATGGTGTGTTTGAACACGAGCACAGGCTTTTTGTTGGACCAAAAATAAGAAAAGACCTGATGTTGAGAGCTGAAAACTTAGAGCTTTCCATAGACATGGGTTGGTTTTGGTTTTTGTCGCAACCTATGGTTTGGGTTATGGATACCCTGAATGGGTACTTAAATAATTGGGGTTTAACAATTATTGTTTTTACAATTTTGATTAAACTTTTATTTTGGCCAGTCACAGCAAAAAGCTTTCGATCAATGGCAAACCTTAGAAAAATAACGCCAGAGCTAAATGAAATCAAAGCGCGTTACAAAGACGATCGTCAAAAACAGAGCGCGGAAACCATGAAATTGATGAAAAAGCATGGGGCTAACCCACTTGGTGGTTGTTTGCCTATGTTAATTCAAATGCCTTTTTTTATTGGGTTCTTTTTTGCATTAAGAGAAATGGTTGAGCTGCGTCATAGTGATCTTGCTTTATGGACCGACCTTTCTGCTCCTGACCCTTATTTTATTATGCCGGTTATGTTTGGGCTGTTGATGATTTTAACTCAAAGGTTAAACCCTCAGCCAGCGGGTATGGATAGCACCCAAGCAAGTGTTATGAAGTTTATGCCTGTTATGTTTTCTGTGTTGTTTATATTTTTTCCTGCTGCTCTGTGTTTGTACACGGTTGTAAATACAGGGGTTCAGCTTGCTCAGCAGAGCTATCTTTATAGACAACAGGGTGCGCTTGGGTCGGAGTAGGGGTGTCGGTTGTTTTTGCCCTTGCCACCCCGCCAGCAAAGTCTGCAATTTGTGTTTTTAGGGTTACTGGTGAGGGTTGCCACAAAGCATTAAAAAAAATATTTTCTGGGGGTTCTTTTGCCCCTAATAGATTTAATGTTGAGATTTTAAAAAACAAAGATAGGGTTATAGACCGGGTTGGTCTTGTTGTTTTTAAAGGGCCTAAAAGTTATACAGGAGAAGATTCGTTTGAGGTTCATGCTCATGGGAGCCTCGCTGTAATGACAGAGATTGTTGACCTTTTTAAGGGTCTTGGTTTTGACGAGGCTGCTGCTGGGGAGTTTACTAAAAGGGCCTTTCTTAACAATAAGGTAACTCTTGATGAGGCTGAGGCTGTTTCGGATTTGGTTGAAAGCACAGACAGGCGCGGTGTTGTTTTATCAAACAGTGTTATGTTTGGAGAGCTTTCTAATAAAGTTCAATCGTTTAGCGAGGCTATAGATGGTATAAGGGTTCGTGTTGAGGGTGAGATAGATTTCTCTGATGAGGGTAATGAGTATTTTGACCAATCTCTAACCAAAGACCTTGGGTTTTTGTTGGTTGATTTTAATTTGTTTATAGGGGCTTGTGCTAGCAAAAAGCATTCAGGTGAAAAAAACAAAATTGTTTTAGTTGGGCCTGTTAATTCTGGAAAATCTTCAACCTTTAATAGGTTGCTTGGCTTTGATAGATCTATTGTTTCAGAAAAACCTGGAACAACTAGGGATATGATTAATTCGGAATTATTTTTTGAGTCAAATACATTTAATATTGTTGATACTGCTGGTATTCGAGAAACTGTTGATGTTGTTGAAAAAAGGGGTATAGATATTTCAATTTCAGAAATAAATAATTCTGATTTGGTTTTGGGTGTTTTTGAGGGTGTTGATATAGATGATGTTAATTTTTTTAAAAATCTTTGTAATAAAAAAAGTTTCATCTCTATACAAAACAAAATAGATGTTGGTGTTCCCAATACGAATGATTTTGATTGCTGTGTCTCTGCTAAAACTGGAGAAGGTTTTGATGTTTTAATAAAAATGATTGGTGGTTTTTTTGAGTCTTCTGTTAAGAAAGAGGATTACAAGTATTTGATAAGAGACCGGCATGAGAAGTTATTTCGTATGGTTGTTGAAGACTTGCAAAAGGCTTTAGAGGGTTTTGAGTCTAATACTTCATTGGAGCTTGTCGCTGAAGATTTAAAAAATGCAAGGGCTCATTTGGATGAGGTTGTTGGAATTAAGTTTTCTGATTCTTTGCTTGGTGATATCTTTGGGTCTTTTTGTATTGGTAAGTAGGTAACCTGTTATTAATTTGTGGTTGTTTTTAAACATTTTTAATTATCAACAGCTTTTTATGTTGTTTTTAATGAGTTTTTAAACAAAGATACACAATAGTTATAAATGGTTTTTTTTCTTGCCTGGGTTGGGATTCATTGACTTATTAACAAAAAGGAGACCCCTTAATAGAAATAACAGAAAGTATATAATATATATATTATTGTTTAATTAATTATGTATAAGTTTGACGTGGTTGTTGTTGGTGGTGGGCATGCTGGTGTTGAGGCAGCTTTTGCTGTTGAAAGAATGGGTTTGAGTTGTGCAATAGTAACCCTCAACATCAAAAAAATAGGCCAGATGTCTTGCAACCCAGCAATAGGAGGTCTTGGTAAATCTCATATAGTCAGAGAAATTGGTGCAATGGGTGGATTAATGCCGGTAGCAACTGACATGTCTGGCATACAATACAGAACACTTAACACAAGAAAAGGGGACGCGGTTCAAGCGTTAAGAGTTCAGTGTGACAGAGACCTCTATAAGAAAGGCGTTCAAAAGATAATCAACAACACAAAAATACAGCTATTTGATGAAGAGGTGGTTGATATATTAATTGAAAAGAAGACAGTTAAAGGGGTTGTAACCAAAAATCAAACAATTCTAGCCAGCAAAACAATATTAACAACAGGCACCTTTTTGAATGGAAAAATGTACACGGGTGACACCGTTACAAAGGGAGGGCGGCACGGTGATTCTTCAGCAATACCCCTTTCTAAAAAACTTTACGGATTAAGGCTTCCTATGGGAAGACTAAAAACAGGCACACCAGCAAGAATTAAACTTTCAAGCATTGATTTAAAAAAGATGGAAATACAACCCGGGGAAAAACCAACCCCATGGATGTCTCTTTATAACACACCAAAAAAACATCAAAAACAACTGCCCTGCTACATAGCAAGAACAAACCCAAAAACTCACAAAATCATAAGAGACAACACCCACCTCTCAGCAATGTACTCTGGAAATATAGTAGGAATAGGACCAAGATATTGCCCATCAATAGAAGACAAAGTTAATAGGTTTAAGGATAAAAAAAGCCACCAAATTTTTATAGAACCAGAGGGGATAAAAAAAGATCTCGTATACCCAAACGGCATATCAACAAGCTTGCCAAAAAAAGCCCAGAAAGATTTTATATATTCTATTGAGGGCTTGTTTGGTTGTGATATTGAAGAGTATGGATATGCTGTTGAGTACGACTTCATTGATCCAAGAAGCCTAAAAAAAACCCTTGAAACAAAACCCTTAAAGAGCTTTTATTTAGCAGGCCAAATAAACGGAACTACAGGGTATGAAGAAGCCGCAGCCCAAGGCTTAATAGCCGGCATCAACGCAGCATCTAGCATATTAAAAAAAGAAAAGTTTGTGTTAAGAAGAAGCGAGGCATATATAGGGGTCCTAATAGACGACCTAACAACACAGGGAATAACAGAACCATATCGAATGTTTACAAGCAGAGCAGAGCACAGGCTGCTTTTATCACAAAACAACGCAGAACAAAGGCTTTTAGAAAAAGCCTATAAATATAAACTGGTGGGTAAAGAAAGACACAAGAAATTTATTGAAAGTGAAGAAAAGTATAAAGACTTTGTAAACAAAACCCTTAAAAACAAAAAAATTAAGACATTTAAAAACCAACAAAACAAAAACATAAAACTTGAGGAAAAGAAAAGCGTTTTTGAACTTCTCTCAAGAACGGACGCAAACAAAGAGAGTTTATTTAAAACCAACAAAACAAACCAACACCTGTACGAAAGAGCAATTGTGGAGTTTAAATATGAGGGGTATATAAAAAAACAGTTAAGAGAAATAAAAAAAACAGAAAAACAAAACGACAAAAAAATACCAGAACACATAGACTATAAAAAAATAGCCGGTTTATCAAACGAAGCAACTGAAAAACTAAGCAAATCACAACCAGCAACCATTGGGTCTGCCTCAAGAATTGAAGGGGTAACCCCGGCGGCCATCAACCTTATACTAATACAAATAAAAAAAAGAGAAATCTTAAAAAAAAATGCATAAAGGCTATTATCAAAAAGCCTTTAATAAAGATGAGAAAGAAAAAATTGATCAATACATAGATCTAGCAACAACCTTTAACAAAACACACAACCTATTTGTTAGAAAAGACAAAATAGAAATATATAACAAAGACATTCTTGACTGCTCACCAATAATTCCACTTATAAAACCAAACAAAACAGTAGCAGACCTTGGCTCAGGAGGCGGCCTGCCAGGAATACTTCTCTCAATAACAAAACCAAAAAACAAAATAACCCTTATTGAGAGCAACCAAAAAAAATGCTACTTTTTAAGGTCTGTTGTTCACACGCTCGATTTAAAAAACACAACAGTACTAAACAAAAAACTATCCAAACAAAATAAACTAGGAAGGTTTGACATCATTACAGCCAGGGCATTCGCATCAATAGAAAAAATAATAAGATTAACCACAAACAACATTGGTGAAAAAAGTAAATACATATTATTAAAAGGTAGGGAAGAAAAAATACAAGACGAATTAAAATTATTAGACACAAAAAAATATAGATATGAAATAATCAAGCTTGACAACAAAAACCAAGAGAGGAGTTTGGTTTTAATAAAAAACAATGAATAAAATAATTGCAGTAGCAAATCAAAAAGGAGGGGTTGGAAAAACAACAACCGCCGTAAACCTCGCCGCAGGTTTAGCAGCAACAAAAAGAAAAGTTCTTTTAATTGACCTAGACCCACAAGGAAACGCGTCAACGGCAGCTGGAATAACAAACAACAACCCATTAACCCTTTACCACCACTACTTTGAAGACAAAGATATAAATGAATGTATTTGTAAAAGCCTCGATAATTACAAAGTTATTCCTGGTGGTGAAGAGCTTATAGCTCTCGAGGTGGCAATAAGAAATGATAACAAACAAGGATTTCTTTCTAAAAGCCTAGAAAATTTAAAAACCTCTTTTGATTATACTTTAATAGACACACCCCCCACTCTAAATCAACTGACAATAGAAGGGCTTTTTTGTGCTTCTGGAACATTAATACCGCTTCAATGCGAATATTATTCGTTAGAAGGGGTAACTGGATTAATGGAAACAATCAAAACCCTATCTGATAAAAGCATGACGACAAATCGAGTAATTGGCATTGTAAGAACAATGGTAGATATGAGAAACAATCTTGCAAAAGAGGTATCTGACGAACTAGAGAAATATTTTTCAAACCTTGTTTTTAACACACTAATCCCGAGGAACGTAAAACTAGCAGAGGCACCAAGCCATGGTATTTCCGGTGTAAAATATATGCCTAACTCTTATGGAGCAAAGGCCTACCTGGCTTTAGCAGGCGAACTTATAAGGAGGGTTGAAAATGTCTAATGGTAAAAAAACACTTAACAAAGGGTTGGATGCTTTATTGGGAAAACAAGATCAAAACCAAAGATCGGTAAAGGACATAAAAATAGAAAAGATAAAAGCAGGCAGATTTCAACCTAGATCAAATTTTAACAAAGAAAAACTTGATGAGCTTACAAACTCAATAAAAAACCAAGGAGTTCTCTCACCCATCCTTGTTCGAGAATTGGGTTTAAATGAGTTTGAGGTGATAGCAGGAGAAAGAAGATTAAGAGCGTCAAAAATGGCAGGGTTAGAAACTATTCCGTGTTTGGTTGATCAAAAACAAGACCAAGATGCTCTCATATCAGCTTTAATAGAAAATCTTCAAAGAGAAGACCTAAACCCAGTAGAGGAAGCCAGTGGCTTAGATAGGTTAAAAAGAGAATTTGGATTAACACAAGACCAGGTTGCAATATCTACAGGAAAGGCTAGAAGCACCATTGCAAACTCTTTAAGAATACTAACCCTGCCAAAGGCTGTGCTGGATATGCTTTCAAATGGATTAATTGAGAAGGGTCATGCAAAACTACTAGCTTCCATGAGCCCAGCTGACGCTGAGAGCGTTGCAAAAAAAATAGCAAAAGAGTCGTTATCAATAAAAGATCTAAGTTCTTTCATATCAAGTAAAACACAAAACAAAACTACCAAAACTAAAACAAAAGATACAGATCATCTTAATATTGAAAAGGAAATGTCAGAAAGCTTTGGGCATAAAATTGAAATCGAGACAAAGAACAAAAAATCAGGAAAGGTAACAATCAGCTACAACACACTTGACGAGCTAGATAATATTATTTCCAAGATAAAAAATAAATAATAAACACCTTGTTTATAGATAGATATATTTTTATAATTCTCACCATTGAAGCAATTAAACTAACCCCAAAAACTCCAGATTGAAAAATTTTAGCCAAAAATCTAACCTAATAATCGCATTAATTTACTTATCAATACTTGTTATTGGTGCCTTGGTTAACCCACTGTTTATACC
>CESO01029103.1_pt1 | contig 17349 bp, 14 predicted proteins | sample 356341 | NCBI WGS metagenome assembly CESO01 (sample SAMEA2621812, study PRJEB7988) | marine metagenome | biome: marine biome (ENVO:00000447); feature: deep chlorophyll maximum layer (ENVO:xxxxxxxx); material: "saline water (ENVO:00002010), including plankton (ENVO:xxxxxxxx)" | depth 35 m
GATATCTTGGTCGTATTAATGAAACTTATCACAAAAAAACATCGTCAGACTTGCACATTAATTGTAAGAGAGAAAAAAATGTACCCGGTTATCATGAAGTTTCGTATACCAGCAACATTGACGAAATATCCATCCACCATAATGCCAAAACCAGAGAAGGCTTTACAAAAGGAGCAATCCTTGCTGCTCAATGGATTATAGGTAAGAAGGGTGTATTCACAATGAACGATTTATTAAAATTTTAAACCATGAAAATTAACTTAAAAGAAGATTGGAAATTACTAAGTAAGAGAGCTGCTATTTTTTATATCGCTTTCAGTGTAATAAACTTAATTACATTTATGCTACTATTCACACAAACTGATGCTGGCATAATATCTTCATTGATCTATTACTTATTTTGGCAGGTTACAATATGGATATACTACATGTTTCGTTATAAAAAACGAAATAAAATGAAAGGTGGAGAATGGATTGATGCTGCCATGTTTGCTGTTATTGCTGCTACACTAATCCGAACATTCTTTATTGAAGCCTATCAAATACCGACTTCATCAATGGAAAAATCGCTTTTAAGAGGAGATTTCCTTTTTGTAAGCAAATTGAATTATGGACCAAGAATACCAATAACTCCTATTTCGTTTCCGTTTGTACACCAAGAGCTTCCAATTGTTGGAGGGAAGGCCTATTCTGAAGCACTTCAACTACCATTTTACAGACTTCAGGGATTTCAAAAAATTAAAAATAATGATGTAGTAGTATTCAACTACCCCGGTGAAGATGATTTTCCGGTGGATAAAAAAACAAATTATATAAAGCGTTGTATTGCTATTGCAGGTGACAGTCTATCTATTAAAGATGGTAAAGTATCTGTAAATGGAACATTAGCTAATGTAGCCGTTCACGGCCAAACAAGCTATCGAGTAAACACAACAAACGTTCTTGATCGAAGAACATTAGAAAAAATTGATGTTTCTGAGTACGGGTACAATCAATATTTGGCAGGGTACGAAATGTGGATGACTCGCTATAACGAAGAAAAAGTGTCTAAGTTACCCGGAGTAATTGAAATACTTCCAGGCATTGATAAAAAAGGAAACTACCCTGAAATATTCCCTCATATTCCCTATCAACTTCCGTGGAGCAGAGATAACTATGGTAGTATTTATGTCCCAAAACGAGGTGATATTTTAAAACTAGATTCAACAACGATTTGGATTTATAAAGATTTAATCAAAAAATACGAAAGCAATGCAAGTTATGCTATCGAAAATGGTAAAGCTTACATAGACGGTAAGGAAATTACGGAATACAAAGTTCAAATGGATTACTATTTTATGATGGGAGACAACAGACATCGAAGTGCCGATTCACGTTATTGGGGATTTGTTCCTGAGGACCATATTGTTGGGAAAGCTCTTTTCATTTGGATGAGTATAGAGCAAGATGGAATATACGGAGGAAGGCATAAAAATATATTCAGTAGAATTCGATGGAGCAGACTTTTTAACAGAATACACTAGTGAAAAACTCCCATAATTTGCGAATCATTTTTATGGGTAATCCTGAGTTTGCCCGCTACCATCTTGAAAGAATACTAGCAGAAGGATTTAATGTTGTAGCTGTGATTTCTGCTGCTGACAAACCTAGTGGAAGAGGGATGAAAATTCAATCTACTCCAGTAACCATGTTTGCAAAATCTAAGAATATACCATGCCTTCAACCCACTTATCTAAAAAACACTAATTTTCAGAAGGAGCTTCAATCATTCAAAGCAGATATTCAAGTTGTCATCGCCTTTCGGATGTTACCTGAATCTGTATGGAATATGCCTCCACTCGGGACTGTGAATCTACATGCATCATTACTCCCTCAATATCGTGGTGCAGCTCCAATAAATTGGGCAATTATAAATGGTGAAAAAAGATCAGGCGTTACAACCTTTCGGTTAAAACACGAAATTGATACAGGTGGTATTCTCATACAAAATGAATGTGATGTAGCAACAAACGACACCGCAGGATCATTACACAATAAACTAATGACTCTGGGTGCTAAAACCATGGTCGAAACTTTACGCAGAATTTCTGATAAATCCATTGAAGAAATACCTCAAATCGATTCAAATAATTTAAAAAGTGCTCCAAAACTTTTTTCACACAATACGCAAATCAATTGGGATATGTCTGGATACAAAATCAGAAATTTTGTGAGAGGTTTACACCCCTATCCAATTGCATACACATTTTTAGACGGTAAAAAGCTTAAAGTCTATCAAGTAAATTTTGTAAATAAAAGCCATAATCATCCAGTAGGAAAATTCTTTTCAGACTACAAGAAATACCTGGCAGTTAGCGTGATTGGTGGATACATTGAATTACTTGAAATTAAACTTCAAGGGAAACGTAAAATGATGATATTTGACTTTTTGAATGGCTATTCATCAGATGCTTTAGAGCCAATAATATAAATTAAAATTCTACGTTATTTCGCCTTGCAAAACTTGTGTTAACACATGTGAATTTTTGGGTACAAATTAACTACCTTTGCACTCCAATAAATCATGTGGGAAAAGTTAGCAAACACAATTTTAAGAAATAGACTTTCTCTAATACTCTTTCTTTTGATCTCAACTGTCTTGATGGTATACAAATCCACTCAAGTTCAACTAGCTTATGATAATCCCAAATTTATCCCTGATAATGATGAGGACATGATTATCTACAAAGCATTTAAAGAAATTTTTGGTGATGATGGAAGTGTAATGTTAGTTGGCATTAAATCCAAGAAAATTTTTGAGCTCGATTTTTTTAATGATTGGTATGATATTACTTATCGATTAGATACTACACCCAATATTAAACAAGTTATTTCTTTGGCTAACCTAATTACGTTATCTAAAAAATCAAGCTTTCAGTATTTTGAAGAAGATTCTTTTGAAACAAGTGTATTTGTTCCACATCCATTTATTACAGAAAAACCTGAAACTCAATCAGATTTAGATAGCATTTACAATTCCGTTAAAAATCTTCGGTTTTATGAAGGTCTACTTTTTAACGATACTTCTGATTTTGCTTTAATGGCCATAACGCTAGATAAATCAGTTTTGGATACCAAAGAAAGAGTTGGATTTGTTAATAAAATTCAAGACGATATATCATCAATATGCTCTCAACATGGCGTTGAAGTTCATTATTCGGGATTACCTTTTATCCGGACCAAAATGTCGCAGATGATCAAACAAGAGCTTGTTCGATTTACGTTGGTATCCATGATATTGACCTCGTTGATTCTATTGTTTTTCTTTAGAAGTTTGCCAACAATTGCATTCTCGTTACTAACTGTAGTTATAGGTGTAATTTGGTGTATTGGAATACTTGTATTACTCGGCTATAAAATTTCTATGTTCATTGGTTTATTACCTCCATTGATTGTGGTTATTGGCATAGCTAATTGCATCTATCTTCTCAATAAATATCATGATGAATATCGTTCTCATGAAAATAAAATCAAAGCACTCCAACGTGTTATATCTAAGGTAGGTCGGGCTGTTTTGTTCACCAACTTAACTACCGCAGTTGGGTTTGGTGTATTCGCCTTAACCGGAAGTTCTGTATTACAAGAATTTGGGTTAACTGCCTTTTTATCCATCATGGCGGTATTTATTATCTCCATCATATTAATTCCAGTCCTTTTTAGCTTTCTACCCCCTCCTAATACGAGACAAACTAAACATTTGGACTACAAGTTTTTAAATAAATTAATTGATAAAATATCATTAGTTGTTCTTCACCATAGAAAATGGGTTTACTTATCTACCATCATAATTGTAATAGGCTCCTTTGTTGGAATGGCTCTTCTCAAAAATGTTGGGTACATGGTGGACGATATTTCAAAACAAGACAAGCTATACTTAGATTTAAAATTCTTTGAAAAGAATGTTAATGGTGTAATGCCATTTGAGATTATTGTTGACTCAAAAAAGCCTCAAGGCATTTTTGATATCCGAACTTTAATGAAGATTAACTTGCTTGAACGAAAGATTCTTTCATACCCAGAGTTTTCCAGTCCAGTAAGTATTTCTAAAACAATGAAATTCTTAAATCAGGCCTATTTTGATGGAGACCCTAGAAGATTTCGAACTCCAAGTGTGCTTGATTTAGGAAATATCATGAGTGCTATCCCGGAGAATGAGACTAATGATGATTTGATACATAGCCTAATCAATGACGATAACAGCAAGGCTAGAATCAGTGTTCAAATGGCTGACGTTGGAAGTGTTCGAATTAAAGAATTACAACAAGAAATTGGGAATATTGCAGATACCATCTTCAACTATCAAAGAAACACCGAAGATATTTTTACTGATTCTATAATATCTATTGAATTATTTGACTCGGCTACCAATTTGTATGACACCACCTACTATTCAACACAGATTATAACATATAACCCTGTCGATATTAGTAAAATGACTGATATATCAATCACAGGCACAAGTATTATCTTCTTGAAAGGAAATGATTATTTAATAAGCAATCTATTAATGAGTTTAATTATTGCTTTTATTATTATCTCCTTACTAATGGCCAGTATTTTTAAATCATTGCGAATGATTTTGATTTCGATGCTACCAAATCTGATTCCATTATTATTTACAGCAGGAATTATGGGTTATTTTGGAGTAAACTTTAAGCCAAGTACTGTATTAGTATTTAGTGTGGCATTTGGGATAGCGGTGGATTTCTCCATTCACTTTCTAACTAAATACAAAATAGAATTAAAAAATGCCTCTTCAATATCTAATGCTGTTGCAAACGTTCAAAAAGAGATTAGCACAAGCATGATATATACGGCAGTTATTCTATTCTTTGGTTTCATCATATTTATTTTTTCAGATTTTGGAGGGACTATTGCTCTTGGTTTATTTACAGCAATTACACTACTCATCGCTCTGCTTTCAAATTTAATATTGCTGCCATCCTTACTTCTTTCTTATGATATTGCTCAAGAAAAAAAGAAGCCTTAGATAATTATAGCAACATCATTTATAAAACTAGACTTATTATCATATCTTATACTTGTTGTAAAATACTACCTTTGCAAACTTCATAATTAGATAAGAAAAAAGTTTATGTCTAAAGGTCATTCATATCCTCAATACAAGCAACTCAACCTCCCATCTATAGAAAAAGATGTTTTAAATTTTTGGAAAGAAAATGCTGTTTTCAAAAAAAGTATTAAAAATAGACAAGATGAAGAAACCTATGTTTTTTATGAAGGGCCTCCCTCTGCAAACGGAATGCCAGGTATACACCACGTGATAAGCCGAAGTATCAAAGATGTATTTTGTAGATATAAGACCTTGCAAGGCTTTAGAGTAAATCGAAAAGCGGGTTGGGATACGCATGGGCTTCCTGTTGAATTACAAGTAGAAAAAACATTAGGAATAACTAAAGAAGATATCGGTACCAAAATATCCATTGAAGATTACAACAAGGCCTGTCGTGCAGATGTGTTAAAATTCAAAGATAAATGGGATGATCTTACTGAAAAAATAGGTTATTGGGTAGATTTAGATCACCCATATGTAACATATGAAAATGAATATATTGAATCGGTATGGAACTTACTAAAACGACTTTATGATAAAGGATATTTATATAAAGGCCATACAATTCAACCATTCTCACCAGCTGCAGGCACTGGGCTTAGTTCTCATGAGCTCAACCAACCTGGTACTTACAAGAATGTAAAGGACACTACAATTGTTGCTCAATTCCAATTAGAACATCCAGATGCAGTAGATTTAAATATGAATTGGGGTAAAACCTATTGTCTTGCATGGACTACTACACCATGGACTTTACCAAGTAATACAGCTTTGGGTATTGGACCTAAAATTGATTACACTGTCATAAAAACGTACAACCCCTATACATTTGAAAAAATCACTGTAATCACAGCCACTAAATTAGTTGAAAAATATTTCCCCTCTAAAAATAAAGCTATTGAATTAACGGATTATCGTGAGGGTGATAAAATAATTCCATTTGAAATAGTTAAAGAAATAAAGGGTGCTGTATTGGTTGGTCAAAAATACCATCAGCTAATGCCTTACCAACAACCTAAAGATGGTAAAGCATTTAAAATTATTGCTGCCAACTTCGTAACCACTGAAGATGGAACAGGTATAGTTCATTTAGCACCAAGTTTTGGGTCAGATGACTTCATTGTTGCAAAACAAAATAATATAGGTTCATTGACACTTGTTGATCGTGAGGGAAAATTTGTGGATGGAGTTGGAGAATTCTCTGGACTTTATGTTAAAAATTATAAAGAAGAAAACGAAAAGGCAGAAGGCTACATGACCACCGATGTAAAAATTGCTATTCGTCTCAAAACAGATAATAAAGCATTTAAAGTAGAAAAATACGAACATAGCTACCCTCACTGCTGGAGAACTGATAAGCCTATTCTATATTATCCCTTAGAGAGTTGGTTCATCAAAACAACAGCAGTTAAAGACCGTCTTATCGAGCTAAACAGAACCATAAATTGGAAGCCCTCAAGCACTGGAAAAGGACGATTTGGAAACTGGCTAGAAAACTTGGTAGATTGGAACCTGAGTAGAAGTAGGTATTGGGGAACTCCTCTTCCGATATGGAGAACAAAAGATGGAAAAGAATCGTTATGCATTGGCTCTATCGAAGAATTGAAAAAAGAAGTTTCAAAGTCTGTATCCGCAGGTCTCATGAACAAAAATACCATGACTCCAGATTTTGATTTACATCGTCCGTTTATCGATGACATTACTCTTATGAGTTCAAATGGGAAACCAATGTATCGTGAGACTGACTTGATTGATGTTTGGTTTGATTCAGGAGCAATGCCATTTGCTCAAGTACACTATCCATTTGAAAATAAAAACCAAATTGACAACAAAACAAATTATCCTGCTGACTTCATTGCAGAGGGTGTGGACCAAACTAGAGGGTGGTTTTTCACATTACATGCAATATCTGTAATGCTTAACGATTCTGTTGCCTACAAAAATGTAGTTGCTAATGGACTCGTGTTAGACAAAGAGGGTAATAAAATGTCAAAACGCCTTGGTAATACCATTGATCCATTTATGGCTGTAGAAAAATATGGAGCTGACGCTATTAGATGGTATATGCTCAGTAACTCTGCCCCATGGGATAATCTAAAATTTGACTTGGATGGGGTTACCGAAACACAACGTAAATTTTTTGGGACTTTGCACAACACTTACGGATTTTACGCGCTCTATGCTAATATAGATAATTTTAGAAACGACCAAGTTGAGATTCCATTAAAGCAACGCACAGAACTCGATCAGTGGATTTTAAGCAAGTTGAATTCATTATCTAAATTGGTTGAAAAAGCCATGGACAATTACGAACCTACTAAGGCAACTCGTGCGATACAAAGTTTTGTAATAAACGACTTAAGTAATTGGTACGTCAGACTAAATCGTCGTCGTTTTTGGAAGGGCGAACTTACTACAGATAAAATTGCAGCTTATCAAACTTTAAATACATGTCTCGTTAATGTAGCAAAATTGATGTGTAGTTTTAGTCCATTTTATGCTGACAGACTATATCGAGATCTTACATTTATGGATGAATCTATCCATTTACAGGATTTTCCTCGAGCTGACAATAATTTGATTAATTCAGAACTAGAAAGTCAAATTGCTATCTCGCAAGACATTACCTCTCTCATACTTCGTATTCGAAAAGTAGAAGGAATTAAAGTTCGTCAACCTCTTAGTAAAGCAATTATTCCAGCACTTAATGATGCGTTTGGCGATCAGCTAAAGCGTGTTGAACAAATCATAAAATCTGAGGTAAACATTAAAGAAATTGAAATAATCGACAAAGATTCTTCTATCATTAAAAAATCTGCAAAGCCAAATTTTAAATCACTTGGTAAGCGAGTTGGTAAAGATATGAAAGCAGTTTCTAGTCATATATTCAATTTCACAAATGATGATATTTCAAAACTAGAAAGGGATGAAATTGTTCACATAACTGTTGAAGATAGAAGCTATGAGATAGTTTTAGAGGATATTGAGATTAAAACAACAGATATCCCAGGATGGCAAATAATAAGTGATAATAACTACATTGTCGCTCTAGATTTGGAATTAACCACCGAATTAAAAAATGAGGGTATTGCCCGTGAATTTGTGAATAAAGTTCAAAACTTAAGAAAAGAAAAAGATTTTCAAGTAACAGATAAAATCAAGGTTACAATCAGCAACAACTCCTATGTTAAAGGTGCAATTTTATCTCATAATGAATATATTTGTGATGAAATTCTTGCGAAGGAAATTATCATGAGTGATGATATAAATAGTAAAGATAAGGTTGATATTGACGCTAACTTAATACAAATCAAATTAACTAAATAAATATTATGAAAGAATCGTTAAGATACAGTGACGCTGATTTAGCAGAATTCAAAGAAATAATTTTAAAAAAATTAGAATCTGCAAGAGAAGAATACAATTATTTACGAAAGCAAATTAGATCCGAAAACGAAAATGGAACTGATGATACAGCTAGTGCATATGTTGCGATAGATGATGGAAGTGCGTCTCAACAAAAAGAAAGCACTGGTCAACTTGCTGCACGTCAACAAAAATTCATAGAAAATCTCGAAAATGCACTCATTAGAATTGAGAATAAGACCTATGGAATATGCAGAGTTACTGGTAATTTAATCAGTAGAGAGCGACTCAGAGCTGTCCCTCATACAACACAAAGTATGGAAGCCAAAAAGAATCAATATCGTTAGTTCTTTGGAATCTTCTTCATACCTAAATCAAAAAAGACAAGCACTATACGTTATTATGACTGTCATAATAATATTAGTACTTGATCATTGGCTAAAATTTCATATTAAAACTAACTACATGTTGGGAGAAAGCAAAACTATTTTCCCTAATTGGTTTGAGTTACATTTTACTGAAAACCCAGGAATGGCATTCGGACTAACCCTTGGCGGAAAATGGGGTAAAATCGTCTTAACTTTATTTAGAATTGTAGCATCCTTTGTAATCATTATTTATATCAAAGGTTTAATAAAAGAGGGCGTAAAATCTATAACAATTATTTTAATATCAATGATTCTTGCGGGTGCCATTGGCAATATTATAGATTCAATCTTATACGGATATTTTTTTGAAGAAAGTACTTACCATTATGTTGCAAAATTTTTAAATGAAGGAAATGGCTATGCACCTTTATTCATGGGTAAAGTAGTGGATATGCTTTATTTTCCATTGGTAGATACGCAATGGCCGGAATGGGTTCCATATATTGGTGGAAATCGATTCCAGTTTTTTAGACCAGTGTTTAACATTGCAGACGCAGCAATTAGTATTGGAGTATTTACAATTCTTATTTTTAGGAAACAATTATTCCCTGCATCGAATACAGATTCTACCGATTTAGATTGAAGCTTAAAACAATAGTTTCATAACTATTCTTTTTCTTTTTTATCCCCAAAAACGGGCTTAAAAATTAAGTATACACCAATGAATACAATGAGGGTAACTATGACTTCAGAAATGCCCCAGAACAGTCCTGTTGCATCTGGTGCTCGTTGAACACTATCTATGGCTTCTAAAATAAACATAACTTATCTTTCTTCGTCATCGTTTTCGGAGTATGAATCAGGCTCCATTTTTGTAGGAGTTACTAATACTTTGTAGAAGAAATATCCCGTGATAATAGTAACTGAAACCTGAACGACTACCATCATTATTAATGCTGAACTACTCATATTATTTATTTAATTTTTCTTTACGTAATTTGGAAGCATGCCTAACCATAAGTGCTAAACCTATAAATGTAGAAAGAAGAAGTAATCGAGACATGTCAACAAAAAATACATTTGTTAAATTCCCCTCAAGCATCCAACTCGCATCTTCACCAATATGGAGCACTTTCCCTATTATACTACTTTTATCTAAAATCCATTCGCCACTTATAGCTGCTTGCCAATCGTTATCTTTTGGAGTAAATAATGAAGCAAGAAAAATAATTAATATAAACAGTGGTGTAACCCACTTAATAATGAATTTATATATAGTTGGCACTTTGATATCTGCACCGTAATTAATCTCATTCCATCCTTTATCCATACCAAAAACCCAAGCAAACAAAATCACTTCTGCCAATGCAAAAACTACAAGAGATACTGTTCCTGTCCAATAGTCATATTCGTCAAATACACCAAATTCAAAAAAGAAAATAGTAGGCAGAGCCAATAGAAATATAAAAATTCCTAAGGTCCATGATGCTTTATTCCTTGACCAATTAAATTCATCCTGTACAAATCCCATCCAAGGAGTACCCATAGCTAACGATGATGTAATTCCAGCAAAAAATAACAAGCCAAACCAAGCCACTCCAGCAACTACAGAAATCACGTGTCCCCATTGATCAAATAAATATGGCATTGTCTTAAATGCCATCATAAATCCGGCATTTTCTTTTACCCAATCCAGACCCAAAAAACCGACAGCAATTGGTATAACAACAGATGCTCCAAGCACAATCTCTACAAAACCATTCATCCAACCTGCACTCATTGCATTTAAAGCGATATCGTCTTTCTTTTTAACATAAGAAGAGTAACAAACAATTGTTCCCATTCCTACTGAAAGAGTAAAGAAAATTTGACCAGCTGCTTCTAACCAGACTTTAGGGTTCCATAAACTATCATACTGAGGTGACCACAAAAAGTCCATACCGATATGGGAATTGCAATCAGCACATTTACCTGTATCTCCCATAGTGAAGGCCATAATCGCTAAGAAAGCACCAAATCCAATAAGCAATGGCATAGCTATTTTAGCAACTTTCTCAATACCACCACTTAAACCCTTTGATAGGATATATATATTAATGACAAGTGTAACCGTAAAGGCCAAAAGTGCGATGATAGGAATATTTATCCCACCACTTATATCTACATATTGATCAAAAACTTGTCCAACTTTGGCAATATCCATTCCAAAAAAATCTCCCTTAAGCGATTTTATGGTATAAGTCAATGTCCATGACTCAATGTAAGTATAATATGACATTACACCTATGTTTGTAAAAATACCGAAGACACCAAAATACTTCCAAAGACTTTTCTTTGTCATATTGTCTAATATAAAAGGTGTACTATGATCTCCTTTAGAACCTCCATATCGTCCCATACTCCATTCAACCCAAAGCAATGGTATACCCATTAATAAAAAACTAATGATGTAAGGAATAATAAAAGCTCCACCTCCATTTTCGACGGCTTTTACTGGAAAACGAAGAAAGTTACCTAAACCAACTGCATTTCCTGCCATGGCTAAAATCAGACCTACTCTACTTCCCCATGACTCTGTTGATTTGCTCATAATTATTTGATGTGCAATATGGCTAAAATTTGAGGAAAGCCCAAATTTTATCGTACTCGCTTTGCAGAATAATATGAATGCGATTGTTCGCTTGTTTGTGAATTGAATATTCCTTCTTTTCTTAATTCATCAATACGAACCATACCATGAGAATGTATTATTTTTCCATTTCCCATATATATTCCTACATGGCATACGCGATTATCATTATCGAAAAATACTAAATCACCATCAAATAGGTCTTTAAAAGCAATGGATTTACCAATTTTTTGTTGTTTGGACGCATCTCTTGGTAAGGGAACATTCAAACACTTATACACTACCTGAACAAAACCAGAGCAATCAATACCCGAAAAATGTCTACCTCCCCATAAATAAGGAACTCCTAAAAAAAGCCTAGCTATTTCTAAAACACTTAACTGTTTGTTTGAATAAATTTCCTCCCTTAATTCAGATCCAATTGAACTAATTAATGGCTGATTAGTCAAAAAATTATTGGTGTGTTTTAAGAGATCAGTCTGCAAAAATGTTTCTGAATCTGTTTGGGAAATATCCATAATATGAATACTTGATTTACTCAACCAGCCCTCATAGCCGTCATAATCCGTCTTAACAAGTGACCATTCGGCTCGTAGTTCAATTATGGTGTATGTTTCGCCAAAAAGAAGTTGACTAACCATCTCTGAGCTACTTTTAGAATCAGCTCTTAAAGGGATTTGAGAAATATGACATATACCCCTTGTCATGATCAAATATGAAGTTTAGCTTTTCTGGCAAGAAGTTGATCATCAGATTCAACTCTATCAGGATCTGGAACACAACAATCAACTGGACAAACCGCAGCACATTGTGGTTCTTCATGAAAACCTTTGCATTCTGTACATTTGTCTGGAACAATATAATATACTTCATCGGATATTGGTTGTTGAATAGAATCTACAGCTACCTCGTTACCTGTTTCTAGTTTGTAAGATTCTTTTACACCTGTACCATCTGCTATTTTCCATTCAGCACCTGCTTCATAAATAGCCGTGTTTGGGCATTCTGGTTCACAAGCACCACAATTAATACATTCATCAGTTATGATAATTGCCATAATACAAAGGAAAACTTTTTGCTCGAAAATGAATAGTTATTTTAAAGCTTATATCAGAAACTGTCTACTATTCTATCAACTTGATCTGGTGGAATAAAATCAGGTTGTCTTTGCTGAATTTTATAGAGCCATTTTTGGGAATTATCTGCATCGCCTAATTTAACTGACAAATTCAAATATGTCAACCATATTGATATGTCGTCTGGATCAAATAAGTATGCTTTACTTACATATTGCTTAGCCTTAGATAGTTGATTTTTAAGTACGTAAATTTTTGCTAAACTATTTAATATTTGTGCGTTATCACTAAAATCTGTAAGTAAATTAAACCCAAATTTTTCTGCTTGTTTAAGGGATTTTTTGGCAACAAGACGCTTGAGTAATTGAACTCCAAAAAGCTGATTTGTAGGTTCTAGTTCATAAGCATTTTTAGTGTAATAAAGCGCCTGACTTGTCTGTTTTACTCTGTTGTAACTCTCTCCCATCATAAAATTCTGCCATGCATTTAGCTCACCGTATTTAAAAGTAAGTTCAGTTACTTTTTCATATTCCTCATTTAAATAATAATATTTCATCCAAAGTTTGGGAAAATCATTTTTTAGCAATAATTCTTTTGCCTTATTGAGGTAAAACGGATTTTTATCAAATTTTTCCCAGTATTCTAAATAAGCCAATATTTGGCGTTCAATTGTAGGTTGAGAATTATTAACGGCATATAAACCTAGTAACTTTTGCATTTGATCTAGATTATATTCATTTTTCTGGGGTTTTCTAATGTAATGATCATGAACACTTACGTGAGGAATATCCTCAGAGCTACTTGGAGGCATATGACACGACACACAATTATAATTAGCCGCCATAAGTTTATCACCAGGATTTGAACAGTCCTTTTGTTCGTGACATTGAGCACAAGCAGTATTATAAACTTCAGTTCCTGTCACCTTAACACTAACATGAGGATTATGACATGATATGCACGTAAATTCTAGATCTGCATTATTTGATGATGTAAAACACATACTCATCTGGAAGCGTTGTGAGTGATTGGCCATATCAAAATGCGATTGATTTCCCTCGTATTCTGGTAGGTATATTTCAAAAATATCACTGAGCTTCATTCCTGGCTTAAAATCTGTAAACTTTTTACCTTCTTTAAGGATATTAAGACCCTGAAGATGACAACGTTGACACAGATCAATTTGACGATTCCAAGATAGTTTTCGTGGATTTACAATCGTTGGATCAATTTCTTTTTTTACGTCTACTCCTTGTCCATTTAATCGCTGATTAACGTGTAATTCGCCTGGTCCGTGACATCGTTCACAATCAATTCCATTACCTATACTAGTGAATTTGAATTGGGAATTATCTTCAAGCTTGGGCATTGAATTATGACAGCTAATGCATTCTGAATTTAAAATACGATTAAACCGAGAGTTGTTGCCACCTTCAAAACCTGGGGCAAGGTCCCATTTTTGGCTTTGTACATAAAAAGTAATGGGAGCCTGATAAATATAGCCGTTCTTTTCTAGCAGATGTGAATTGGTGTGTTGCCCACTACCCACTATATAATTAATTTCTTTGGTTAGTTGGTAAGTGGTATCCGTATCTGAAAGTCTGTACTCTTTAATGTAAAGTTTTTCATTCTTCCAAAAAGGATAATAATGCATGTTTGAAAATGAATCATATACTTGATGACTTGCACCAAAAATACCTGAAGATTTTTGACGTGTTGCAACATCAAACGATAGCCCCATTCCCGTATGAACAAATGTTTGGTGTTTATCTTGATGACAATTAGCACATGTTTGCATACCAACATACGCAACACTGTCTGAATGATTAGCATAATGGAAATCAGTAGAAGAGTCCAGAAAATAATCAGAACAATACATTAGTATAGAGACTAATAGAATTAGTCCTAGAAAAACAATTAGTTTTTTAAATCGATATTTTAACCGTATTTGGCTTGCCACGCTAACATACCGCCCAGGAGATTCTTAACATTTTTGAACCCCTGATGCATCATAAACTCTTTTGCTGCTGCACTCCTGCCTCCAGACTTACAATGGACTACAACCTCTTTTTCCATCCAATCATCTAAATCATCAATCGCACCCTGAAGTGATCCTAAAGGAATAAGTTTAGCATTAATATTAAATTCATTGTATTCCCAATCTTCTCTAACATCAATTAGAAGAAAGTCATCTTGGTTATCAATCTTTTGCTTTAACTCTTCAACAGTTATATCTACCATCATTAATTTTATTTATTGTGAATTATTAGTTTAGCTGTGTATAAGCGTTTCAAATTATCATTCAAAAATACAAAGTAGGCACCCTCTTTTAAGCTAGACACATTTAAATTAGAATTATTCCAAAATTCTAAAACCTGTTTACCATTAAGTTCACAAATACGTATGTGTGAGAAAACCCTTGGTAAATAGACAATATCATTAGCTGGATTGGGATATATTTTTATTGAATAATTACCTAAATCTATTCGACTAACAGAAGCATAAATTTCTTTGGGTGTTCCAAAATGAGGTCTCATCATTAGTGTACCAGTAGGCAAATCATTATTAGTCCAATTGCCAAATGTCCTATAGTATATATTTCGATTAATTTTGTCAGGATTATTTGAATAACCGTAGTTTTTATCCCAACCCACATTAAGGTTGAACATACTTTGCTGTATCCAACCAATGTAATATCTACCAGGTGAGAGGATTAATGTAGTATCTAAATAATGTGGTGTAAATGTTCTCCAATTATTTACTGACGAATAGGTCGGTGAAAGTTCTTCAGATTCGTAGATTATCTCATCTTCAGTGGCCGTATTTACTCCAGATAAGTCCTTCCAAATTCGATAATTAAATCGTTTCCTTGACACATCGTAAACTGCTTGATTAAAATACGTAGCTATTGCATAAAGTGTATCCTCTTTCGCAATATCAAATCCATAAGCAACCTGACCTAGTATGTTGCTAGGATTGGTATTTTGATCAAATCCAAATCCTTGTTCTACTGTTCCATCATCATAGGCATAAAAATCTGAAAATTCTTGAGTAAAAGATATGCTGTCATTTCTTTTATAGTCATTTACAACGCCGTTTTCTCTCACTTCAACCATACGATTAATAATAATCGGATCCTCACTTGAAAGTCCAATAAATGAAGAATAAGGTGGTAAGTTTCTTACAGCTGAAGCCTTTGCACCAATATTTTTTGTGCTATTTTCAAATTCAGTGCTAGCTATTAAAGACCCATTTATGAACGCTTGATGTCTTATTTGGAGTGTTTTGGGTTCTTTGTATAGATTTGACAATCTTAAATACACAGAATCAACTATGTAATCATTTGGGTTCACACTAAAATGTGAATAGGGCATTTGTGTGTAATAATTTAACAAAGGTGAAGGTGTATTTTGTATCGCATAATCATTATATGAATCATCAATACTCGAACGATCTTTATCAAGTAAAACATAATCTAAATGCCAATGATTTGCATTGCCTACTTGCCGTGTATATGTTGTAAACATAAATTGAAATCCCTTATGAAGATAATTATTATCTAATATTGGAATACTAACATGATTAAATTTTGTTGTTACTGCTTGACCACCAACACTCCAAACTTGTACCCATAAATTATTAGCAGCCTTAAACCAAAGTCTAAGTGAATCTTCGCTATTTAAATGATATCCTAAACCATTGGGTTGATAAAAGAAACTAAATACGATAGAGTCTGATATAGCATGTAAAAAACCAGAACTATCTTTAAGATTAATGTGTTGACTAATTAAGCTATCTCCAGGTCCGCTAAAGTCTTTATTGATTGTATTTCTGTATGGATTACCTTTTGAGTCTAAACCATCAAAAGTAGCCACATTAATTGTTGGGGGTTGATGTGGGAAGTGATTGTTCACATAAACTTGATTGTTGAGCCATTTCAAACTATCAGGATACAAATTACGTTCAGAAAAATCATCAAAAAACGGTAATTCTAGCGTATCTCCCCGTCCAAACTTATTTTTAAATTTAGGCTGGAATGTATAATTAGGATTATGCTCCAAAAACTGATGAATTGATGGATTTTTTTGAATGGGAGATGTAGTTAATTGACCATATAAGGTTGAATAGCCAACTACTAAAAATAAGACTGCTAAACCAGTTTTTGCATATTTTAAAACTCCAATATTGAAAAAATAATTATTTTTATTAAAAGTGTTTTTGTAAATATTCATCCCTGATAATTTATGGTTTTACTATGTCTTGTAAATTAACGCTATCTAAATCAATAGAACCTGAAATACCAACGACTAAATCAATAAGTGAATTGCGTTCGACCATTGTGCCTGGTTTAATTGATCTATCAGTACCAGGATAATATTGGGCTAGAATAGGTTGGTCATTTTTCGATTTCACAGAAAATGAAATCTGCTCAGTTAATTTACCAAGCTTCAGATGTTTTCTTATTAAGATGTTACGTGCTTGAGACAATGAACTTTTGTTTGCTAAATCCGGTACGCTTACCATAGGGATACTATTTATATTTATAACTAAATAAACCTTTCTCCCGGGTTTAACCATCATTCCTGGAGCTGGATTTTGATTAATTACAGCCAGCTTTTTGACACCATCCTTGTAAACAGTATCTGTTACCTCTCCTTCTAAACCAATATTTTCTAGATATTTGAGTGCATCATTTGAATCTTTAAAACTTAAATCTGTTACCTCTATTAGATTACTATCATGATTTGTATAAATTTTCAAATACCACAAAACACCCAGTCCTATCAGGATAGAAAT
>CESO01042410.1_pt1 | contig 17321 bp, 15 predicted proteins | sample 356341 | NCBI WGS metagenome assembly CESO01 (sample SAMEA2621812, study PRJEB7988) | marine metagenome | biome: marine biome (ENVO:00000447); feature: deep chlorophyll maximum layer (ENVO:xxxxxxxx); material: "saline water (ENVO:00002010), including plankton (ENVO:xxxxxxxx)" | depth 35 m
ATTCAAAAGATCAAAAAAATCGCAGGGTATTATATCCTCAAAACGGATCACAAAGAATTGACCATCAACTCCCAATTCATCTAACCTAAATCCCTTATCCTTCTCAATTCCGAACTGGAAAAACTAAACGCAGTATGGTATTGAACCATACAACCTAAGGATCTCTTGATCCTTTTTCAATAAAAGCACCTTTATAAAAACTCATTTTTTTATTTTTGGGAATGCCAAAAACCACTCCACCCACTCCCAACTGGCAACCCGAACTCCCGGATGCTCAATTGCGTTATTATCAAAATTTTTTGTCGGTGGATCGGGCAAATCACTATTACAATACCTTTTTGGAAACCATCCCTTGGCAACAAGACGATGTCAAAGTCTTTGGCAAAGTTTATACCCAACCCCGCCTGACCTCATTGCACAGCAATTCGCTCAGCACCTATACCTACTCCGGTTTAACCCTCCAACCCCACCCCATGACGGAAGCGCTTTTGGAACTGTTACATCAAATTCAGACGGTAAGTCATCACGATTTTAACTGCGTTCTACTCAACCTCTACCGCAATGGGGCCGACAGTAACGGTTGGCATGCCGACAACGAAAAGGAACTGGGAAAGCATCCACAAATCGCCTCCTACAGTTTTGGTGCCCCTCGTTTTTTTCACTTTAAACACCGGAAAATAAAGTCCCAAAGGCACAAAATGGAACTCCATCACGGCAGTTTGTTGTTGATGGAAGGCTCCATGCAAGAACATTGGCTGCACCAGATTCCCAAAACCAAAAAACCACTGCAACCCAGAATTAATTTAACCTTCCGAAAGATCATTTAAATATTTCGTTCAGCTGACCAGCCAAACGCAATCCCCCTCTTTGTAACTGTATTTTAAGTAAGGGCATATATCGGGATTGGTATTCCTCTCCCAGCTTGCTGTTGGATGTGGTATTTTCGTAAATAATTTTTGCCAAAGCTTGAGATTCATTGACCCATTGCTCCAATGACTGGTTTTGAATTTCTTTTATCAATTTGGGGCTTAATTCTTCCAAGTCCCCTTGCAGTTGGGAAGCATTCATACCATAACTGTCAATCAAATGACTGTCCCACAATCGATGAAGGTTAGAGGATTGTCCCAACCATCGAAGTCGGATATCATTACCACCACGATCCTCCTTTCTCCCCACATGCATGGGCTGATGAAGGTCACCGATAAAATGAACCAATAATTTGAGATAAAAGGCACGCTCACTTTTTTGCCCTTCTCGATCTTTGACTTTGACAATACATTTTTTTATGGCCATCACCACATCGCCTTTGGGATTCTTTTTTGCATTGGCATAAGACTCGTCAAGAGGCAGGTTGATATAGTGCCAAGGCCTTAGAGCTTTGTATTTTGAATTGGACTTAATTTTATCTCCATAATTAGAAATACTGGCCAATGAAACTCCATCCAACAATCCATCGACCTCTTTTTGAGCCTTGGGAGTAAGATGTTGCTGTGCAAGTGCTCCCACTACTTGGTGGCCTGTTCTTCCCCAATCCATGGAAGAAAACATTAATAAATATAGTAAGCCTATAATTGAATAAGATCGAATCATTGCCCTCTAAAGTTAGTGCAAAACTTGATTTACAGCTCTGTAAGAGAAGGAAAATCAAAAAGGGTTCACCAACCAAAAATCTTTTTTTCTAAAAAGACAAATTCGACTACATTTGCAAAAATCTCTTCACTGTTATGTTTAGTAAAAGTCTATCCACGATCGCATTATTCAGCCTATTGATAATGATGGGTTGTGAAAGCTCCTCCAAACCCACGGGTAATACCATGCTCCTCAGTGGAACTATAGAAGGCTTGAGAAAGGGAACCCTCTATTTGCAAAAGATACAAGATTCCCTAATGGTTAATGTCGACTCGGTTGTGGTGGATGGTAGCCCCGACTTCAAATTCAAAACTGAAATTGAGAGTCCTGAGATCTATTACCTCTATTTGAACAAAGAGGACGGTGACAGCCTCAATGACAGAATTTTATTCTTTGCAGAAAAAGGAGAAATTTCCATCAATACGTTACTCAAAACCTTTGAGAGCAGTGCCAAAGTTACAGGCTCTGAAAATCAAGAACTATTACAAGAATACCGCAAACTGGCCCGACAATTCGATGGGAAAAACTTGGAATACATTCAAGCCTATTTTGAATTAGCCAAAGAAGACAACAACAGCAAAGCAGTGGACTCAATTAAAGAGGCCATGGACAATTTATTGAAAAGGAGATATCTGTATGCCCTCAACTTTGCAAGTACAAACGGAGACAATGTCATCGCTCCTTTTATTGCTTTGACAGAGGTCTATGATGCCAACATCGTATTTTTAGATACTGTGGCTTCCAAATTGACTGACAAGGTCAAAACCTCCAAATACGGTAAAGAATTTCTTGAGTTTATCGCTACTCGAAAGGCAAAAGAAGCAGTAGAATAACTATCCTAATTTTGCCAATTTTTTTTGAAGGCCATCAATAGATTTCCCCAGTTCGGCTCTTAGGTGTTTAAATCCTTCCTTACCACCCTTTCTTTTTGTAGTGTGGATTTTTTCAATCAAATCGTCAAATAAGGCAATGGCTTTATCGATTAATACCTCAGTCGTATTGAGATCGGCATCGGGATGGTTTAACTCCCAAGAGTAAACCTCCTCAATAAAACTTCCAATGCTATTGTTGATTTCTTTTTTGAATAATTTGATACTTGACATGACGGGTTTATTTTTAAAGTTATTCAGCCACTGTATTTGACAAAGTTACGAGGAGTTTCGTAAAGAACGATATCCAAAGTTTTGTCTTCATCCAAATGGGGTAAAATTTTATTGTAAATCACTACGGCTATGTTTTCGGCCGAAGGAATCAAATCTGCGAATTCCGGAACCTGCTCATTGAGGTTTTTGTGGTCAAAAGCATCTTCAACCTCCACTTTGATCAAATCCTTCAGGACTTTCATGTCCATGACATAACCCGTCACAGGGTCTATGGTTCCCGTAACATTGACGATCAACTCATAGTTGTGCCCATGGAAATAAGGATTGGAACACTTTCCAAAAATAGCCTCATTCTTGGCATCATCCCAAGATTTAACATAAAGTCGGTGGGCGGCATTAAAATGAGCTTTTCGGGATACGGTTACTCTCATAACTTTTATTGGTTTTCTATGTGTTGAGAAAAACGATCAAATATAATTGCAAACCAAACGGTATAATCTTCGGGTTTTTCATTCAATTCTTTTTTCAATGTATCAAAGGTCATCCATTTAAAATCAGCAACCTCATGGGTATTGATCTTTGGGTCCTCATCGCTGAAGCCCAACATCACATGGTCCAGTTCGTGCTCCGTTAATCCATTGTCAAAAGAGGCTTTGTAAATAAATGTAAACAATTCTTCCAATGACACGGCAATGCCCATCTCCTCCATCAAACGCCGGTTACCCGCTTCTATATTCGATTCTCCCTCCCGCTGATGACTACAACAAGTATTGGTCCACAGTCCCGGGGAATGGTATTTTCCAAACGCGCGCTGTTGAATCAGTAATTCTTTTTTGGAATTCATAACAAAAATGGAAAAGGCACGATGTAAAAGGGCTTTTTCATGGGCCTCCATCTTACCTATGGTACCGACTTGTTGATCTTTCAAATCGACCAAAACAACTTTTTCTTCCTCCATTGGATCAAAAATACCCAATATATCGCACAAAACCTATCGACAAATTTTAGCAATGGGATTTAATTAAATATTTTTGCCCAAAATGATCAATATGGAATTCCTCCAGGAAATTCAAAGAAGACGGACTTTTGGCATCATATCCCACCCAGATGCGGGAAAAACCACACTTACAGAAAAACTGTTGCTCTATGGCGGTGCCATACAAGAAGCAGGAGCGGTCAAGTCCAACAAGATCAAAAAAGGAGCAACCAGTGACTTTATGGAAATCGAACGCCAAAGAGGAATTTCGGTAGCCACTTCGGTACTCGCTTTTAACTATCAAAATAAAAAAATCAATATCCTCGACACACCTGGTCACAAGGACTTTGCCGAGGATACTTTTAGAACGCTTACTGCGGTGGACAGTGTGATTGTGGTGATCGATGTGGCTAAGGGGGTGGAAGAGCAAACCGAAAAACTGGTAGAAGTATGTCGCATGCGTAAAATTCCTATGATTGTCTTTTTCAATAAATTGGATCGAGAGGGAAAAGACGTATTTGACCTTTTGGATCAGGTAGAAATTAAATTGGGCTTGAGGGTGACCCCACTGAGTTTCCCCATTGGTATGGGATACAACTTTAAGGGCATCTATAACCTTTGGGAGAAAAACATTCAAATATTTGAATCGACCGACAAACAAAAGATCGCAAAAACCATTACCTACGATACATTGGAAAACGAAGATTTGCAAAAAGCGGTTGGAGGTGAGTCCATGACAGAACTCAAAGAATCTCTCGAATTGGTCGAAGGGGTTTATCCTGCTTTTAATCAAAAGGAATACTTAGAGGGAAATTTACAACCTGTATTTTTTGGCTCTGCACTGAATAATTTTGGAGTACAGGAACTGTTGGACTGCTTTATACAAATTGCTCCTGCTCCACTACCCAAGTCTACCGACAAGCGCATCATCCAACCCAATGAGTCAGCCTTTTCGGGTTTTATCTTTAAGATCCATGCCAATATGGACCCCAAGCACCGCGACCGTCTAGCATTCATCAAAATTGTCTCAGGAACTTTTAAACGCAATACACCTTACTTTCACGTGAGGCACAAAAAGAATCTCAAATTCTCCAGTCCTAATGCTTTTTTTGCCGAAAAAAAAGAAGTGGTGGACGAGTCATTCCCCGGAGACATTGTAGGGCTTCACGACACGGGAAATTTTAAGATAGGTGATACCCTTAGCTCGGGAGAGGAAATCCAGTTTAAGGGCATTCCCAGTTTTTCACCCGAACATTTTCGCTTTATCAACAATGCCGACCCCATGAAAGCCAAACAACTCAGTAAAGGCATTGACCAACTGATGGACGAAGGGGTGGCCCAGTTATTTACCCTCAGTCTCAACGGAAGAAAAGTGATCGGAACCGTTGGGGGCTTGCAATTTGAGGTAATACAATACCGACTGGAACACGAGTACACTGCAAAATGTAGCTTTGAAACCCTAAATGTCCACAAGGCATGCTGGATCAGTACCGAAGATGAACAAAACGAAAACTACCGGGACTTCCTAAAGGTCAAACAAAAGTTTTTGGCCTCTGACAAACAAGAACAATTGGTGTTTTTTGCCGATTCCGCTTTTTCCCTACAAATGACACAACAAAAATATCCGGAGATCACTTTTCATTTTACTTCAGAATTTTAGTGGTCTAATTTCAATTAGTTTCATTAAATTTAATTAAGTAGTCCCTAAATCTACTCTACTATCAAAGAGCCTTAACTGTGAATTCTATCGTTGAACTTTTGGAGATGTAAGTATCACGAATACGCACATACATTATTGTGTGCTTTGAATCAAAAACTGAGCCATGAAAAGAATTAGAATTTTTGGAACGACCTTTTTACTAATCCTAATCAGCGAATTTCTGCAATCAGTAAATCCGGTGACCTCTAGGAACGGTCTGGTCTTTGATTCCTGCCTATTGGGCGATTAGATTTTAAGCATGAACATTAGTCACTTGAAAAAAATAGCTAATTTCACCACAAACTAACAACCCCAACTTTCGTTAGGGTAAAAGTTTAAGCTTCTCCTGTGGGCCCAAAGTTTAAAGGAATTGGCGGTTGCTCTTTCGAATCGATCTCACCGTGGCTTTCTTCATAGCGTCGGATGTTATCGGCCAGCGCACTTTGAAACCTTTTGGCGTGTTCCGGGGTTAAAATTATCCTGGACTTTATTTTTGCCTTGGGTGTTCCGGGCATAATGGCCACAAAATCTATCACAAACTCTGATGGCGAGTGATTGATGATGGCCAAATTGGAATAAGTACCTTCAGCCGTAGCTTCATCCAATTCGATATTGATCTTTTGTTCGTTTTGCTGTTTGGGATCGCTCATGAACTATAAATTAACTTCCTCTTGTTCTTCTTCCTTGTCAATTAACAAGCTGGTGTACTCGTCTTTGGATCCAACGATGATATTGTCATACGCTCTCAGACCTGTACCAGCAGGTATTTTGTGTCCGACAATAACATTTTCCTTCAATCCTTCAAGGGAGTCGATTTTTCCATTGACCGCCGCTTCGTTAAGTACTTTGGTCGTCTCTTGGAAAGAGGCCGCAGAGATGAATGATTTGGTCTGTAGTGAAGCACGAGTAATCCCTTGTAGTTCAGGCGTAGCAGTAGCCGAAGCAGCGTCACGCGCTAACACAGGTGCTTTGTCTTCACGGATCAACAGGGAATTTTCGTCACGCAATTGACGTGCAGTGATCATTTGACCTGCTTTTAGGTTTTCAGATGCGCCTACTTCTTCAACGATTTTCTTACCGAATAAACTGTCGTTCTCGATGATAAAATCAGTTTTGTAAACCAACTGTCCTTCAAGGAAGATAGAATCTCCCGGATCTTGGATTTTAACCTTACGCATCATCTGACGCACCACTACCTCAAAGTGTTTGTCATTGATCTTCACCCCTTGCAAACGATAAACCTCCTGTACCTCATTCACCAAATATTGTTGTACTGCTGAGGGGCCTTTGATTTTAAGGATATCCGTAGGAGTTATAGAACCGTCAGAAAGTGGCATTCCGGCTTTGACAAAGTCATTTTCCTGAACCAAAATCTGATTGGATAATTTAACCAAGTATTTTTTGATGTCACCAAATTTGGACTCAACGATGATTTCGCGGTTTCCTCTTTTGATTTTACCAAAAGAAACCACACCGTCAATCTCAGACACCACAGCCGGGTTAGAAGGATTACGGGCTTCGAATAATTCTGTCACCCTTGGCAGACCTCCGGTAATATCACCGGACTTAGCAGATTTTCTTGGAATTTTGACCAAGATTTTTCCTTCTTTGATCTTTTCGCCATCATTGACAATCAAGTGCGCTCCTACGGGTAAATTGTAAGAGCGTAGAGTATTGCCTTTGGTATCATTAATGAGTAGCGTAGGAATCAATTTCTTATTTCGAGATTCAGAAATAACCTTCTCTTGGAATCCGGTTTGCTCATCAATTTCAACCTGATAAGTAACTCCTTGCTCAATGTTTTCAAAACTGATTTTTCCGGAGAATTCCGAAACAATTACACCATTAAAGGGATCCCACTGACAAATAACATCGCCTTTTTTGATTTTAGATCCTTTCTTAATGAAGATAGAAGACCCATAAGGGATGTTGTGGGTATTGAGTATATTTTTGGTCTTGGAATCAACCAATTTCAATTCAGTGGTTCTGGAGATGACGATATTGGCTTCATTGCCCTCAGCATCCTCTCCTTTAACGGTTTTCAGATCTTCAATTTCTGCAATTCCGGCAAACTTGGCTACCAATCGGTTTTCCTCAGAAATATTTCCGGCCACACCTCCTACGTGGAATGTTCTAAGTGTCAACTGTGTTCCAGGCTCTCCAATAGATTGGGCTGCAACAACACCTACCGCTTCTCCTTTTTGAACCATTTTACCCGTAGAGAGGTTTCTGCCATAACATTTGGCACATATACCTTTAAGTGCTTCACAGGTTAATGGAGATCGAACTTCAACACTGGTAATGGGTGCATTCTCGATGCGCTTAACTACGACTTCCGTAATCTGTTCTCCGGCTTCGACTAATACTTCATCTGTTCGTGGATCGACAACGGTGTGTAAAGACACACGCCCAAGTATACGCTCGCCCAAAGATTCTACGATTTCTTCATTTTTCTTTAAGGGTTGAACCTCTATTCCCCTGAGGGTACCACAATCTTCAATATTTACAATTACATCCTGAGATACATCCACCAATCTTCGGGTCAAGTAACCTGCATCGGCAGTTTTCAATGCCGTATCAGCCAGTCCTTTTCTCGCCCCGTGGGTAGAAATAAAGTATTCCAAAATGGATAATCCTTCTTTAAAGTTCGAAAGGATTGGGTTTTCAATGATCTCTCCTCCACCGACATTTGATTTTTTTGGTTTTGCCATTAATCCTCGCATTCCAGTCAATTGACGGATTTGTTCCTTGGATCCCCTGGCTCCTGAATCCAACATCATGTATACTGAGTTAAAACCCTGTTGATCTTCGCTAATGCGCTTCATGGCCAACTCGGTCAGCTTGGCATTGGTTGAAGTCCAAACATCGATAACCTGATTGTAACGTTCATTGTTGGTGATCAATCCCATATTGTAGTTTCCGGAAATACCATCAACTTGGGTATTAGCATCCTCGATCATATCGATTTTTTCATTAGGAATGATAATGTCTCCCAGGCTAAATGAGAGCCCTCCTTTAAAAGCGAATCCATAGCCCATGCTCTTGATCTTATCTAAGAAATCAGCGGTTTCAGGAACACTGGTTACTTTTAGAATTTCACCAATGATCTCTCTTAGATTCCTCTTGGTCAATACTTCGTTAAAGTATCCTGCATTTTCAGGAACAACCTCATTAAACAATATACGACCTACGGTAGATTCGATGATTTGATATACCAATTCGCCATCTTCGTTAAAGTCTTTTGCTCTGATTTTGACCATAGCATTGAGATCCACGCGCTTTTCATTGTAGGCAATATGGACTTCTTCAACAGAGTAGAAAGTCAAACCTTCTCCCTTAACGGGAACTTCTTTAGTTGATTTTCTGGCTTTGGTCATATAGTAAAGTCCCAATACCATATCCTGTGAAGGAACTGTGATGGGAGAACCGTTGGCAGGATTGAGAATGTTGTGGGAGGCCAACATCAAAAGTTGCGCTTCCAAAATGGCTTCCGGCCCTAGAGGGAGGTGAACGGCCATTTGATCCCCGTCAAAGTCGGCATTAAAGGCCGTGCATACCAGCGGGTGTAACTGAATGGCTTTTCCTTCAATCAACTTGGGTTGAAAAGCTTGAATTCCCAATCGGTGCAAGGTGGGAGCCCTGTTCAATAATACCGGGTGGCCTTTCAATACATTTTCCAAAATGTCCCAAACCACAGGTTCTTTGCGGTCGATGATCTTTTTGGCAGATTTAACGGTTTTAACAATCCCTCTTTCGATCAGTTTTCTGATGATAAAAGGCTTGTAAAGCTCCGCAGCCATGCCCTTGGGCAGTCCACATTCAAAAAGTTTTAATTCGGGTCCCACTACAATCACTGATCGTGCAGAATAATCTACCCTTTTACCCAATAGGTTTTGACGAAAACGTCCTTGCTTTCCTTTAAGGGAATCTGAAAGGGATTTAAGGGGACGATTAGAATCTGTTTTTACAGCCGATGATTTTCTGGTATTGTCGAACAATGAATCCACAGATTCCTGTAGCATTCGCTTTTCGTTTCTCAAGATCACCTCAGGGGCTTTGATTTCCACCAATCGTTTTAGACGGTTGTTTCTGATGATGACACGACGGTACAAATCATTCAAATCTGATGTGGCAAAACGTCCACCATCCAAAGGAACCAAAGGCCTCAACTCAGGTGGGATGACAGGAATGACCTTCATGATCATCCATTCGGGTAGATTTTCCCTGTTTTCGTTGGCATCTTTAAAAGCCTCTACGACCTGAAGTCTTTTAAGGGCCTCAGTTTTTCTTTGCTTAGAAGTTTCGGTATTGGCTTTGTGACGCAATTCATAGGAAAGAGCTTCGAGATCAATTCTCGACAACAATTCGATCAAACATTCGGCGCCCATTTTGGCGATAAACTTTTCGGGATCACTGTCTTCGAGGAATTGGTTTTCGGGTGGCAATTGCTCCCTGATGTTGAGGTACTCCTCCTCGGTAAGGAAATCCATCTTTTGGACGGGCTCTCCTTCCTCGTTTTTAGTATTACCTGGTTGTATGACAACATAACGTTCGTAATAAATGATCATGTCCAATTTCTTGGAAGGCAAACCTAAAAGGTATCCAATTTTGTTGGGCAGCGATCTGAAATACCAGATATGAGCCACGGGAACCACCAAGTTGATGTGCCCAACACGGTCACGTCTTACTTTTTTCTCGGTGACTTCTACTCCACATCGGTCACAAACAATTCCTTTGTATCGAATACGCTTGTATTTACCACAGGCACATTCAAAATCTTTGACCGGGCCAAAGATTCGCTCACAAAACAGACCATCACGTTCGGGTTTGTGGGTTCTGTAGTTGATCGTTTCAGGCTTGAGAATTTCGCCTCTGGAATTGCCCAAGATGACCTCCGGGGAGGACAAACCTATGGATATTTTATTGAATTTCTTTTGGGTAATGATTTCGTTATTTCTAAGCATAACTCAACTGCAATGTTTTAATTATTCTTCTAATCTGATGTCTAATCCTAATCCTTTCAGCTCGTGCATCAATACGTTGAAAGATTCCGGTAATCCGGCTTCTGGAAGGGTTTCCCCTTTCACGATGGATTCATAGGTTTTGGCACGACCAATGACATCGTCTGACTTAACGGTTAATATCTCTTGCAACGTACTGGAAGCACCATAGGCTTCCAGAGCCCACACTTCCATTTCACCAAATCGCTGACCTCCAAACTGAGCTTTACCTCCCAAAGGTTGTTGGGTGATCAAAGAGTAAGGTCCAATGGATCTTGAGTGCATTTTGTCATCAACCATATGTCCGAGTTTCAACATGTAGATCACGCCCACAGTTGCAGGTTGATCGAAACGTTCTCCTGTACCACCGTCGTATAGATAAGTGTGACCAAAGCGGGGAATTCCGGCACTATCGGTCAACTCATTGATTTCGTCAATGGTGGCTCCGTCAAAAATTGGCGTGGCATATTTTTGCCCCAAATCCAATCCGGCCCATCCAAGAACGGTTTCGTATATCTGACCGATGTTCATCCGTGAGGGGACCCCTAATGGATTCAATACGATGTCTACCGGAGTACCGTCTTCGAGGAAAGGCATTTCCTCCTCTCGGACAATTCGGGCAACAATACCTTTATTACCGTGACGTCCTGCCATTTTATCTCCAACCTTGAGTTTACGCTTTTTAGCGATGTATACCTTGGCCAGTTTTTTGACTCCGGCAGGAAGTTCATCCCCAACACTGATGGTAAATTTTTCTCTTCTGAGCGAACCTTGAAGATCATTTTCTTTGATCTTATAGTTGTGGATCAAATCCGCAATCAATTTGTTGGTCACATCTGTAGTGGTCCATGTTCCTTTGGTCAGGTGAGTATAGTCTTCAACCGCAGTCAGCATTTTAAGGGTGTATTTTTTTCCTTTAGGTAGGATTTCCTCCCCCAGGTCGTTTTGCACCCCTTGACAAGTCTTACCGTTGACAATATTAAACAGCTTTTCAATCAAAACCCCCTTTAACTCTTCAAATTTGACTTCAAATTTCTCGTCTAATAATTCAAGTTCTTGCTTGTCTTGATTTCTCTTTCTTTTGTCCTTGACCGAACGGGTAAATAATTTTTTATCGATAACTACCCCTCTAAGGGACGGGGGTGCTTTGAGAGAAGCGTCTTTAACATCTCCGGCCTTGTCTCCAAAGATGGCTCGCAAAAGCTTTTCTTCAGGAGAAGGATCGGACTCCCCTTTGGGAGTTATTTTTCCGATCAAAATATCACCGGGGTTAACCTCTGCACCTATACGGATCATACCGTTTTCGTCCAGATCCTTGGTAGCTTCTTCACTGATATTAGGAATATCGTCGGTCAATTCTTCCGTTCCGAGTTTGGTATCTCTTACATCGATAGAATATTCGTCTATGTGAATGGAAGTAAATATATCTTGTCTAACGACCCGTTCAGAGATCACGATGGCATCCTCAAAGTTATATCCTTTCCAAGGCATAAAAGCCACTTTCATATTTCTTCCAAGGGCCAATTCCCCATTTTGAGTAGCATAACCTTCGGAAAGTACCTGACCTTTTGCTACTCGATCCCCTTTTTTAACGATGGGTTTTAGGTTAATACAGGTTCCTTGGTTGGTTTTTCTGAATTTGATCAGGTCATAGGTCTTGGTGTCACCATCAAAGGTCACCAATTTTTGATCCTCTGTCATATCGTATTTGATAGTTACCTTATTGGCATCAACATACTCTACCACTCCATCTCCTTCTGCATTGATCAACACCCTTGAGTCAGAAGCAACTTGCCTTTCCAATCCGGTTCCAACAATGGGAGACTCCGGACGTAAAAGAGGAACTGCCTGACGCATCATGTTAGATCCCATTAAAGCCCTGTTGGCGTCATCGTGCTCCAAGAAAGGAATCAAAGAGGCTGAGATAGAGGCAATTTGGTTGGGAGCCACATCCGTATAGTTGATTTCGTCGGGGGTTACCACAGGAAAGTCAGCTTGATCCCGAGCAATTACTTTTTCAGAAGTAATTTTTCCACTTTTATCATATGGAATATTGGCTTGCGCAATCAATTGGTTTTCTTCTTCCTCTGCACTGAGGTAAATTGTATTGTCCAAATCAATTTTTCCGTCATTCACCGTGCGGTAAGGGGTTTCTATAAATCCAAGGTTGTTTACTTTGGCATAGACCCCCAAAGAAGAGATCAATCCAATGTTTGGCCCTTCCGGAGTTTCGATAGGACAAAGTCTGCCGTAATGGGTATAGTGGACATCACGCACCTCAAATCCTGCGCGCTCTCTTGAGAGACCACCGGGACCCAATGCTGATAATCTTCTTTTGTGGGTAATCTCAGCCAATGGATTGGTTTGATCCATAAACTGCGACAACTGGTTGGTTCCAAAAAAAGTATTGATCACCGAAGAAAGCGTTTTGGCATTGATCAGGTCAATAGGTGTAAACACCTCGTTGTCTCTAACGTTCATTCGCTCGCGAATGGTTCTGGCCATTCTGGCCAATCCAACACCAAACTGAGATGAAAGTTGTTCTCCAACAGTTCTTACCCTTCTGTTGGAAAGGTGATCAATATCATCGATCTCTGCTTTAGAGTTGATCAACTCGATCAAATACTTGACAATGGTAATGATATCTACTTTGGTCAAAACCTGCTTGTCCATCTCAACTTCAAGGTTAAGTTTTTTGTTCATTCGGTAACGTCCAACTTCTCCTAGATTGTATCGCTGATCAGAAAAGAAGAGTTTGTCAATGATTCCACGAGCGGTATCCTCATCAGGTGGCTCAGCATTCCTCAATTGTCGGTAGATGTGCTCTACAGCTTCTTTTTCAGAGTTGGTAGGATCTTTTTGAAGGGTATTGTGAATGATGGCATAGTCGGCCATATGGGCATCTTCCTTGTGCAAGAGTATGGTTTTTACATCTGCTTCAAGGATCATTTCAATGTGCTCTTTTTCCAAGAGAGTATCACGATCGATAATGATTTCGTTTCGTTCGATGGAAATCACCTCTCCCGTGTCTTCATCCACAAAATCCTCATGCCATGTTTTTAAAACACGTGCAGCGAGTTTGCGGTCAAGTACTTTCTTCAATCCGGTTTTGGAAACTTTTACCTCTTCTGCCAGATCAAATATTTCTAAAATATCTTTATCACTTTCATAACCAATCGCTCTGAAGAGTGTGGTTACAGGTAATTTTTTCTTTCTGTCAATATATGCATACATGACACTGTTGATGTCAGTGGCAAATTCAATCCATGAACCTTTGAAAGGAATGACTCTTGCCGAGTAAAGTTTGGTTCCATTAGCATGGAAAGATTGTCCAAAAAAGACACCGGGAGAACGGTGCAATTGAGATACTACAATACGCTCTGCCCCGTTGATTACAAAAGTACCACTGGGGGTCATATAAGGTATTGTACCTAAAAATACATCTTGGACGATGGTTTCGAAGTCCTCGTGCTCTGGATCGGTACAAAACAATTTTAGTCTTGCTTTGAGGGGGACAGAATAAGTCAAGCCCCTTTCGATACATTCTTGAATGGAATAACGAGGTGGATCAACGAAATAGTCGATAAACTCAAGTACAAACTGATTTCGAGTATCCGTGATCGGAAAGTTTTCTTTAAAGGTATTAAAAAGACCTTCTTCGATCCTTTCGTCAGATTTGGTTTCCAGCTGGAAAAAATCTTGGAAAGATTTGATTTGAATATCAAGGAAATCTGGGTAATTGGGTGAGTCCTTTGCGGCAGCAAAATTGACTCGAGTGGATTGTGTATTCGGCATCTAGATTAGTTTATTAGTATCCAACAATTGGGTCTATAACCCTAGGGGGCGTTATGAAACACAAAAAGGGTTTAGGCCTATGGAGGTCATCCAAAAGCCCAAACCTTGTTTGTTGTGAGATAAGAACTATTTCAGTTCGACCTCAGCTCCTGCTTCTTCAAGCGACTTTTTAAGTCCTTCAGCTTCGTCTTTTGAAACTGCTTCCTTAACGTTGCTTGGAACATTATCTACCAATTCTTTGGCTTCTTTCAAACCAAGACCGGTCAATTCTTTTACCAATTTAACAACTGCAAGTTTTGAACCACCAGCAGCAGTTAGTACTACATCGAATTCTGATTTTTCGTCTGCAGCGGCTTCTCCACCACCAGCAGCAGCGCCACCGGCAACAGCTACAGCAGCAGCAGCAGGCTCAATTCCGTACTCATCTTTTAAAATATTGGCCAATTCGTTGACTTCTTTTACCGTCAAATTAACCAGTTGTTCTGCGAATTCTTTTAAATCTGCCATTTTTTCTATTTGAATTTTCTTGTTTTAAAAATATTTGTATTTTTTTTGTTTATTCATTTGAACTATTAACGCTCGGATAATGTTTTTAGGATTCCTGAAATATTCGATCCACCTGATTGAAGAGCTGAAATAACATTTTTGGAGGGAGATTGAAGTATTGTAATCACTTCTCCAATCAACTCCTCTTTTGACTTAATGGATTCCAATACGTCAATTTGGTCGTCGCCTATGTAAATGGCCTCTTCAATATAGGCCCCTTTCAATAAAGGTTTTTCGGATTTTTTACGAAAAGTTTTGATCAATTTAGCCGGGGTATTACCCACCTCAGAAAACATCAAAGAGGTATTGCCTTTCAAAACTTCTCGCAAATCTCCAAAGTCTTTGTCAGAGGACTCCATGGCTTTGGCCAATAGGGTGTTCTTGATAACAGACAATTTGATGTTTGCCTTGAAACATGCCCTGCGCAATGCTGTCGTTTGAACTGCATCGAGACCGGCAATATCGGTCAAATAAAGATTTTTTACCGAGGACAATTTTTCGGTTAAATCTTGGATTTCTTGTGCTTTTTGCTCTTTTGTCATTCCTTAAATTTAAAGGCTAAGCCATTTTGGTTTCAATGCCAATTCCCGGACCCATGGTACTGGACATAGAAATACTTTTGATATAAGTTCCTTTGATGGTAGTGGGTTTCAACTTGTCAATGGTCTTTAGCAATTCATTGGCATTCTCTTCGATGTTTTTGGGTTCGAAAGAGACTTTTCCAATGGAAGCGTGAACGATCCCATTTTTATCCACTTTAAAATCAATTTTTCCTCCTTTAACATCAGAAACTGCTTTTTTAATATCCATGGTTACCGTCCCGGTTTTGGGATTGGGCATTAAACCTCTGGGACCTAAAACACGTCCCAAGGGACCCAATTTACCCATCACACTGGGCATGGTAACAATTACATCTACATCTGTCCAGCCATCTTTAATTTTCTGAAGGTACTCATCCAAGCCTATGTAGTCGGCACCTGCCTCCTTTGCTTCTGCTTCTTTGTCGGGAGTAACCAAGGCCAAAACCCTGAGGGTTTTACCCGTCCCGTGAGGAAGTGTAACCACACCTCTGACCATTTGATTGGCCTTTTTGGGGTCTACACCCAAACGAATGGCCAAGTCTATTGACGCATCGAATTTTGTGGTGGTCACATCTTTGACCAAAGAAGAAGCGTCTGCAACAGTGTACAAGGACTTAGTGTCCACTTTGGATCTGGCTTCTTTTTGTTTTTTTGATAATCTTGTCATAACTAATTATTTAGGAGTTAGAAGGGAATTCTCCTTTGACAGTGAATCCCATCGAACGGGCGGTACCGGCTACCATTTTCATAGCTGATTCTACGGTAAATGCATTTAAATCCTGCATTTTATCCTCAGCAATGGTTCTGATTTGATTCCAAGTAACCGAGGCTACTTTGGTTCTATTGGGCTCGCCGGAACCCTTTTTAGCTTTGACTGCTTCCATCAATTGAACGGCCGCCGGAGGTGTCTTAATTACAAATTCAAACGATTTGTCTTTGTATACAGAAATCACAACCGGTAATACTTTTCCGGGTTTATCCTGGGTTCGAGCATTGAATTGCTTACAAAACTCCATGATATTGACTCCTGCGGCACCAAGCGCGGGTCCAACCGGTGGCGATGGATTCGCAGCGCCTCCCCGAACTTGAAGTTTAAGAACTTTATCTATTTCTTTTGCCATTATTTAATAATTAACGTTTTAGAAGTTTCAAGTGGAAGCTAAAACTTCTGGTATCAGTAACATTTATAATTTTTCTACTTGCATATAACTCAATTCCAGAGGGGTCTTTCGGCCGAAAATCTTAACCATTACCTCTAGTTTTCTCTTTTCCTCGTTAACCTTCTCAATGGTTCCGTTGAAACCGTTGAAGGGACCGTCGATAACCTTAACATTCTCTCCTCTTGTGAAAGGAATGGCGATGTGTTCTGTGGTCATGGTCAACTCGTCTACCTTACCCAACATCCTATTGACTTCAGCAATTCTCAGTGGGACAGGATCTCCTCCTTTGGTCTCTCCCAAGAATCCGATGACATTGGTTACAGATTTTATGATGTGGGGAATCTCTCCGGTCAAATTGGCTTTAATCATGATATAACCGGGGAAGTATACTTTTTCTTTATTGATCTTTTTTCCGTTTCGGATTTGAACTACTTTTTCCATAGGAACCAAAATGTCCTCTACCTGATCGGCATAGCCCAAACGGCTAATTTCGCTCATGATATAGTCTTTGATCTTAGCTTCTTGACCACTTACCGCCCTGATTACATACCAATTTTTTGTAGCGACTTCTGCCATAATTATCCGTTAATTAATTGAAAATAGAATCCTACTACTTCAGAAAGAACAGTATCAGCTCCCCAAATGGCAAGTGAAAAAATCACGGAAAACACCAAAACAATAACGACCAGTCTTTGAAGCTCAGCACGGGGTGTCCAAGATACATTGTTTCTCAGTTCCTCGAACGAATCTTTTATGTAGTCGATAACAGCTGACATACTCTTCTCTATTTTGCACGGGTTGAGAGGCTCGAACTCCCGACACCTGGTTTTGG
>CESO01031607.1_pt1 | contig 17298 bp, 13 predicted proteins | sample 356341 | NCBI WGS metagenome assembly CESO01 (sample SAMEA2621812, study PRJEB7988) | marine metagenome | biome: marine biome (ENVO:00000447); feature: deep chlorophyll maximum layer (ENVO:xxxxxxxx); material: "saline water (ENVO:00002010), including plankton (ENVO:xxxxxxxx)" | depth 35 m
ATCCGGCGATCGGCCCCCATGGCGATGACACCGTTGCTCATCGAGGCCAGAATCCCCTGGGTCTCGCTCTGTGCGTTCTCCAGGTTGTTCATTCGCGAATGCAGCTTCTTGGACAGACGCTTGACCCTGTGGACCAGCCCTGCCAGCTCGCGTGAGACGTTTCGTGTGGAAATGCGGCGAGCCATGGTCGTCGATGTCTGATCATCGAGCTTTGGAATGATCCCGGCGATCAGATCGAGTTCACGACGCAGACCCGACTGCAGGAGGTACAGACCGATGAGAAGAACGATGACGATCGCGATCGTCGCGGCGATCACGATGGCCAGGTAGTTCAGTGACGGACTGACAACCGGACCCGCATCCAACGAAACCCTCAGCAGTATCGGCCCGGTACCGGGCATCTCCGATTGACGGGCCACATAGATCATCTCCCGACCAAGTGTCGTCGAGTACCTCTTCGAAAAGCCCGTCGTTGCCTTCATAGCATCCTGGACTTCAGGTCGATAGAGGAGATTGGTATCCATGTCCTCCACGGGCTGATCCGAATCGAGCAGTGCTTTTCCACCAGCCGATATGACCGTGAAGCGAATGTCACGGGGCACCTCGAGCCGACTCATCGGAACGCCGTTGGTCACCTGTCGATGGATCATCGCCAGCACACTGTCGAGTCTGGACTCCGCCTGGATCGTCAGTTGTTCTCGTGACTGGGTGGCGACGATCAACGATGTGGCGATGCCCAGCACCATGACGACAAGCGTCGTGGGAATTCCGACTTTCCAGATCAGTGATGCCGATCGAACCTTGGACATGGTCTACACAGTAGCGAATTGAGTATCAGATCAGGCGATAGCCGACACCGCGGACAGTCTCGATGCATGCCCCGTGTTTCCCGAGCTTTTTGCGAAGAGCCGTCACATGGACGTCGATTGTACGCCTGGACATGACGACGCGATCACCGTGGAGCGCACCGATGATCTGATCACGGGTCCTCACGAATCCCGGACGTCTGGCGAGATAGTGCAATATCTCGTATTCCGACAGTGTCAGGTCGATCAGCCGATCGTCGATTCCGACCTCATGACGGTCGTTGTCGATCTCGATCTCGTTGTGCTTGATGACCGATTTCGATGGAGGGCTCTGGATAACCGCCTCTTCGCGACGAAGCACGTTGTTGATTCTGGCGATCAGGACCTTCGAACTGAACGGCTTGGTGACGTAGTCACTGGCACCCAGTTCCAGACCGGTGACGATATCGGAGTCCTCGCCTCGAGCAGTCACCATGATCACCGGTATGTCCGCTGTCACTTGTGAACGCTGGAGTTCACGACAGACCTCGAGGCCATCGACGTCCGGAAGCATCAGATCGAGCAGTATCAGCGACGGTGGTTCCTTCTGAGCGTGGGTCAACCCCACAAGGCCACGATCGACCACGTGAACGTCGTATCCGGCATTTCGAATATGCGTGGCCAGAAGTTCGGCGATCTCGGGCTCGTCTTCGATGACGAGAATTGTTTTTTCAGCGGTTGTCTTCGATGACATGTGTGTGCTTTCAACCAACTCGGTTTGATGCCGGGAGCATACTCAGAATCCATCGAGAAAATCGATCGGACCATCGAACTGAACCGAAAACGAACAAGAGATTTGGTTTGTGCTCTCTGGAGAACGCTCCCTCGACACACTGTGTGAGGAAGCGGAGAAAAGGCCGAGGTGGGATTCGAACCCACGAATGACGGATTTGCAATCCGTTCCCTTAGTCCACTTGGGCACTCGGCCAGAAGCGGTCTCAGAGGGCACTGAGACCACAGCGAAGGAGCATACACCCGCTTTGAGTCCCGAGCAAAGGCAATCCGCTCGTCTGGCGATTACTCTGCTTCCATGAAGACCCCGATCCCTGTCCTGATGCTCGTATTTACGCTCTGCTCACCAGTCCTCGCCCAGGATTCCCAACAAGATCCCTCTGATGCCGGATCATCTGAAAAAGAGCCTGAAAGTCGGCCACCATTGATCGCCGAGGGGACGCTGGTGGTTGATATCGAGGGCACGATGGTCAAGCATGGCCAGAAGCCCCTCTGGCTCTTCCAGATGGATCCTCTGCCGAATATCCCTCCGAGCGAGCAGCAGACGTTCGTGCTGCTTCCCTGCCGGCTGCTCGAGGAGATGGAGCGGAAGGCCGATTCAATGATGCCTGTTCCAGCGAGGTTCAGCCTCAGTGGAGAGGTCCTGAACTATGGGAACGAGAACTGGCTGCTGCCGCAGCATGTCGAGTGGATAACCGATCATGCCAACCGGGATGAGCCGGATCAGATTCCGGATGAACTGAACGAGGCCACCGAGACCGTCGATGTCGTGAACTCCGATGGGGACACGACTCGCGATCAGGCTGACAGTATTGCCGACATCGTGGCGGATCTGCAGGCCAGCGTCGGCCCGTTGCGGCGAAGCGTGGATGCCGGTGATTCGGTTGAACCAGTCAACGGCCCCTCGGAAGGGAGATTGCTGGTCTCCCGCCGTGGTCGCCTTGGCAGGGGTCGAACCGGTGCGTGGATGTTCGTACTGGACTCCGATACCACCGGGCTAGCCGATCCATCGCTGATCCTGCTTCCATCAAGAAAAACCGCCGAGCTTGAACACTACGGCGGCTATGGGTGGCTTGGCAGACCGATGCTCATCAGTGGCGAGGTATTCGTCTACCGGGGCCGGCATTTTATTCGACCCACCGCATGGAAGATGGTCAGGGAACGCCCGAACCTCATCCGCTGATTCAGTCCTTCATCTTGACTTCGGTCATGACGATCGGCTCCGTTGGACAATCGCGGCCATCCGTAGCGGCGCCACCGATGGCACGAACGACTTCTATTCCGTCCACGACTCGACCAAATCCGGTGTATTCACCATCGAGATGCTGACAGTGCTCTCGACCGAGACAGATGAAGAACTGGCTTCCAGCGGAATTGGGATCGGCACTTCGTGCCATGGAGAGAACGCCCTCGTCATGGAGACGATCGTTGAACTCGGCATCGACGTTCCAACCCGGCCCACCGGTGCCCGTTCCCTCGGGGCAACCACCCTGGATCACGAAGTTGGGGATGATTCGATGAAAGCTCAGTCCGTCGTAGAAACCCGCCTTGGCGAGCTTGATGAAATTCTCCGCATGACCGGGTGCCACATCGTCCCAAAGCTCGACGACGATCGGGCCATGAGTCGTGTTGATATCCACCTGCTGGTAAGTAGTCACTGTCTTCTCCTTGATTTCCATTGGCTGTTCAGGATCGAAGTTTCTCGATCAATCGTTCTCGGATCATCTTGGCGTCGGCCTGGCCGCCGCTGACTTTCATGATATGTCCCATGATTCGACCCATCGCCGCGTCCTTGCCCTGGGCGAAGTCCTCAGCGGCCTGTGGATGGATCTCGACGGCCTCGTCGATCCAGGAATCGAGTTGTCCGGTATCGCTCACTTGCAGAAGGCCCTTCGACTCGGCCATCGATTCCGCGCTCTCATCACTGTCGCATAGCAACGTGAACAATTCGGTGGCCGCCGTCGAACCGACCGAATTGGATGCTCGCAATGCGATGATGCCGGCGATCTGATCGGGCGTTATGCCCAGGGTCTCCACCTCGACCTCGCGTTCACGAGCGATTCTGACACCGGCATTCAGAAGCCATTTGGCTGATTGCTGGCCCGCCTCCTCCGAGGCGATGCCCGCCTTGATGGCACAATCGGCGCAGGCCTCGAAGAAGAAGCAGAGGTCACGCTCTTCCGTCAATGCAGCTGCATCCTTTTCGGAGAGATCGAACGAATCGCGATATCGCTGACGTCGAATCATCGGCAGTTCCGGGAGCTCGCTACCCACACGCTGCTTCCAGGCTTCATCGATGACAACCGGCAGGAGGTCCGGATCTGGAAAATATCGGTAGTCGTGGGCATCTTCCTTGTGCCTCTGGAGAACCGTGACCAGCTTCTGATCATCCCAGCCCCTGGTCGATTTCATGCCGGGGCCCATTTCCAGACCATCTGCCTTCCAGGCTTCCACCTGACGCTCGGATTCATGCTGGATGGCGCCGAGAACGGCTCGGAATGAGTTCAGATTCTTCACTTCAACGACTGGTGTGGCCACTGTTCGACCGTCGTCCAGAGTCATTTCGAGATTGATGTTCGGTTCAAACCGCATGTGGCCCTTCTGCATGATTCCCTCGGTGACTCCAAGGAAGCGGCAGATGTTCCTGAGCTCGCGTCCAAACGTGACGCAATCCTCGGCGTTGGTGAAGTCCGGTTCCGTCACGATCTCGAGCAGTGGAGTGCCGGCACGGTTGTAGTCGACCAGCGAGCCTTCGTATGGATGTCCACCCGGCAGTTCATGGCCAGTCTTGCCGGTGTCTTCCTCCAGATGAGCGCGAGTGATGCCGATCGTCGTCATGCCGCCGGCTGACGAGGGGATCTCGATGGTGCCTTCAAGGCAGAGTGGTTCGTCGTACTGGCTGATCTGATATCCCTTGGGCAGATCGGGATAGAAGTAGTTCTTCCGATCCCATTTGGTGAAATCGGCTATTCGACACCCCAGGGCCATTCCAACCTTCATGGACATCTCGATGGCACCCATGTTCAGAACCGGCAGGGCGCCAGGCAGGGCCAGAACAAGTGGATCACAGAGCGTGTTCGGTTCGGCATCGTAGTTCTCGGGAAACGCGGCACCAGCCGAACGCGTGAACATCTTGCTCCGCGTGGCCAGTTCCACGTGAACTTCCATACCTATCTTCAACTGCTTGGAAACGATCTCTGCCATGGTCTCGTCAACTTCAAGGGGTGTCTCTGGTGAATCAGGCTTCGCCGACTCGTGATCGTATGTTGTCCAGCACATTCATGAAGTTGATGTACGCGTCATATGGACTGTCATAGGGAGAAAAATACTTGTGGACATCGCCATCGGCCCAGAATTTGGTGCACATGTAGTAGAGATGGTCCGAGGTGGTGAGTTTTCGCCAGTCCTCGAGAATGTGCTCATCTCCCTCCTCGTGGCGGTGCTTCACCGCTCCCTCCAGCCGAAACAGCTCCAAGGCGGCGTTTTCCTGCATGGCATTGCCCAGCCAGGCGCTGAGATCCCGCTCCATGTCCGCCCATGAGATCGGATCGGCCGCATCGTAGACGCCCGAGGGGGCATGACGATCGATCGCTTCACTCACGGTGACGAAATCGTTCTCTCCAGGCTGTACATCGAAGATCTTCTCGGGAAGCGAATCGAGGAATTCGAAGATCCCCGTATCGGCCCATTGATGCTCTCCGAAGGTCTCGTAGTCCATGAACAGGTTGCAGAGATGGCCGTCGCCGTTGATCTGATTGACCCACTCGGCGAAGGTTTCCGCACACAGCGGCCACTCCGACCACTCCTTGTTGCCGAATCTGAAGGCGATGTCGTCACTGAGCTTGTAGTTCTTCAACAGCAGTCGGATCGGCGCATCGGGAAGAAAGTCGCCCGTACCCGCTGGTGCATAGGTGTAACTTGGTGATCTTGAACCCAGCAGTCGATCAACGCCCTCGCAGATCATCCCTCCGAATCGATCCATGTCGGTGACCAGGCCGGCGACATCGTTGGAGTAGATCAGCTCGGTGTTTCGGAAGACCCGTGGATCCTGATTGAAGAGCTTCTGTATCCGCTCCCTGTGGGAGTCGACCTGTGATCTGAATTCAGCCGGCGAGAACAGTGCGGACAGTGAATGATGGGAGGTTTCGGCGATGAACTCGCAAGCCCCGGTTTCAGCACAGGCCTGGAATGTCTCGATGACATCAGGTGCCCATTCCTCGAGCTGGTCGATCACCGTCTGGCTCAGGGAGAAGGACACCCTGAAGCGACCTTCATGACGCCTGATCAGATCGAGGATCAATGCGGTCGTCGGGCGATAGCACTTGTCGGCCACCTTTTCCAGGATCTGACGGTTGGCGTCGTTGTCGAAGTAGAACGGGTCCGTACTGAACACCGAATATCGTCGAAGACGATACGGCTGATGCACCTGGAAGTAGAAGCAGACTGAAGCCATCGAGCGTGGATAATAACAATCCAACGCACATGTCACTCATATGGGTAGGATGATTGCCATGACAAAAGATGAGATGGCGCAACGAATCGCCGAACTATCGGTCCTACGTGGAAACTTCACGCTCAGAAGCGGAAGAACGAGCACCTGGTACATCGACAAGTACCGGTTCAGCACCGATCCGGAACTCCTCAGACATCTCGGTGGGCTCTTCAGCGACCTGCTTCCAGAGGGTGTCGACAGGCTGGCTGGTGCCGAACTGGGCGGTATCCCTCTCGTCACCACGGCTGCGATGGCATCCGGTCTTCCATGTCTGTTCGTCCGCAACCAGAAGAAGGAATACGGAACTGCCCAGCGATTCGAGGGTGTGATGAACGAAGGGGATCACATCGTGCTCCTCGAGGATGTCGCGACGACCGGTGGTCAGGTGCTGGAAGCTGCCCGAGATCTTCAGGAGGCCGGTGGCAGGATCAGCACCATCATCGCCACGGTCGACCGGCTGGAGGGTGCTCGTGAGAACATCGAGTCGGCTGGATTCAAGTTCGAGGCCCTGTTCACTGTCCGGGATCTGGGGATCGAGTCCCGGTAGCCGTCGATCGAATCCTCTGGAGTTCCAGCCGACGCTGTTCCATGGCTGATTTGAATCGTGGCCTCAACCAGAGCAGCGCCACGCCTCCGACGGGGAGCAGCACCACCAGTTCGGTGGCACGATTGATCAGATCGGCCAGGATTCCGATTTCAAGCGCCGTGGGAAGCATCACGAGGATCGTCGCCAGCCAACCGACCAGCCATTCGCGTAGACCAAGTCCCCCACTGAGAAATGGAACGGCTCCCGCCAGCATTCCGATGGAGGCCAGTGCGAGACATGTCTCGAAACCGATCGGCTGGTCCATCATGTGGAAAGCGCATCTGTACCTGACGGCCATCAGGAGGAGATCCATGTACTTGAGAACCATCACAAGGCCCGCGGTTCGTGTCGCAGCGGGCATGACGAACCAGCCTGGAACAAGCGCGGGAACAAGTGCCCACGCCCACAGTGGACCTTCTGACCAGTCTTGAAGAAACAGGGCGCCGGCCGTCAATCCGATGACCACGAGGCCCGAAACCCGAGCCAGAATCATGACCTTGGCTGTCTCCATCGGATGAACACCATGGGAAACCTGGTGATAGGCGATCCGACCGAGCAGTCCCGCTTTCAATGGAAGAAAGTTCAACAGGGCCGAGGCCGCGATGAGTCCCTGCATTTCAATGGCCGGAATGTCGTGACGAGCCATCAGAAGCTGGAATTGAAGTCCGGTCAGGAAGAGCCCGACCAACATCGAGGCGATCAGGATGATGATCGTCCCGGGACTGGGATGACTCATCGCCTGAAGAGCCGGTTCGATCCGCTCATGCTGGTTGATGATCAGAACAACGGCGCCCGACAGCATCAGCAGTCCGATCAGCATGGCTGCCAATCGAAGTAGATACCACCGTGGTCTTCTTTTCTCGTCTGAACTCGAGTCGGGCCGGGTACTCACTGGTTCAGGATGGTTCACCTCGCCAGGAGCTGCAGGAGGACTCATCCGTCACCCTGATCGATCGTCAGCTTTTGAAGCCTCTCATCGCGTTTGGATTCGGCGATACCCTCGATCCACTCGGCTATTTCCCGTACTTGTTTCTGATCGGCATTCAAGGCGGAGATCAGAACCTTGTTTTCCAGCAGTGGCTCGGCATCGTTGACTTCAAGAGCGGCATCCAGCACACGCATCAACAGGACGATTCGCACCAGTGCACTGTCGCTTCTCTGTGACATGTCCCAGATGGATTCCAATCGTGGGGACTTCGCCATGACCGAGAGGAACCATGCCCTCGCGTCCTGACCAAGCCTTGGATAGATGTCGACGATCGTATCGATCGAGGCGGTCACGACGTCGTCGGGCAGAGGATCGGAAACGAGGGATCCGGAATTGGACGATATGACATGGGAGAGCAACGCCAGTTCGACCAGTTCACCCGGCGATACGTCCTCGCCCTGGAGGTCCTGGATGACCCTGTTGGCCCAGTTGACGTTCACTCGTTGTCCATCCACACGAATATCGTTGTATTCCGTCTGCAGTCCCATCAGACCGGGAACATGACTCGTCCCGCCGGAGGAGCCGCTCTTCATCCTGAAATTGAGGATGGCGTTCAGATCGACGGTCGCACCGTAGAGTGGATGCCTGTCGATGATCTTGCCAACCCAGTGATGACGTAGATCGATCGGCACGAGCATCTTCTCGAAGGGCATCAGTCGAAGCTTGCTGTTGATCCCGGTGATGATGACCGGACCTTCGGGAGGGCTCGCGTAGGGAACCTCCACCTTGGCATCCAGCAGCAGAAGCTCTCGAATTGGTCCATCGCGATCGATGGCCAGTGGCAGAGGTGTGTTGTTGCTGATCTCGATGTCGACGACGATCGGTTCGTACGGCTTGTAGGTCTTCTTTCTCGGAATCAGCTGCAGTGTGACGGCCAATCGAGGATCTTCCGGTACGCGGTCGAGAAGAACTGGAATCTCGGCGACCAGCTCATTCATGCGTCTGGCCTCATCGTCCATCGGGATGGGTTTGCCAAGCAGTTTCTTGAGTTGATCGCGCGCCCAGAGACCAGACACCTGACCACGATACGAATTCCAGATCGAGTACAGGATTTCGGCCGCATCACGAGACTGACCGAGCTGCATCAATGCATCGGCCAAACCGATTTCGGTCATGAGATGGCCTGAATCATCCGTTTCGAAGATTTCCTTCGCAGACAGTGCATCGCCGCTTCGGAGGAGATTCCAGGCGGCAATCCGATTCATTGCCTGATCGGAGAGGGAGTCGGTTGCCTGTATCTCCTGCAACCTGCTTTCGAGGATGTCCTCATCCGCGTCAAGCCAGAGGAGCGACCAGTAGATATGGAGAAGCCGTTGGGAACGATTCCTTGAATCCTCGGCGGCCATGCTCGAGAGATCGCCTTCATAACCCGCGGAGAGGACCAGATCCTCAATCGCCTCTATCTCCTCGCTGTTGTTGTTCTCGGCCAGAAGCGTGGCTTGAATCATTGCCAGCTGTGGAGGTAGCGGGGCCTTGAGTTGAGCCAGCTCCAGTGGTGATCGACTTGGATCATCGAGCTGTGCCATCGATTCGTAGATGTTGTTCAACACCTCTCGACGTCGCTTGATCGTATCCAACGCTTCCTGCTGTTTGCCTTGTCCCCATTGAGCGAGCGCCAGTTGACCATAGACGGTGCTGCCTGAAGGCAGACCGCGGGCCTCCTGCTGCTTCATTCGCATGGTGATCATGCGCTCCGCCGCCTCGTACGCTCCGCCCGAAAGCAGATAGACGTTCAGCGTCGCGAGAATATTGTCGTCGGTCAGATCCGCCGTCAGCAGTCCCAGGAGCAGTTCCACATAGGCGATCTGATCCGGAACCCTGTCGCGAAGAAATCCAGTCGCGATGCCGACGGCGTCCGAGTAGGTCGGATCCATCGCAATCGATTCACCGAGCCATCTGCCGAATTCCTTGAGATCACCTCGGCGTCTGTGGATATCCGCCAGACGAAAGGCCAGACGGGCCGAGATGTCCGGTCCCAATGTCTGGGCCACCTCGGGCTTGAGCAACTGCTCGAGCGCGTTGATCTGTTCCTGTGCGGTATTGAAACCATCGAGAGCCACTTCAAGTCGATTCAACTGGGCACGAGTGTCCTCCGGAGCGATCTTGAGAAGCTCACGAGTCGCCTCGTCGAGCAGATCCTCGCGATCAATGGAGATCGCCAGCGTTATCAGTTTTCGATAGGTTTCCGGCTGATTGGGATCGAGAAGGATCGACTCCTGAAGGAGCGAGAGGGCGACATTCAGCCCCGATACGTTCACTTCACTGCTGACCAGTACTTCATTGGCGTATCTGGCCAGAGTCGAGGCCAATCTCTGTTTGATCACCGGATCCGAATTGCCGACCTGAGCCTGGGATGGCTGGGCGTTCAGAGGTGTCCAGAAAATGATGCTTGCCAGAACAAGCAGGGGCATGGATTGGCAGATTCTTGTCACTGGTGCTCTCATCAAGGCAATACTCTTCGATACGGGCCAATATCGGCATCAAGCTGCCAGAATCCCCGGTTTTAAGCGATGTTAGGCGGGAAGCCCCCCTGTGCCAACATGAGAGGGTATCCCATGGGTCCTGTACCTTATGGCTCATATCGGAAATCGTTGACAATGCACCCGTAAGATTGATACCGTCACCGCTTCGATTCGACCTGCGTGGCCCGATGAAAAGGGTCGAATTCGGATTTCCAGTACCTGGACCATCCCCGTAATCCCGGAGTTCAATACTCACCATGCTGATTAGACCTCGCCATCTGGCCATTCTCCTGGCTCTCTTGAGCCTGTTCGTGCCATTGGCCCATGCACAATCAGAAAAGGCACCGGAGAATGTGGACCGGCTTTCTTCGGTCGCCAATCTGGATGCTGCTCAGATTTCCAAGATCAACACCTACGGGGACTATTGGTCTGAAAAACTGAGTGGCGATTCAGCCACCGAGGTCAAGCAGGCACGAAACATGCTCGTTCGATCTCTTCGAATGGTGGGTGGAAAATCCGCCAGCCTCGCCTTCCGATCAGCGATGAGCAAGGCGATCCTGTCCAAGCTGCAGAAGACCATCAAGGATTCCAACACCTATCAGGGGATCAACGCCGTTCAGGTCGTTTCATCACTGGGTACACCCAGGGCGGTGGAGACACTGGAGGATCATCTTGAACCCGATCTCGAGTCACGCCCGGAGATTCGACTCTGGTCGGCCATCGGGCTGGGCCGCGCCTTCGAGTTCAAGGATGGCCTCCGATCCGATGCCCTCAAGGGAAGCCTCCGTGCGCTCGGACGTGGTGCCAAGGTGGAAACCGATCCACTGGTCCTTCGTAGAGAGATGGAATCCATAGACATGGCTGTTCGAAACAGCCGACCGGATAATCTTGGCGGCAAGGACATACGCGACTTCGCCGTCACTACCGAGATCGAGGTTCTGGAAGCCACGATTGAACGAATCCAGTCCGGAAAGGTCTCTCTTTCCATGCTGAACGCCCTTCAGCCGAGCCTCGTACTGATTCGAAACCAGTACATAGATCCCCAGCTTCAACAGAAGAATCGTTCTGGAAGCAGTGGACGAAACGAGAAACTGGCCAGTTACATCGGTCGAAAGACCGCTCCCGAGATCGCCAGCATCTATCAGCTGGTGATCATCAGGGGCTCGGATCTCCGTGAGGATGCCCGACTGAACCTGGCCACGGGCCAACTGCTCGAATCAAGCGAAGCCACTCTCAAGCTCGTTGACAAGAATCTCAGAGGCAGCGGATCCAACACCAGGAATGTCGATGTTCGGGAACTCTGGAACAACGGCAAGCTTGAGGAACTGGAAGTAACCGGAGATCAGTGGCAAGACATCATGGCTGGTGCACCCTACAAGTAGAACACGTCGATTGTCCGTTCGGGCGATTCACGACAAACGTCCGCTATGGATACACTTGATGACAAGTGAACCGGCTGGCGATTCCATTTCTCCTGCTCCTGATTCTGCTGGGTCTCGTTCTTTCACTCGATGAAAGTCGACCACCGGCAGATCTCGTCATTGCAAGTGAAAACGAGGTCTTCACACTCGATCCACAGAGAATGAGCTATCTGGCGGACATGCGGCTTGCCTATGCCCTCTATGAGGGTCTTCTTCGGTGGGACACATCGGACTTCACCCTTGAACCCGCTGCCGCGGAAGACTGGTCTGTGGATCCCGATGGAAGACGGTTGGTGTTCAATCTCAGAAGGAACGCGGCATGGTCCGATGGTTCCCCGGTAACGGCACATGATTTCGCATGGTCCTGGATGAGGCTGCTTCTTCCGGACACGGCAGCGGATTATTCGAACCTGTTCTTCTCAATCAGGGGAGCGGATGATTTCTGGACTTGGCGTACCGAACAGCTCAAGGGGTTCGTGGCCGACCCCTGGTCGGCTGAGAATGCCGAAGCTCGTCGAGATCAGACCATGTCGATGCTGGAACGAATGGAATCGCTGGAGATGGCATCCGATATTCCACAAGGAGTCGGATTCGATCCGGATCGTCCGAAACTTGATGTTGAAAGACGTCGGCTAATCGATGCGTTGGGGAACGATGACGATCGGATGCTCCTGGACGAGCTGGACGGAAGCCTTGAACATCGTCGATTGTGGACATCCCTGAATACATCATCATCAAGAACACTCGAGTCCGAATGGATGTGGATGAACGCCGAGGAGACATTCGGACGGATGGTCGGTCTGGAAGCGGTGGATGACCATGAACTGGTGATCGAACTGGAGACACCAGTCCCCTATTTTCCCGATCTGCTGGCCTTCGCTCCAGCCAGTCCGGTCCACCGACCAACGGTCGAAGGGTGGGTTGTTGGGGAGTCCGATCGAGCTCTCATGCAGACCTCTGGCTGGCACTCGATCCCCCCACCTCCATTTGAGTCACGCGAAAACATCTCCTTGTCAGCTGAAACCGGTCGACTTGTGCAATCACATCGTTGGGCAAGACCCGGGACACTCATCGGCAATGGTCCCTATCGATTGGATGAATGGCGCTACAAGCGCGATATGCATCTGTCGCGATCCGATACCTATCATGACCCGCGGATCGATGGATTCGATTCCATCGAGATCAGATCGATTCCGGACCCCAACACGGCGGTACTCGCCTTCATGAAGGGCGATGTCGACTGGTTGACCGGTGTTGGTGCGGATTGCCGAATCGAGATGCTGGCCCAGAAACAACGATACGAGGACATGCATGGAATCGGTCATGTCCTCGACGACTCCATGTCCATGCCGGATCCGATCGAGGGTCAACGGCGGGACATCCATGCCATTCCCGTGTTCGGAACCGACTTCTTCTCCTTCAATTGTCGGCAGAGTCTGGCGGACGGAAGAACCAATCCATTCTCGAATCCGCGTGTGCGAAGGGCATTCGCCCTGGCTACGGACAAGCGAATGATCGTCGAGAACGTGACCCGTCTGGGCGAGCCCATTGCTTCCACTCTTGTTCCGAGGGACTCGATACCGGGCTACGAATCCCCGGATGGCCTGGGCTTCGATCCCGACAAGGCACGGTTCGAGCTGGAGTCCGCGGGCTGGATCGATCGTGATGGTGATGGCACTCGGGAAAACGCCGATGGTGAACCCTTTCCCGATGTCGAGGTGCTCTACACGACCGGATCACCTCGTTTCTCGAGAATGGCCGTTGAACTCCGTGATCAGTGGCAAAGATATCTTGGCGTTCCAGTCGTGCTTCTCGGACAGGACACGAAGTTCTTCAAGGAGGATCTTCGCAAAGGCAATTTCATGATCGCACGAGGCCGTTGGTATGGTGACTACGGCGATCCGACGACGTTCCTCGAGCTGTGCAGATCGACGGATGGCAACAATGATCGGGGATTCAACGATCCAGCCGTGGATTCGGCGCTTGACGCGGCCATGAACGAGATGGACCCGGAAGTTCGTATGCGCATCCTGTCGGAACTCGAACGAAGACTGTTCAATGAACACCTTCCCCTGATACCCATATGCCAGCTGGTCGATGTCACGATGTACGATCCATCCCGAATGACCGGTGTGACACATCATCCGCGACTGACCCACTATCTGTGGAAACTCCGACCGACTGTCGAGGTGGAGAGATGACGCGTCTCTTTCTGAGAAGAGTGATCCAGCTGCCACTGATTCTGCTGGCGGTCTACACATTGACCTTCATCCTGACATGGTTGATACCTGGAAGTCCTCTCGAAAAGGCCGAAGCCAGACAACCACCTCCGGAAGTCATGGCGGCGATGCAGGCTCAATACAGTCTGGATGATCCCTGGGATTTCTACTGGGACTATCTCGGTTCGGCAACGGGAGTCAGCTGGCTGCTTGGAGAGAGGAACGGTCCGATCTTCGATCTGGGGCCCAGCCTTCGACACGAGAACTGGAGTGTCAACGAGATACTCGCCTCACAACTGCCCATCTCCATGGCGCTGGGTCTGATGGCGATCATGATCGCCTGTGTGATTGGAATCATCTCCGGAACACTGGCGGCCGCCCGGCCCGGATCATGGCTCGATCTGATGAGCCTTCTGATCGCGCTCATTGGAATCAGCCTGCCTGCATTCGTCACGGGTACGGCGCTTCTGATGGTGGGTGGACTTTGGCTTGATCTCTTTCCCGTCAGTGGATGGGGTCGACCCGTCCATCTGATACTGCCGTCTCTGGCGCTTTCACTTCCATTCGCGGCCTACATCAGCAGACTTGTACGGGTCGGCATGCTGGAACAGATGGCATCGGATCATGTCCGTCTTCTCAGATCACTCGGCCTTTCCGAACGAACGATCCTGATCAAGCATGCCTTGAGAAACGCCTTTCTACCAGTGCTTTCCTATCTTGGTCCCGCCACTGCGGCTGCCATGACGGGTTCGTTCGTCGTTGAACGCGTCTTTGCCGTACCTGGAGTCGGCAACCATTTCGTCGAGGCCGTGCTGGGCAAGGACATCACGCTGATCATGGGTGTCGTCCTCGTCTACAGCGTTCTTCTGGTGATGTTCAATCTTGCAGTCGATCTTCTCTATGGATGGATCGATCCGAGGATAAGACTGGCATGAGAAGTGGCTGACCGTCGAGTACTACGTGGAGTTTCCAGAATGATTCTGATCCTGATCGCCATCTGGATCGTCTGGGTGATCGTCGTCTGGTCCGTCCAGCATCGCATCATGTTCCCGACGTCGATGATCGATCGGGGTCGTGTTCTCGATGGACCACCTGATGGAATCGAATCCATCTGGATCGAACAGGGTAATGGAGTCAGGATCGAGGCCTGGTTCATCACGGGTCGAGGATCATCCGTGGACACCCCGGGCCCCGCCGTCGTGTTTGCGCATGGCAATGGCGAGTTGATCGACGACAACCTCGAACTGAGCTGGTTGGCACAACGGGGAACATCCGTTCTGCTGGTCGAGTACCGGGGGTATGGTCGATCGACCGGATCGCCTTCGCAATCGGCACTCGTGAAGGATACGACCGCTTTCGTGCAACTGCTCAAGGACCGGCCGGAGGTGGATCCGGACCGTATCGCCTTCATGGGACGTTCGATCGGATCAGGCGTACTCGCCCAGGTGGCGATGGATCATCCACCAGCTGCCATGATCATGGTCGTTCCCCCCGCGAGGCTCGATACCATGGCCTGGAAGTTCGGTGTCCCACCTTTCATGGTCAGAAGTCCGTTCCGAACGGACATCGCCGTCAGAGGCCTAAAGGCCCCGCTGCTCCTGCTATCAAGGGACAAGGATGAAATCATCCCCGCTGGTCACGCGGAGATGATCGATGACAATGCGCCCGACAGCCTGTTGATCACACTGAAGGGACAGCACAACTGGCTCGACGACAGCAGTGAGGTCCAGCGTGAACATGATGCCATCAGGTCGTTTCTTCTCTCGAACGGTGTGCTGCTTCCAGTCGATGATCAGCCGTAGGACGCGTCTTCCCCGAGCATCTCGGCTATTCGAAGTAGCTGGTTGTACTTGGCGTTCCGATCACTCCTGCATGGAGCGCCGGTCTTTATCTGACCGGCATTGGTCGCCACGGACAGATCCGCGATGGTGGAATCCTCTGTTTCACCGGAACGATGCGAGATCACGGCGTTCCATCCCGATCGCTGGGCCATGCGTACGGTCTCCAGCGTCTCGGTCAATGTTCCTATCTGGTTGACCTTCACGAGTATCGCATTGGCCGCATCGAGTTCGATGCCCTTGGCCAGGAAATCGACGTTGGTGACGAACAGATCGTCTCCCACGAGTTGGACGCGATCGCCGAGTCTCTTGTTGAGATCGACCCATCCGTCCCAGTCGTTCTCCGCAAGACCATCCTCGATCGAGTGGATGGGATACCGGTTGCTCCAGTCCTCCCAGAGATCGATCATCTCCTCGCTGGTCGCGTATCGATCGGGATCGCTGGAGAAGAAGCAGTACCCCTCCTTGCCCTTGCGCCTGGCTTCATCGACCATCTCGCTTGTGGCCGGGTCCAGACAGATGACGATCTGGCTCCCAAGCTCGTAAGGCGACGCTTCGACCGCTTCGGATATGACCTCGAGTGCCTGCTCGTTTGATTTCAGATCGGGTGCGAATCCGCCCTCGTCCCCGACGGCCGTCGACAACCCCCTCTTCTTGAGGACGCTCTTGAGACCGTGGTAGATCTCCACCCCGGCACGAAGTCCATCCTGGAAACAGTCGAAGCCGATGGGTTGAATCATGAATTCCTGGAAGTCGACCGTGTTGTCGGCATGCTTGCCGCCATTGAGGATGTTCATCATTGGCGCCGGCATCACTCTGGCATCCGGACCGCCGAGATATCGATACAGCGGAAGTCCCGATTGCATCGCCGCTGCCCTGGCGACCGCCAGTGACACGCCGAGCATGGCGTTGGCTCCGAGTTCGGACTTGTTCTGCGTTCCGTCACGTTCGATCATGACGGCATCTATCGCCGATTGCTCGCGTGCATCCATACCGAGGACATCCGGTGCGATGACCTCGTTCACATTGGAGACGGCGTTCATCACACCCTTGCCACCCCAGTGATCCGACTGGCCATCCCTGAGTTCCACCGCTTCATGCTCACCGGTACTGGCCCCGGATGGAACGATGGCCCGAGACGTGGCTCCACCGGCGAGTTCGAGTTCGCATTCAAGCGTTGGATTGCCCCGACTGTCCAGAACCTGTCGGGCATGGATCGCATCGATTTCAAATGGCATGATCGTCCTCCAGTGTTTGTCAGAAGCTACAGATGATACCGGGTCAGACTCCGAGCACTCCGGCCACATCCCTGACGACCCAGCTCATGTTGGCCTGGGCAGCACGGGTTCTCGACGCCAGATGCGGGTAGAGAACGGCATTGGAAAGCCCGAGAAGCGGATTGGAAGACGGCACTGGTTCCGGTTCGTGGACATCCAGAACCACATGGGCATCCGGATGGTGTTTCAGGAAATCAGCCAATGCGTTCTGGTCGATGACGAACCCTCTTGATGTGTTGATGAGAAGTACCGATGAGGCGAGTCTGCCAATCCGTTCCGAATCGAGGAACCCGTGATTCGCCGGTCTTCCGTCGACATGGATCGTCAGTACATCACTGGATTCGAGCAGTGTCTCGAGATCAACAGGTTGGGCACCATGTCGAGACTCGGCCGGGATATCGTCGAGATCGTTGTAGATCACCGTGAATCCGATGGCGT
>CESO01048151.1_pt1 | contig 17251 bp, 26 predicted proteins | sample 356341 | NCBI WGS metagenome assembly CESO01 (sample SAMEA2621812, study PRJEB7988) | marine metagenome | biome: marine biome (ENVO:00000447); feature: deep chlorophyll maximum layer (ENVO:xxxxxxxx); material: "saline water (ENVO:00002010), including plankton (ENVO:xxxxxxxx)" | depth 35 m
GCGCTTGTAACGGCTCTGGAAAGATGATTGATAAAAGACCTCCTGGAGTCGGTGCTGATGGTTTAGAGAAAGTTGAAGAAATTGTGAGTGTAAAGATACCTCCTGGAGTTCAGGATGGAATGCAATTACGTGTTTCAGATAAAGGTAACCACGGTCCAGGTGGAAGTGCTGCTGGCGATTTGATTGTTTCTATTGAAGAAGAGATTGATGATTTATTAATCCGAGAAGGTCAGCATCTTCATTATGAGTTATATATTTCATTTCCCGATGCGGCGCTGGGAACAACCGTCGAGATACCCAGTGTTAATGGCAAAGTAAGAATGAAAATTGATTCTGGAACACAAGGAGGAAAGACCTTAAGATTAAAAGGTAAAGGACTTCCAAGTGTTGAAGGATACGGGATGGGTGATCTTTTAGTCCATGTTTCAGTTTGGACTCCAAAGTCTTTAACTTCCCAAGAGAAATCTACCCTTAATAAGCTAGGTGAATCTGACAATTTCAAACCCAATCCAGGTAAATCGGATAAAGGATTTTTTCAGCGAGTTCAAGATTTATTTAGCTAACCCTTTGGATATCGGCGCCAAGCTCTTGAAGTTTAATGTCTATTTTTTCGTAACCTCTGTCAATTTGTTCGATATTGTGAATTGTGCTTGTTCCTTCAGCACTTAAAGCAGCAATTAACAGAGCTATGCCAGCGCGAATGTCTGGGGAGGTCATGGTAGTTGATTTTAAAGGAAATTTCTTGTCTAACCCAATTACAGTTGCTCGATGTGGGTCGCATAAAATAATTTGAGCTCCCATGTCGATTAGTTTATCAACAAAAAACAACCTGCTTTCAAACATTTTTTGATGAATTAATACAGAGCCTTTTGCCTGAGTTGCAGTAACGAGTATTATACTAAGTAAATCCGGAGTAAATCCTGGCCAAGGTGCATCACTTATTGTCGCCATTGACCCATCAAAATAAGATTCGATCGTATAATTTCTTTGACTAGGTATAAAAATATCATCTCCAATGACTTTTAAATCAATTCCAAGTTTCTTGAAAATATCAGGAATAATTCCCAAATATTTTACACCCGCATTTTTAATCGTTATTTCACTTTCTGTCATTGCGGCGAGTCCGATCCAACTTCCTATTTCAATCATATCAGGAAGACATTTGTGCGAGGTTCCATTTAGTGAAGAGACTCCTTCAACCTCTAAAAGATTACTTCCGACGCCTTTAATATTTGCTCCCATTCTAATGAGCATATGACAAAGTTGTTGAAGGTATGGTTCACAAGCTGCATTATATATTATGGTTTTACCCGGGGTGAGAACTGCAGTCATAAGAATATTCGCTGTTCCAGTAACAGAGGCCTCATCTAAAAGTATATATGCTCCTTTCAGTCCTTCTTCTGGTGCTTCCACACCATAAAAATTAGAATCTTGCTCAAATTTAAATTTGGCGCCTAATTTCATCAAACCTAAAAAATGTGTATCTAATCTTCTTCTTCCGATTTTGTCCCCACCGGGCTTCGGAATAAATCCCATTCCAAAACGAGCGAGTAAAGGTCCTACTAACATTATTGAGCCTCTCAGAGAAGAACCTTTTTTCTTATATTTCTCTGATTTTAAAAATTTTAAATCTATATTTTCTGCACAAAAAGAATATTCTCCTGGAGAAATATTAGAAACAATGACCCCAAAATCAGATAAAATTTCTATTAGCTTATTTACGTCTAAAATGTCTGGAATGTTGGAAATTCTAACTTCATCTTTGGTAAGTAATACTGCACAAAGAATCTGAAGCACTTCATTTTTTGCACCTTGAGGGCTTATCTCTCCTTTTAATTTCTTTCCACCAGTTATTTTAAAACTTCCCACTATGATTGGATTTAGTCCTTGATGAGTAATTTCCTTTTCTTTTGAATTGAGGCTTTTTTTTCTTTTTTGATTTTGTATTTAGCGGTGCATTTTGAGATTTCACTCCTTTCGCGACTGTTAAGAGCGATGGGGTTAATCCTAATTTCCCACCAGATAGGATTTTTAATTCAGAGAAAATTACTGAGTCATCAACATAATCTTTATTCCAAGATAGATATGCCCGTTTCATCTGATTCGCTATGTCAAACTCCATAATATCTCTTTCTGAGCTTTTGGGCAACTGAGCCACAGTATGAATCATATTTTGTAAAACATTTCCATAATATCGATGTGTACGACTTTTTTTAGGATACGCAACATTATCTGGACGTTGGCTTAATTTTTCTTTGGTCATTATTGGGTATGGGCTATTGACATCTAAATTAAAATTTGACATCACAAAGAGGTGGTCCCAAAGCTTATGTTTATAATCTTCACTATCCCTTAATTTGGGATTTAAATTACCAATAATATCAACAATTGTATGAGCTACTTTTGTTCTATGATTTTTTTCAGTGATTGATAAACAATATTCGATCATTGATTGAACATGTCGGCCATATTCTGGCATGATTAGGTGCTCTCTATCGGTATTATAGTCTAATGAAAGGGCCGCAATTTTTTCAGTATCCATTATTTTATTAATTCTAATTTAGCAAACTTTAATAGTAACTTTTTTTCACCAACATTATCAAAAATGATAGTTGCTTTTTGATCCATGTTTTCTCCTGATATTTCTTTAATTGTCCCTGAACCAAAACGATCATGAATAACCCTATTCCCCGAGACTAAAGATGAGTTTACTTGATTAAAAGGACTATCTAATTTATGATTCTTTTGAATAGGCTTTAGGTTATGGGGTCTCCTGAATTTTACAGAATTATTTGGTATGGAGGTTTTTTCTTGTCGCTTTTTCTGTTGATAACTGTTAGTTTTTGAATTCTTCGAAGTTACATTAAATGTAGTCATTTTTTCATGTGCTAAATGATTGGGAACGTAATTTGGAATGTCAATATTTAAATGTTTCTCATCTAGCTCCTCAAGAAATCTACTGGGTTCGCAATCAATTAGCTTACCCCATCGATATCTAATATGAGAATAAGTCAGGAATGCACTTTTCTTAGCCCTTGTGATCGCTACATAAAAAAGCCTTCTTTCTTCCTCAAGGTCATCTCTCGAACCCAAACTCATCATTGATGGGAAAAGGTTTTCTTCCATTCCTACTATAAAAACATTTTCAAATTCTAGACCTTTTGCGAGGTGAATGGTCATTAGGTTTACTTTTGGGCGGTCATCTTTTTGATTGCGATCAGCTTCGGTTATCAAAGCAATATCCTCCAAGAAATATTCAATGCTTGGATTTCCATTCTCTATTTGCTCCTGTTCTTCTACAAAATTTTTGATTCCATTCAGAAGTTCTTGAACATTTTCATATCGCATAACCCCTTCAGGAGTTTTGTCATCACTTAAGAATTTAATAATCCCACTCGTTCGCGCTACATTTTCTACAAGTTCAAAAGCATTTTTTTCAAGAGAAATGATCTTGTAACTTTTAATTAGGTCGCAAAAAGCTAAAAGCTTATCTATCGTGGGTTTATTTATCTTTATTCCCCAGTTAGCTGAGTTTATTGCTGCCTCCCACAAAGATGTTTCGTGCTCATTGGCAGCAATTTTGAGCCTAGCTAAGGTTGTTTCACCTATTCCACGCGCCGGGAGATTGATTATTCGTTTAAATGCCTCATCATCTTTTTGATTTGCAATTAACCTTAAATAAGAGATTATATCTTTGACTTCTTTTCTTTGATAAAAAGAAAGTCCGCCAAAAATTCGATAAGGAATATTTTTTCTTCTTAATGAGTCTTCAAATGCTCTAGATTGGGCGTTTGTTCGATATAGAATTGCAAAATTATCAAAGGGTATATGCTCTTTTATATTTTTTTCCCAAATTGTTTTGGCTGCATAATTCCCTTCATCTGAATCACTTACACTTTTATGAATGATTATTTTATCTCCCTGAGGATTTGATGTCCAAATATTTTTTTCTAATTGATCTTTATTTTTTTTTATTAACGAATTTGCAGCTTTGACTATGTGCTCAGTACTTCTATAATTTTGCTCAAGTTTGAAAAGCTTGGCTTGATCATAATCTTTTTGAAAATTCAAAATATTTCGAATATTTGCTCCTCTAAACGCATAAATGCTCTGCGCATCATCTCCTACTACACAAATATTTTCATACCTACTTGCCAAAGCTTTGACAATTAAATACTGAGAATGATTGGTGTCTTGATATTCGTCAACAAGAATATATTTAAATCGTTCTTGATATTTTAAGAGAATTTCTGGAAATTTTATAAAAAGTTCATTTGTTTTCACCAGTAAATCATCAAAATCCATAGCTCCAGATCGAAAGCATTTCTCCATGTATAAAGAATAGATTACACCCAGTTTTGGTATTCGAGCAGCTGAATCACTTTCTTGAAGTTCTGTCCTTCCTGAATATATTTTAGGCGTTATCAAGTTGTTTTTATAGGTCGAGATACGACTGGATAAATTTTTTGCTTTGTAGATTTCCTTATCAAGCCCAAGTTCCTTTATAACATCGCTGATTACTTTTTTTGAATCCTCAGCATCATAAATTGTAAAATTCGAGGGAAAACCTAATCGGTGTCCTTCAATTCTTAGGATTTTTGCAAAAACTGAATGAAATGTTCCCATCCATAGATTTTTTGCATCAGAGTCATGAATAAGTTTTTCAACTCTCTCTTTCATCTCTTTCGCCGCTTTATTAGTGAAAGTCAATGATAAAATATTGAAAGGATCTACTCCAGATTCCATTAAATGAGCTATTCTATAGGTTAAAACGCGCGTTTTTCCTGAGCCAGCTCCAGCAATAACCATTACTGGTCCTAAAGTACATTTGACGGCCTTTAGTTGAACCGGATTTAAAGCTTTTAAATAATTAGCCATATGAAGGTTTCAAAGGTATGTTTTATGAGGGCTCGTAAAAAGTTTAAAAATGTATTAAAAATCGGAGTTGATAGTTAGATAAAAAGATTTACATTTGCAGTCCCTTAAAAACAAGGGTAAAATATTGTAGCGACGAAAACCAAAACAATTAGATAATGCCAACTATCAATCAACTAGTCCGGAAAGGACGAGTAAAATTAGAAAAGAAGAGTAAGTCAGCAGCACTTGATTCTTGTCCTCAACGACGAGGGGTATGCACTCGAGTCTATACAACTACTCCAAAGAAACCTAACTCGGCAATGAGAAAAGTTGCAAGGGTAAGGTTAACCAATGGTAATGAGGTAAATGCATACATTGGAGGCGAGGGTCATAATCTTCAGGAGCACTCGATAGTCTTGGTCCGTGGAGGTCGAGTTAAAGATCTTCCTGGCGTTAGATACCATATCGTTCGTGGAGCATTAGATGCTGCAGGAGTAAGTGGAAGAATGCAACGTCGTTCAAAGTACGGTACTAAACGTCCAAAAGCTAAAAAATAAACAGAAATGAGAAAGACTCGTGCGAAGAAGCGCCCATTATTGCCGGATCCAAAATTTAATGATCCTTTGGTGACACGTTTTGTAAATAACTTAATGTTTGACGGAAAAAAATCTACGTCATATTCAATATTTTATGATGCAATTGATATAATCTCTGAAAAGGCTGAAGAAGCTAATGGCCTTGAGCAATGGAAAACAGCACTAACTAATGTCATGCCGCATGTTGAGGTAAGAAGTCGACGAGTTGGTGGTTCAACATTTCAAATACCACAACAAATAAGACCCGAGCGAAAGATTTCGATGGCTATGAAGTGGCTAATTGGTTACTCTCGAGCGAGAAATGAAAAAAGCATGGCTGCTAAGCTAGCAGCAGAAATTATGGCTGCTGCAAAGGAAGAGGGAGCTGCAGTTAAAAAGCGTATGGACGTGCATCGTATGGCCGAAGCGAATAAAGCATTCTCTCATTTCCGATTCTAAATATTTTCTATAATGTCATCACGCGATCTTAAATTCACAAGGAACATTGGTATTATGGCCCACATTGATGCGGGAAAAACTACCACAACAGAACGAATTTTGTACTACACGGGGGTATCCCATAAGATAGGAGAAGTACATGACGGTGCAGCAACTATGGATTGGATGGTACAAGAGCAAGAACGTGGGATTACAATCACTTCTGCTGCGACCACTTGTTTTTGGAGATTTCCAACAAACCAAGGAAAAGATTTATCGAATACAGAAGAGTACAAAATCAATATTATTGATACTCCTGGGCACGTAGATTTCACTGTAGAAGTTGAGAGGTCTTTAAGAGTTTTAGATGGTGCTGTGGCATTATTATGTGCCGTGGGAGGTGTCCAGCCACAAACAGAGACAGTTTGGAGGCAGGCCACCAAATACAGTGTTCCTAGAATTGCTTTCGTAAATAAAATGGATCGGACCGGTGCTGATTTTTTCAGTGTTGTAAAACAAATTGATGAAAAACTAAAGGGTCATCCGGTTCCTCTGCAGATCCCCATTGGTTCAGAAGCTGATTTTAGAGGAGTGGTTGATCTTCTCGAAAACAAAGCAATTATCTGGGATGATGAAACTCAAGGAATGACTTTTAAAGAGATTGATATTCCCGAGGATCTTAAGGCGACAGTGAGCGAGTATCGAGAGAAACTTGTTGAGTCTGTTGCGGAATTTGATGACTCACTTCTGGAAAAGTTTTTCGATAATCCAGATGAAATTACGAGCGAAGAATTAGTTTCGGCAATCAGGAAAGCTACAATTTCTCAAAAGATAACCCCAGTTTTATGTGGTTCAGCATTCAAAAATAAAGGAGTTCAAACCATGCTAGATGCCGTAATGTCGTTCATGCCATCACCTTTGGATGTGGAAGCTATTGCAGGAACAAATCCTGACACAGGAGAAGAAGAAATGCGTAAACCAGACTCTAAAGAACCTTTTTCAGCCTTGGCCTTTAAAATTGCTACGGATCCTTTCGTTGGACGATTGTGTTTTTTTCGTGTATATTCTGGCAAGACAGACGCTGGTTCATACGTTAAAAATATAAGAACTGATAAAAAAGAAAGAATTTCCAGAATCTTTCAAATGCACTCAAACAAGCAGAATCCGATTGATTCAATAGAGGCTGGTGATATTGGCGCTGGTGTTGGGTTTAAGGATATTCGAACTGGTGATACTTTATGTGATGAAAAGCGCCCAATTGTCCTCGAATCTATGACTTTTCCAGACCCGGTAATTGGTTTAGCTGTAGAGCCAAAGACCCAAGCTGACATGGATAAAATGGGTGTTGCCTTGGCAAAATTAGCAGAAGAAGACCCCACTTTTAGAGTCGCTACTGACGAAGAAACCGGACAAACTGTTATTTCTGGAATGGGAGAGCTTCATCTAGATATCCTAGTAGATAGAATGCGAAGAGAGTTTAAAGTTGAATGTAACCAGGGGGCACCTCAAGTTCAATACAAAGAGGCCCTTACTGCTGAAACAGGGCATAGAGAGCAATACAAAAAGCAAACAGGGGGTCGTGGTAAGTTTGCGGATATTGATTTCAAAATCGGTCCTGCTGATGAAGACTTTGAAGCAGGTGGCTTACAATTCATTAACAAAATTAAAGGCGGGAATATCCCAAGAGAGTTTATTCCTGCGGTTGAGAAGGGTTTTAAGGATGCTATGTCCAATGGACCACTTGCTGGTTACAGTGTTGATTCCATGAAAGTTACCTTAGAGGACGGCTCCTTTCATCCAGTTGACTCTGACTCTTTATCTTTTGAGTTAGCCGCAAAGCTAGGTTTTAGAGAAGCTGCAAGAAAAGCTAAACCTATGATTCTTGAGCCATTAATGAAAATGGAGGTTGTTATGCCAGAAACCTCAATGGGTGATGTCGTTGGGGACTTAAACAAGAGAAGAGGAATGGTTGAAGGAATGGATACTAAAGATGGAGACTCTGTTGTTCACGCTAAAGTCCCACTGAGCGAAATGTTTGGTTATGTTACCACTCTTAGAACGATAACCTCAGGGAGGGGTAGTTCATCAATGGAATTCAGTCACTATGCTGAAACCCCGAAGGGTATTTCTGAAGAAGTCATTGAGAATGTAAAAGGAAGTAAATAATTTTTTATTGTTGAGTAATGAGTCAAAAAATTCGAATAAAATTAAAGTCTTACGATCATATGCTGGTCGATAAGAGCGCGGAAAAAATTGTAAAGACAGTAAAGAGTACTGGGGCCGTCATTAATGGACCTATTCCTCTTCCAACGAACAAGCGCATCTACACTGTTCTTCGTTCGCCTCATGTAAATAAGAAAGCACGCGAGCAGTTTGAACTCTCCAGCTTCAAGCGCCTTCTGGATATATATTCATCTTCCAGTAAGACAATTGATGCTTTGATGAAGTTGGAATTGCCTAGTGGTGTAGAAGTAGAAATTAAAGTTTAACTCATAACCGTAAATATCATGCCTGGACTAATTGGCAAGAAAATCGGAATGACCAGCATCTTTGACAAGGATGGAAAAAACTATCCTTGTACGGTCATCGAATTGGGACCCTGTTTAGTGACCCAAATTAAAACAAAAGATGTCGATGGTTACGCTGCTGTGCAGATAGCTTTTGGAGCGAAAAAGCGCCCAATTAAATCTGAAATAGGGCATGCCAAAAAGTCGAAATCCGAGCCTCATAAAAATCACTTTGAGTTTTGTGATTTTGATGAAAATGAAGTGTCTTTGGGGGATACATTGACAGTTGATATGTTCGTAGAAGGAGAATATGTGGATGTTGCTGGAACTTCAAAAGGAAAAGGATTTCAAGGTGTTGTGAAAAGACATGGTTTTGCTGGAGTTGGTCAGGCTACTCACGGACAGCATAATAGATTAAGAGCTCCTGGTTCGATTGGAGCCGGTTCAGATCCATCAAGAGTTTTTAAGGGGACTCGAATGGGCGGAAGAATGGGGAATGAAAGAGTCAAAATTCAAAACCTACAAGTTTTAAAAGTTGACTCGGATCAAAATCTTTTGATTGTCAAGGGTTCTGTCCCTGGTGCAAAGCAGTCACTATTAATTGTTGAGAAATAATGGAAGTAAATATTTTTAGCCAAAAAGGAAAAGATTTAGGTAGAAAAGCTGCGCTAAGTGATAGTGTATTTAAAGTTGACCCTAATGAGCATGCGGTTTATTTAGATGTTAAACAATATTTGGCAAACCAGCGACAAGGAACGCACAAAGCAAAAGAGCGTTCAGAAATTTCTAGAACTACTAAAAAACTTCACAAGCAAAAAGGTACTGGTGGTGCGAGACATGGAAGTATGAGATCTCCCTTATATCGTGGAGGGGGTACAGTCTTTGGTCCAAGACCGCATGAATATGGCTTCAAGTTGAATAAGAAGCTCAAAACCGTTGCTAGGAAATCTGCGCTGAGTATGATGGCTGCAGAAGACCAGATCTTTGTAATTGATAAAATTTCGATTAAAGAACCCAAGACGAAAGAATATAGTGCTTTTTTAGGTGCGTTAGGTTTTTCAGAAAAGAAATGTACGGTTGTGTTGCCCGAGCCAGATAAAAATGTATATTTGTCATCCCGCAATTTTGAGGGCTCAAATGTTGTAACTGCTTCAGAATTAAATACTTATTCTATTCTAAATGCAGGCACCTTGATCCTTGTTGAGGGCGCAATAGAGAAAATTGAAACGGCATTAATGACGAAATAATGAAAAGTATATTGATTCGACCTGTAATAACCGAAAAAGCATCTGCAGATTCAGAAACGATGAATAGGTACACTTTTGTTGTTTCAAGAAAAGCTAATAAAGTTGAGATTAAGAAGGCAGTCGAGGAAGCATACAACGTGAATGTTGAAAATGTTCGTACGCACATCGTTCCTGCGAAAAAAGTTGTTCGCTACACAAAAGCTGGTACTTTATCGGGTAATAAACCAGCCTACAAAAAAGCAGTTGTTGATGTTAGAGGTGGAGAGTCCATTGATTTTTATTCTAATCTATAGTTAAAATGGGTGTTCGAAAATTAAAAGCAATTACTCCAGGTCAGCGTTTCCGTGTTGTCAATGATTATGTTGGCGTTACGGCAATTGCACCTGAAAAGTCTTTAACAAAGCCTAAAAAACGAAGCGGTGGTCGCAATAATTCAGGAAAAATGACAATGCGCTACCTCGGTGGTGGCTCAAAAAAACGTTATCGTACCATTGACTTCAAACGCGAAAAGTTTGGTATTCCGGCATCTGTAAAGTCAATAGAATATGATCCCAATCGGTCGGCTTTCATCGCTTTAGTTGTTTATGCGGATGGAGAAAAGCGTTACATTATTGCGCCTGATGGGCTTCAAATAGGTCAAAAAATTGTTTCAGGACCCAATGCTGCCCCTGAGTTAGGAAATTCTTTAAAACTATCTGATTTACCTTTAGGAACGACCGTTCACAACATAGAATTAAGACCTGGTCAGGGAGGCGTTATCTCACGTTCTGCAGGTTCCTTTGCTCAACTAGCTGCTCGTGATGGGAAGTATGCTACATTGAAAATGCCCTCAGGTGAAACCCGAATGATTTTAATTGAATGTATGGCTACAGTTGGAGTAGTTTCCAACAGCGATCATGCTCAAATTGTTGGAGGTAAAGCTGGTCGCAGCAGGTGGCTTGGCCGACGCCCCAGAACGCGAGGTGTTGCTATGAACCCGATTGATCACCCTATGGGCGGTGGTGAAGGTAGGGCTTCTGGGGGTCATCCAAGATCTCGTAACAGTATTCCAGCAAAAGGTTTCAAAACACGAGCAAAACAAAAAGAAAGTAATCGTTACATAATTGAAAAAAGGAAAAAATAACTTATGGCAAGATCATTAAAGAAAGGACCTTTTATAAACTTTAAGCTGGAGAAACGAGTGATTGAAAACTCAGCCTCGAGTAAAAAAAGTGTTATTAAAACTTGGTCTCGGGCTTCCATGATTAGTCCGGATTTTGTTGGACAAACAATAGCTGTCCATAATGGAAAAACTTTTGTTCCCGTATACATTACTGAAAATATGGTCGGACACAAATTAGGTGAATTTTCTCCAACACGAACCTTTCGAGGTCATGCTGGAAAAAAAGATAAGGGTAAAAAATAAATTATGGGTTCTCGTAAACAAAATAAGGCAACGGAGTTAAAAGCGGCTAGAAAAAATATTGCCTCTGCAAAGCTTAACAATTGTCCAACCTCTCCCAGAAAAATGCGATTGGTTGCCGATATGATTAGAGGAATGGAAGTTTCAAAGGCTTTATTTGCTTTGAAAAACAATGGAAAAGAGGCGTCTATAAGACTGGAAAAATTACTTGTTTCTGCCTTGAGTAATTGGGAATCAAAAAATGAAGGTGTCTCAATGGATGAAAAAGAATTAATTGTCCAAACCATTAGTGTTGATAGCGGACGAATGCTTAAGCGCGTTCAGCCAGCTCCACAAGGCCGTGCTCACCGAATCAGAAAGCGATCAAATCACGTTACTCTAGTTGTTGGTGAAGCGCACATCGTCGATAATTCAAGTCTAACCGAAGTTAAAGAAGTTAAATAATGGGCCAAAAAGCAAATCCAATTGGTAATCGATTAGGTTTCATCCGTGGATGGGATTCTAACTGGTTTGGTGGTAGAAATTATGGTGATAGATTAGCTGAAGATGCTGCAATTCGAAAATATTTACACGCACGTCTGTCTCGCGCAAATGTTTCTAGAATAATTATAGAACGCACTTTAAAGCTGGTTACTGTAACCATTGCTACCGCTCGTCCCGGCGTAATTATCGGAAAAGGGGGCTCTGAAGTTGAAAAACTTCGGGAAGAATTAAAGAAACTTACAAAAAAAGATGTTCAGCTCAATATTCACGAAATAAAAAGACCGGAACTTGATGCAAAACTTGTCGCCGACTCTATTGCTCGGCAAATCGAGGGGCGTATTTCTTTTCGAAGAGCGGTAAAAATGAGTATCGGTTCGACGATGAGAATGGGTGCTGAAGGTATTAAAGTTCAATTGAGTGGAAGGCTGAATGGTGCTGAAATAGCTCGCTCGGAAAAGTTTAAGGATGGACGCACACCTTTGCATACGTTTCGTGCAGATATAGACTATCATTGGTCAGAGGCTCATACTACCTATGGGAGAATAGGTGTTAAAGTTTGGATAATGAAGGGGGAGGTTTATGGTAAGCGTGACCTAAATAATGTTCTTGGTATTTCAAGCAGATTAAAACCTGGTGCTCCTGGTGGAGGAAATTCCAAGGGCCGTTCAAATGGAGGTGATCGAAGAAACAACAATGATAGGCGCAATAATAGAAAAGCATAATTCATAAGGAGATATGTTACAACCTAAAAAGACAAAATTTCGAAAGACCTTCAAAGGAAGGATGAAAGGTAACGCTCAACGAGGTGCAACTTTGGCTTTCGGGGCTTATGGTATTAAATCTATGCAAGAGGTATGGATGACTGCCAGACAAATCGAAGCTGCGCGTATTGCGGCAACTCGATATATGAAACGTGAAGGTCAATTATGGATTAGAGTTTTTCCAGATAAGCCGATTACTAAAAAGCCTTTAGAAGTACGAATGGGAAAGGGTAAAGGATCAGTTGAATATTGGGCAGCTGTAGTGAGGCCAGGAAGGATTTTATTTGAGTGTGACGGTGTTTCAAAGGAAGTAGCAGTTGAAGCTTTAAGATTGGCAGCTCAAAAATTACCGGTCAAGACAAAATTAGTTACACGCAGAGACTTAGTTACTAACTCTTAATCAACAGTTATTATGAAGATGAATGAAATTAGAAATCTAAGTGAAGAAGAGCTTTCAAAGCAATTTCATGATTTGAAAAAAGAGCTTGAAGATATGAAGTTAAAAAATCGCATTAGTCCCCTAGAGAATCCAATGAGGATAGCAAGTGTAAGGAAAATAGTCGCAAGGCTAACTATGGAAGTGTCTAATCGTAATTCAAAATAATTCATGGAAGACAAAAGAAATTTGAGAAAAGAGAGAATCGGTGTAGTTACGAGTAATTCTATGGATAAAACTGTAACTGTTAGGGTATCTCGAAGAGTAAAACATCCTATGTATGGAAAGTTTGTTACATATAGTAACAAATTTCATGCGCATGATGAGAAAAACGATTGCAATAGTGGTGACACAGTAAAAATTATGGAAACACGTCCATTGAGTAAAACAAAGGTTTGGCGAGTAATAGAAATATTGGAAAGAGCAAAGTAAAATGTTACAAACAGAATCACGATTAAAAGTTGCAGATAATACTGGTGCCAAAGAAGTTTTGGTCATAAGGGTATTAGGAGGTACAAAGCGGCGATATGCAGGTTTGGGTGACAAAATTGTCGTCACGATCAAAGATGCAATGCCTTCAGGTGGAGCTAAGAAAGGTACGGTTGCAACAGCTGTTGTTGTCCGTACAAAGAAAGAGGTTAGGCGTCCTGATGGATCATATATCCGTTTTGACGATAATGCTTGTGTTCTCTTGAATCCAACAGGTGAAATGCGAGGTACTCGTGTTTTTGGTCCTGTTGCTCGAGAGTTGAGAGACAAGCAATTCATGAAAATTGTATCCTTAGCACCAGAAGTGCTTTAAGAATTTATAAAAAGATGGCAAAGTTTCATATTAAAACAGGCGATACGGTAATGGTTACAGCTGGTACTTCAAAAGGGAAGTCTGGTAAGGTCATACGTATGATACCAAAACAGCATAGGGCAGTGGTCGAGGGACTAAATATGGTCACAAAACATCAAAAGCCTTCAGCCAATAGTCCTCAGGGAGGAATTTCAAAGATGGAAGCTCCGATTCATGTCTCTAACTTAATGTTAGTTGAAGGAAGCGGTAATCCAACTCGTACGGGGCATAAGTTAAATGAAAAGGGAGAAATGGTGCGCTTCTCGAAAAAAACAGGTGATACAATTTAGATATGGAATCAAAACTTAAAAATGAATACCGAGATAGGGTTGTTCCAGCCATGAAAGAACGATTTGGATACTCGAATAGCTTGCAAGCTCCGAGATTAGAAAAAATAGTTCTAAGCCAGGGTATCGGTGCTGCTGTCGCAGATAAAAAGTTGGTAGATGCAGCAGTAGAAGAAATGACTCTAATAGCCGGGCAAAAAGCAGTTCCTACTAAATCAAAAAAGGATATATCAAATTTTAAATTGAGAAAGGGTATGCCTGTTGGTGCAAGAGTTACGCTACGCGGTACAAAGATGTACGATTTTTTGGAAAGATTACTCGTTTCTTCTTTACCTCGAATTCGTGATTTTCAAGGCATCAAGGAAGGATTTGATGGCAGAGGAAACTTCACTTTTGGAATTACGGAGCAAATCATTTTTCCAGAAATTGAAATTGATAAAGTAAATCGTATATCTGGAATGGATATAACACTTGTTTCAAGTGCAAAGACAGATATGGAGTGCAAAGCGCTTCTCCAGGAATTTGGAATGCCTTTTAAGAAATAGAGATATGGCAAAAGAATCAATGAAAGCGCGAGAGCGCAAAAGACAAGCAGTTGTTGCGAAATATGCTAAAAAACGCGAAGCTTTAAAGGCGGCAGGAGATTATGCTGGACTGCAAAAGCTACCTAAAAATGCATCCCCTGTTCGTCTTCATAATCGATGTAAAATAACTGGACGGCCTCGAGGATATATGCGTCAATTTGGCTTATCGAGAGTGACATTTCGCGAGATGGCGTTATCGGGTTTGATTCCTGGTGTCAAAAAGTCGAGTTGGTAAATTATTATTAAAAGTTAAAAAGATGTATACAGATCCTATAGCAGACTTCCTGACCCGATTGCGCAACGGTGCAACAGCAGGTCATCAAGTAGTCGAATTACCTTCTAGCAATGTAAAGACTGAAATCGCCCGAATTCTTCAGGATCAGGGTTATATCTCGAGTTATAAAGTCGATAAAGATACTGCTCAAGGTACTTTAAAAGTGGCTTTAAAATACGAGTTAGGTTCAAAGCGTCCAGTAATTCGAGGAATTGATAGGGCTTCTAGCCCAGGTCTTCGTAATTATAAATCTTCTAGCTCTTTACCTCGTGTCAAGAACGGGCTTGGAATTGCAATTGTCAGCACCTCTCAAGGCATGATGACTGACAAAGAGGCTCGAGATAGAAATATCGGTGGTGAAATAATATGTTATGTTTATTAAAGTACAGAATCAATGTCAAGAATAGGTAATGCCCCCATAAACATCCCTGCTGGTGTATCTGTTAGCGTTAAGGACTCAACTGTTTCAGTAGAAGCTAAGGGTATAACTTTAACTCAAAAGGTTTCTGATGGCATAAATGTTGAAATTACTGAAAATGTTATCACATTAACCCGCTCATCAAATTCAAAAGATCAACGAGCGAATCATGGTCTATATAGATCACTAATTTCGAATATGGTTGTTGGCCTATCTAAGGGGTGGTCAAAAAAGTTAGAACTTGTCGGCGTTGGTTTTAGAGCAAATCATCGTGGTCAAGTATTGGATTTGGCATTAGGTTTTTCACATAACATCAGTATTCAAATACCAACTGAAGTTAAAGTGAATACAATAAGTGAAAAGGGTAAAAATCCAATTGTTGAACTTTTTTCTCATGATAAACAACTTGTCGGAATGATTGCATCCAAGATAAGATCTTTCAGAAAGCCTGAACCCTATAAAGGCAAAGGAGTTCGATATTTAGGTGAAGTAGTCCGTAAAAAAGCAGGTAAAACAGCAGCAAAATAATAAATGATGGGAACTAAGAAAATGAATCGTAGACAAAGGATACATAAAAGAATTCGAAATGTAGTCAAGGGTACAGAAGCTCGTCCTAGGCTAGCGGTTTACCGAAGTAGTAAAGAAATTTATGCTCAATTAATTGATGATGTGAACGGATTAACAATAGGTACAGCAACTTCTTTGACTAATTCTGGAGACTCCATCTCAGGAACGAAAATCGAGCGGGCTTTTGAAGTTGGGAAGAAAATTGCTGAAGTAGCGAAAACTAATGGTATTAAAACAGTTTCGTTTGATCGAGGAGGTTATTTATATCATGGACGTATTAAATCTCTAGCCACCGGAGCACGTGAGGCTGGATTGAAATTCTGATTTAGGATTATGAAAGATAAAAATATAAAAAAAGTAAAACCTAGTGGTTTAGAATTAGTAGATAAACTAGTGGGTGTTCAGCGTGTTACAAAGGTGACAAAAGGTGGTCGAACATTTGGTTTCACTGCTATAGTAGTCGTCGGTGATGAGCATGGAATAGGAGGATATGGCCTTGGAAAGAGTAAGGAAGTATCTGAAGCTGTAAATAAGGGTATTGAAGATGCAAAAAAGAACTTATATCGTTTCCCTGTAGTCAAAGGAACACTTCCCCACGAGCAAGATGGGAAATTTGCTGGGGCAAAAGTATTTTTAAGACCTGCATCATCCGGAACTGGAGTTATTGCGGGTGGGGCAATGCGTCATGTGCTTGAATGTGTCGGTATTCACGATGTTTTGGCGAAATCAAAAGGGTCATCGAATCCTCATAATTTGGTAAAAGCAACTTTTGAGGCCTTACACTCTCTCAGAGATGCAAAACAAGTTGCAAAGTCAAGAGGTATATCAGTTTCTCAAGTTTTTAATGGTAAATAATCAGAGTTTATGTCAATCTTAAAAATTACTCAAAAACGAAGCGTTATAAATCGCCCTCCAAATCAAAAAGCGACTATGGTAGCTCTAGGTCTTCGAAAAATTAACCAAACTGTGGAGCATAAAAAAAATGCCCAAATTGTCGGTATGGTTCAAACAGTAAGTCACCTTGTTACGGTGGAAGAATTAAAATAATAATCATATAGTATGTCACTTCACAACTTAAAACCTGCAGAAGGTTCAACATTTACAAAAAAACGTCTTGGACGAGGAGAAGGTAGTGGCTCTGCTGGCACCTCTGGTCGTGGTCACAAGGGTGCGAAATCGAGATCAGGTTACAGCAAAAAAATAGGTTTCGAAGGAGGTCAAATGCCTTTGCAGAGGAGAGTTCCAAAATTTGGTTTTACAAATCCGAATCGAACTGAGTATCGCGTAATTAATCTTGATATCATTCAAAAACTGATAGATGATAAAAAGGTAAAAGAAATCACCCTAGAATCTTTAATTGCAAGTGGTCTAGCAAGTAAAAATGACTTAGTCAAAGTCTTGGGTCGTGGAAAAATTTCAGCATCAGTTAAAGTCAAAGTAGATAAGATAAGTTTCTCCGCAAAGAATGCGATTGAAAAAGCAGGTGGTTCAATCGAACTGACAAATTCAAATACTTCCTTAGAGGAAGTAAAAATTTCGAAAGATTCTACTGCTAAGGAAACTAAAAAGGAAAC
>CESO01009031.1_pt1 | contig 17218 bp, 18 predicted proteins | sample 356341 | NCBI WGS metagenome assembly CESO01 (sample SAMEA2621812, study PRJEB7988) | marine metagenome | biome: marine biome (ENVO:00000447); feature: deep chlorophyll maximum layer (ENVO:xxxxxxxx); material: "saline water (ENVO:00002010), including plankton (ENVO:xxxxxxxx)" | depth 35 m
CACTGGGGACCAAGGTGCGAAACCAACAGTACCATCTCGTCCTGGAACTAACACGATTGGATTGTTTATGATCAATTCTTCAGCCTGCTCTTTGATTAGATCAGCAATAACATCCTCACCAGAATGCATACGGATAAGTTTTACGTTCATAATTAAATAAGTCCTTTTTCTTTTAGATAGTGTAATGTTTCTTTTAGTCCGCCAATGTGCTGGTAGCCAACGGCAACCTGGGGGAACTCGGCAGTATCACCAAACTCGGATCGGAATTGACGCTCATTGAAATCTTCGTCTAGTTGATATTCTAGGAACTCACCATTAAGGCTGATGAGTAGATCACGGCAACGGTCGGATTCTTGTCCGCCGTTGGTATATAAAACAATTGTATTACTTGGAAAATTCATTGGAAGTCACATTCAATCATAATTTCAGTTAGGGCAGCTAGGAGGTTAATCTCCTGGTCAGCAACAAAGCTACTTTGATATTGATATTTCGCAATAATAAGAACAGCAGCAGCTATAGATGGTCCTTGAAGGTGGGAATACAAAGCATCATATACTTTACGGAGAATGGCATTTGTATCGTTGTCTAGGTTAGAAACAACCCACTTACGGACTTCAGTAAAGTTACTTGACTTTAGGTCACGCATAAGATCCTCAACCTTGATCTCGGAGAATGAAGCGAGAATACCAGAGTCAATCTTACCGCCAGAAGAATAACGCTGAACCTCATTGAGGACACGACGGAAGTCTGGGAAGTGCTTTTGGACTAGCTCGGCTAGAACTTTAGGCTCTGCTTCAATACGTTCCTGCTCTAAGATGCCTGTAAGGCGCTTGAAGAAGGATGCTGCTACCTGCTGCTTGTCTTTACCCTTGAGGCTAAACTCAACGACAGCACAGCGGCTGTGGAGGGGCTCAATGATCTTGTTCTTGTAGTTACAAGTAAAGATGAAACGGCAGTTCTTATAGAACGCTTCCATATTTGCTCGGAGAAGAAGCTGAACATCGTTGCCAGTATTGTCTGCCTCATCGATGATGATGACCTTATGCTTGGCTTCACTAGTCAAAGACATAGTAGAAGCAAAGTTCTTTGCCTGATTACGGACAGTATCAAGGAAACGACCTTCATCAGATCCATTGATCACATAATAGTCAGCACCAATCTCATTGCATAGAGCTTTTGCAATAGTAGTCTTACCCACACCAGGAGGACCTGCGAGTAGTAGGTTAGGGATTTCACCCTTCTCCACAAACTCTTTAAAGGTTGCCTTGATGTGATCGGGTAAGATACAGTCGTCAATTTTCTGTGGGCGATATTTTTCTGTGAATAGAAAGTCGGTGCGCTCACTCATAATAAAAAGATAATAAAGTAATCAAACCCAGGAGGGCTTGCGTTCAGGTTTGCGGAGATAGTTAGCTGAGACCCAGGGCTTTGAGGAGATATACATCTTGTATGCCTCAAAGGTAGAGATTGATTGGTCTAGCTTGAACTCATCAGGCATAGCACGGGCAAACCCGTGTGCTCCAGTATAGCACGAAATTGGCTTTCCTGTAGTCCTTACAAAAACTTCTTCTGCGCCAAGCAGGGACTGCTCACAAGCGTGATGCTTACCGTAGCGGTGGGTATACTCGGCACACAAGGCGTGACCGTGTGCGATGAGCCACGCTAGGTTCTCGTCACATAAAGAAGCCCATACAGTACAGGGGTGGTTACGAAAACCTCCCGTTGTCTTGTATGGGGTTCCATCAGCCTTGAAGACTTGACCACAGTCACGGTACCAATGTGAGTAAATCACGGATACCATTTGGCAGCATTCAAGCGGCATTTTTACAACGTGCTTATCTGGGAGTACCAGTGCGCTGCCTGCGGGGTCTTGTTCGGTGCAGAAGATGTTCATATAGGTTGCTTTCGCTTCCCATATAATAGCACATCATCAAACCAATGGCAGAGTATACACTGATGATAGTCCACTATTATCCATCAAATTATCCAAATATACTTGATCTTCTGAATCGGGCGGAACTAATTCTAATAATTCATTAAAGGCTGCTTGGATGAGAGGCTGAATCCGAAGTCCATTTTTAGCATCCCCAATCAACGCAATAAACTCAGTGGCAACTACATTTACTGGAAGGCTATTAGAAGCACTAGCCCTAACCTTCATATAATATGGAGAGCTTATAAGACCCACCCAAAAACTAACATAATCTACAGGAATTACATCATCTTCTGGTACATACTCTGCTGCCGTTTCCGTTCCTATCGCAACAAATGCTTTGTATTCTTTATTATCCTCATCAACTGGGATAATATATTTTGCATCAACACCTTCAATAAAACCAATAACTATAGTTTTTTCAAGGTCTCCCCACCGATATGAAGTTATGGAAGTCATAATATATTAGATATACAATTTATTTATTACATAAAATAATCACCAAAAATTGACAATATAGTAATGTAGATTAGTAATATCATAAAAAAACCAAAGATGATAAAGAAAGATAATTCTGGACCCATAATTTAGTTGATAGTTTTATTATATAGCATAAAAAAGCTAGGAGGTTAGTCCTAGCTTCAGTTAATCATAGTCAATTGACTATCTTGATTTGTACTCGTCCAAAAGAACGGATAGTTCATTGACTGCTTGAACCAATAAACCAACTAGACCATTGTAGTTAACGGTCATCCTGTTTTCGGTATCAGCTACGAGCTGCGGATAAACATACTGTACTTCTTGAGCAATAACGCCCACAGAAGAGCCAGAACCATTTACCCAATCATATTCAACACCACGAAGCTGTTCTAATTTATATAGAGCAGATGTAATGCCTGTGATATTAGTCTTAAGACGTTGATCGGATAGAGCATTAAACTCTTTTGACTCTAGAGTTCCAGTAGATGGATTATAAGTCAACTCCTCATTAGCAGTGCTATCAGTATAGATAGTAGCACCAACGCCAACGTCACTTAAGAATGGCACTGGATAGGCAACATTATCTTGGTTGTCGAAGCTGGTTACAGAGGTAGCAGCGCCAGCCTGAAGACCGGTTAGGTTAGAACCATCACCGTAGTATGATCCAGCGGTGATAGAACCACCAATAGAAACATCATTGGTTACTGTTAAAGCAATACCAGGACCAGTAAGCTCTAGGCTAGCAAATGCCTGTGAACTACCACTACCAACAACATACTCAGCAATGGTTTTAGCACCAGCTGCTGATACCAAATCAATATTATTTACATTTGCTGGATTATCACTGTCGAAGAAGACTCCGAGGAATAAATTACCAGCAAAACCAAAAGCAGAGGTGATTACTGAACCACCAGCTTCAATTGAACCACCAGCATACATGTTATTGGTTACTGTTAAACCAATACCAGCTCCAGTAGCCTCAAGTGAGGTTGTAGCTGTAATAATACCAGCCTGGATATTTCCAGTAGTGATGATATCTGAGTTTGGTCCTATAGTAGCACTAACATTAGTTAGTTTAGAACCATCACCTTCAAAGAAGGCGGCGGTCATGGTACTGGCGATACTAACATCGGCAGGTAAACCGATGGTTACAGTATCTGTTAGGGTGTTTATCCCTACAGTTACTTCATCAGTAGTGCCTTCAAATATTAACTTTTCAGTTGAAAGGTCAATAAGTGCTGTATCAACACCAACATTAACGCTTAATATAGAAGCGGAAGCTGCTGGGTTTGAATCAACCCAAATTGGACTGCCATCATTATCGTATCTTGTGAATTGCCTTAATACACTAGAGTCATAATAAATGTCCCCTTCTTCTAAAGGAGATCCATTTTCTCTAGTTGTAGGAGCTTCTGTTGAAATAAAAGAAGCTGGGGGCAAATCGGTTAAACTCGCCCCGCTTCCTACAAATTCTGTTGCTGTGATTACGCCTGACTGGGCGTCTAATTGTATAGTTTCACCAACATAGAGGGCGGTGGTAATACCTGCGGTATTTACACCAATTAACTCTCTAGTATCGTTAATAATGACCAAATCTTGTAGTAGAAAAGCCATTAAGGGATATTAAGTTTGTGTATACAGTAATATTTATATTTTTTTATAGGTCATAAAAAAGCCCCCCTTGCGGGAGGCTGTTGAAGTTGATTCAATATCAACCGATGGAAGGAGCAACTAGAGCTACAGGAGTAGACTCAGTAGATGCTAAATCAAGTGGGAAGTTGTGAGCGTTGCGCTCATGCATGACTTCCATACCAAGACCAGCGCGGTTTAGAACGTCTGCCCAGGTGTTGACTACCTTACCTTGTGACTCAACGATTGACTGATTGAAGTTAAAGCCGTTGAGGTTGAATGCCATTGTGGATACACCAAGAGCGGTGAACCAGATGCCTACAACCGGCCATGCGGCAAGGAAGAAGTGAAGTGAACGTGAGTTGTTGAATGAAGCATATTGGAAGATCAAGCGACCAAAGTAGCCATGAGCAGCCACGATGTTATAGGTCTCTTCCTCTTGTCCAAACTTGTAACCGTAGTTCTGTGATTCGGTTTCAGTTGTCTCTCTTACAAGTGAAGATGTAACAAGTGAACCGTGCATTGCGCTGAACAATGAACCACCAAAGACACCAGCTACTCCAAGCATATGGAAGGGGTGCATCAAGATGTTATGTTCTGCCTGGAAGACTAACATATAGTTGAATGTTCCAGAGATTCCAAGAGGCATCGCATCAGAGAAAGAACCTTGTCCAAAAGGATAGACTAGGAAGACAGCAGATGCGGCTGCTACTGGTGCGCTGTATGCGACCATAATCCAGGGGCGCATACCTAAACGATAGGATAGTTCCCATTCGCGTCCCATATAGGCGTAGATTCCAATAAGGAAGTGGAATACCACTAGTTGGAAAGGACCGCCATTGTAAAGCCACTCATCTAGTGAGGCAGCTTCCCAGATGGGATAGAAGTGTAGACCAATTGCATTTGATGACGGGACAACAGCACCAGAGATGATGTTGTTACCGTACATTAGAGAACCAGCTACTGGCTCACGGATGCCGTCAATGTCTACGGGGGGCGCTGCGATGAACGCAACGATGAAACAGGTTGTTGCGGCGAGTAAACATGGAACCATCAACACACCAAACCAGCCCACATAGAGGCGGTTATTGGTGGATGTGACCCACTCACAGAAGGATTCCCAAGGGGAAGACTCGCGCATTGCGATTGAAGCTGTCATATTATATTCTCGTAGTAAGTAAAGATGTACAAAGAAACGTAAAGTTTTGTTTCGCTTCCCTGACTTATATAGTATAACAGAATGTTTGTGTGTCGTCAAGCACACAAAGGGGAGTATTTTTACTCAATAATTTGATACGCACTATTATTGAACCAACTATACCCATATCTACGTTCCCGCTTAACCTCTTCAATGCTATAAACAATATCATATTCCCTGTTGGCAAAAATAGGTTTTAGACTATCCAACTCATAGAAACGTGCCCACTGACCATCTCCATCAGGATCACCCTGACCCTCAGGCAATTTTAAACTATAAATGAATTCAATAGCAGATAACCAGGACTCGCGAACTTCTTTATCTTCTGGATAATAATCTAAATGATTTTTAAGTAAATTTATTACTTTCACACTCTCAGAAGTAGCATAAGAAGGCATTTCATAACTACGAGCCCAGGTTGGTTCAAGTGTATCGTGGTCATGTTGCTGACCCCAAATAGCTTTTTTTCCTTCGTGCTTAATCTGAGTAGATAATATACAATCAATACCTTTCCTATAAACTGTTTCCAAATCCAATTCTTCTGAGATGTCTTCTAGATAAGTATATCTCCCATATTTATTTTTTTGAATTGAAAGGAGTAGATTGAGAACACCAGGAATTACATTATCATTATAAGTAATATGTCTATGATTTTTATTTTCCCAAGAGCCATTTGGATGCTGGGACTTAACAATAAAACGCAGAGCTTTTTTTATAGCATCAAGTATTACTTCATCTGCGGTTAGATCATATACACGAGACAGATATTCAATATGTCCCCAGGTGCAGCCATTATCAAAATCACTTCCATCCCTTTCATAGTCTGAGTTGGATGGTTGCTCATATATTTTCTGTAGTTGGCTTTTGCTATATTTATTTCTATAGTTGCCCTTTTTACTCCAACCACCATCTGGATTTTGAAAATGTAGTATGTTTTCTGCTATTTTAACAACTTCATTTTCAGAAAAAATAGCTGGTTTTGATCTATAAATAGTACTTCGTATTCCAGTTTTGGGAAAATCAGCCTTAAGGTCAATATAATTATCTTCTAAGTATTGTCGTCTTTTGTTATAGGAGTCGTAATCAAAATTTTTACTGAGAGGATCATCTTGTAGAACATCATCCCTCACAATACCAAGTAATTTTAGTATAAGTTGAATAAAGGCTTGCATTTTTTTTCTATGAATATAAAAATATTTATCATAAAAAAAGCCCCCCTTGCGGGAGGCTCTCTGCATCAACCAAAGCTGGAATCTGGTTCAAGGGCAATAAAGTATTCCACATTATTTTTCTGTCCAGTGAACTGGGCTAGAAGTTTCTGGGAGATCACAACATCATAGTTGCCTGCGAGAATCTTGTTTGTGTTTTCCACCTTGAAATTAAAGCAGAAATCATCAGAGGTCTCGCCAACATCAACAGAAAAGATATTAGAGGAATCATTCTTCTTATCGCGTACAACCAAGCTAATGGTTCCTTCTTCACCAACAACAGAAAGGTCAGGGAGCTTATAGACGCTGGCTGCCTTAACAAGCTGTAGAAGCTGTGAATGGTCTAGCTGGAAGCAAACATCCTGTGAAGGTAGTACAAGTTGCTTTTCTGGGGGTGCTACGATGACTTCTGGGTCGGCGAAGTGGTAGTTTACACGACGGCGACCTTCACGGATAACAACATAGGTGTCGTTGGAGAAATCAAGAGTATAGTCATCGTGGAGTGATAGACCGTTTAGGAACTCATTGAGATCATAGATCGCAAAGGTACGAGGGAAGGTCTCCTCAACAGTTGCTTCGGCAAGGATGTTCTTCATAACCGAAATAGTTCTCAAGGTGTTGCCTTCACCAACAATGATGCTCTGGTTGATGGAACTGAAGTTCTTAAGAACTGAAATAGTTGAGTCAGATAGTTTCATAACAAATAGATATTTTTGAAGATTATTGATGGAGTATAATGATTATAGCACACTATCGCCCAGTTGGGCTAAATGTTTCTACAGCATCTTCAGTAAATGGAAGATCTGAGAAGTGATATAGAAGGAAAGCATAGTGAATAACCTTAAGGAGATCCTTTGGATTCTTACCATCCTTCTTACCAAAACGAGAAAGATACTTAATAGCATTGGATCGGCAGAATGCTTCAGCATCACCAATAGAGTCAATAAGGTCAAGAGTCTGTACTTTAGACTCCTCACCTACATAATGACCATTATAAGTGCTGGATAGATAAGCTTCCACCTCACGAAGGATTTTGCCTTCATCATACTTCCAGAAAGTAATATCCTTTGCGGTGTCTGTTACAACAACTTCACCTAGCTCTTCACTAGTGAAATGCTCTCTACCCGCCCAGAATCCGTCAGCGGTCATTTCATAACCACGGTTGCGCATCTCTTCCATCTCTTCGTGTAGCATAGCCCAGGAGTTAGTCATAAAATTACCTCAATATTATAGCACAATTAAAATTCAGATGGGTCAACTGAGGATGCAGTTACTTCACTGGACTCAAAGTCAACGTCATTATCAACGGCACCGTAAAGGTCCATAAAGGACTGGCGTGTCTCATCGTCAAAGCGATTGAGGCAGATGTTGATAGCTTTTGCCTTATCACCAAAGATGCTGTAAGCACGGATGATATGGACTAGTCGGCGAGTGGAGATGATCTCATCAACACCACCATCATAGAAGGTCTTACGGATGATGTCACCCCAGTCAGCAAGACGCTTACAGAAAGTAGCATCGTCAATACCCAATGTCTTGGCGTATCCTTTGAGCATCTTGGTTTCGATTGCTACGGAAGGATATGACTGCTCAAAGGTGATTGGGAAACGCTCAAGGAAGGCTTCATTCAGAACGTTGGTGCCGATAAAACGACCGTCATCTGATCCCTTACCCTTTGTATTCGCAGTCGCGATAACATTGAATCCCTCTCTTGGAGTGATGTACTGTCCAATCTTCTTAAGGAATATCCCTTTACCCTCAAGAATGCTCTGCAAGCATAGGATTTTGTTGGATGCCAGGTCAATCTCGTCAAGCAATAGGATTGCACCACGTTGGAGTGCCTCAATAACGGGACCGTTATGCCAAACAGTGGCACCATCAACGAGGCGAAAACCGCCAATAAGGTCGTCTTCATCAGTTTCAATAGTGATGTTTACACGGATAAGCTCGCGTCCTAGTTGAGCGCAAGCTTGCTCTACACTAAAAGTCTTACCGTTACCGGAGAGACCAGTAATGAATGTTGGGTAGAACAAACCAGAACTAATAACTTGCTTCACATCAGCAAAGTTGCCGAAAGGAACAAAGGTTGAGTCTTTTTCTGGAACAAGGTTCTGCTCAACCATAGGAGTAGCTTTTACAGCGGAAGGAGCTTCTACTGTGTGCTCAAGTTCTGCTTTTACTTGGGAGATATTAAGATTCCACTTACCACGACCAGACTTATATTCTTCTAGGCGGCGGGTTACTGTCTGATAGGTCAGACCCTGAATAGCACAGAATGCACGAACATCGGCAGCAGAAATCTCCTCACTGAAATTAGAGCGTAGGTTATCCAGCATCTCTTGAGTAGTCATAGCGAGTTGGCGAGGCATAGTGGGCTTGTGTTGTATGTGATTATTATAAAGCATAAAAAAGCCCCATAGTGGGGCAGTGGTCAGTTTAGGTAGTGCCCAATAATATAGACAGCAAAACTCATAACGATAAGGATAAGGGTAATGACCCACAGTCTTGTTATTTTCTTGTGTTGAGCTTGTTGGGTATAAGAGAGTCTTTCCGAGAATTCGCGTTTACGATCATGGAACTCTAACGCCTGTTGCCAGAAAAAGTCATTATCGTCAAAGGTTCCATTCTTCTTCTTCTCATCCCATAGTTCTTGGACTTTCTGTTCTAAATCAGTCTGCTGTGGAAACATAGTTGACTTGTGTTGCATGTGATTATTATAGAGCATAAAAAAGCCCCTTAGTGGGGCAGTGGACACTTACCATTCTGTTTCTGTCATTCGATGAAAATTTGTAAGAATTGTTTCAGCCATAAATTCAGGATTTTGTATGGCTTCTTCTATTGAGGGTGGTCTTCCAGTTCTCATTAATTGTTTTCTTAAACTATGTAAATGGCTATAAATATCTGTCATATAATCTGGAGGAAATTTACTATGGGTCCAGAATACACTAACATCACGCCTACCCCTAGTTACTTCACTTACTTCGTGAATAAATCCAGTATTATATGTAACGGCATAACCAGCATCTAGTTTATGTTCACTAATTTCATGATCATAAATCCTTAAGTATCCACCATCATATTCATTGGGGTTATTTAAAAACACAGTAGTACTGTAATGACCTACTTCAGGAGCATCTTGGTGTGGTCTATAGAATCCTCCGACATTAGTTCTAGAATATATGGGCACATTTGTAGATTTAGCTGCGACTTTTCCCAAAAAAGGATAATCATGGTCTAAAGCTTCAAAAATTATTTTAGATATTTCTACAATATTTTCATTACTACGACAGAACTCTGAATTATTTTTTAATGACAAATCAGTATGATCAGTTGAGTTGGTTCCATTTACCCACAAACCACCATCCATCATAGATTGTATCTGTGAAAGTTGTTCTTGATCCAACAATTTTCTAATATAAATCATTTGTTTAAATGCTCCAATAGTGCTGTGGCTTCACCAAAACGGTCAACATAGTGAACATAATCCATCTCTTTATTAGATAGAAAACCATTCTCAACCATCTCTTCTTCTAACCAATCTTTGAGAGTTCTCCACATTCTACCAACACAAATTATTGGCTTCTGTTCAATATGGTTTACTTGGATTAGTTGATAGATCATAGCCATTTCTAGGAGAGTACCAATTCCACCAGGGGTAACAATAAAGGCATCACAATTTGAGAAAGTATCCAGTCTAGTGAAGAAATCATCGTGTTTTGTAAAGTCATAAACATACTGGTTGACTGCCTCTTCAAATGGTAAATAGATTGCTTCTGCTTCTGACCTAGTAAGGTCAACAGACGCTGCACCCTTGTTTGCTGCTTCCATAGTACCTGGTCCACCACCCGTGACTACAATCCAACCAGTTTGAGCACAGCGCTTTCCTAGACGCTCTACAGCATCATAGAGCTTGCTGTCTGGATCAGTTCTAGATGAACCAAAAATTGCTACTTTTTTCATTGTTCGTTTATTGCGATAAAGTTTGTTGTCATGTAATGCTCATCATACTCAGTATATCTATCTAACTTAAATGGACCAAATGGTGTAATTCGGTACATAGAGAAACCTAGTTCTTTAAAGTAGTACCAGAAATCACGATAATGAGTCTTAGTATCAATGTTACAACCACCGAATTCAAACTGAATAATTTTTGTTTTAGATAGGAGAGCACCAAAACCATCCAAAACATCTAACTCATGACCCTCCACATCAATTTTAACATAATCAATATGCCTATCATCCCAATAATTATCAAACCTAATGACTTCCACAGTTTCTTCTAGGTTCATTTTTATATTGACATGATCAATATTTCTTTTGGTGAGAGAAGCTAGTCCAGAACCAGGTTCGTTTGAGTAAAGTGTAAGTGTATCTTCTTTATTAGATAATGCTTTTCCATTTACAATGACATTAGAAAGTGAATCAAATTTAGCTTTTAGTATTTGTACGTTAGAAGAAGATGGCTCAAATATGTGACACTCTGTTTCAGGAAATCTTCTAAGAACTTCTTCGGTATAAAGACCTTTATTTCCCCCAATATCAACAAATACATTTGGTATACTTTCTGCTAGAGATACACAAGAATCCACTTCAGCAAAGATAGTTGCTGTTCCCCATCCCTTTCCTTGCATACTAGCTGCATATGTTTCCAACTCAAAAAAATCTTTTTGATTGATACAGAAACTATGAATAGCGTTACGTAATTCTTGATTCATATCTTTAATATGGGTATTCTAATTATAACACATTATGCAATGAGTGAGATGAAATCACTCAACACCTTCTTGTTATTCTTCTTGCTTTTTAGTGACTTACTAAACGCTGATTTAATTTTAGCTTTAGTGGCTCCTTCATCCACATCAAATTCAGCAGACTCTTGGACTGTATCAGAATCCACGATGTAGTACTTGTTATATCCAGCATTAGTTAGAGCAATTGTTTTTTCTTTCTTCCACTTCGCAATTTGTGCATCATCATATCCAACTGCTTGGCGAACGAACCATCCACCACGTTTTTCTAGGATACGGAATCCAGTGAAGGTAGTTTGGGGGAACTCAAAACGTAAGTCCTCCAGAATTGTTGAGGTGACACCACACAACTTCTCCTTATCAATTTTACGAACAGTCCCTGTGACTCGGTTGCGAAGGTATCCATTTTGGTGACCCAATCGCCCTACACTTATTTTAGTTTGACCATCATATGACTCGATTTCAGTGGTATACCTAGTCCAACTAGCTTCACCATCAGTGAGAACCATTACGTGTGCCTTCTCAACATTATTACGTTGCTGGAAATCTGGAAGAATCTTACGTAAAGTGATTAGTGCTTCATTTAGAGGAGTACCAGAAAGACCCACTCTACTAGGAACAATATTTCCACCCCTAGTCGTATAAGAAGATGCGATCATAAAAATAGTTTCCATTTGGCGCAGCAACTCCTTACGGTTGACTGTACTAGTAAGAATATTCATCATACTAAACTCATCACCAACAACTAACTCATTAGGAATATCACTGTTCGTATAATAGTTTGCATTATCGCGATTCCACTCGTTAGTAAATGCATAGACTTCAAATGGAATATTTACTTTATCGCAGAACATAACGATAGAGAGTAGTTGCTTGATAGTATCTTCCAAGATATGACACATAGAACCAGACCAATCTAGAACAAATACCAGACCGTGGTTCTTACCTTCAGGTAGAGTTGTGACCTTCTTAAAGATATCTTCGTTGTACTTATATGTGTGAAGTTTAGTGCAATCTAATACACCAGTCCTAGATGTTGAAGAGCGAGAGTAAGCAGAGGCTGACTTCCTACATTCAAACTCCTTAACCATATAGTTGACTTCACTTTGGATGTTGCGCTTAAATTCATTGAAATTCTTATCATATCCACCAAATAATGTCTTAATAAAGTAATCAGCATTTTCAGGATTCGTATTATAAAAAAATTCACGCTGCCTCTCAAATGAAGAGTTAATATATTCGTGTATTTCTTTGTTAGAAGCAATATACTTAGCTGCAGAGAATGATGGATAAGTTAGATATAGGGGCTGATTATACGTATTAGTTGTAGCCATATCTTCAAGGTTCTCATTGAAGTTCTCCATTGTACTTACATTATCAGTAAGATTACCTGCGGTATCTCCACCACCAATTTCATCGTCACGTGACTCCATACTTTCACCCTGCTCATCACTCTCACCATCCTCCTCCTGGGGGGAACCACCCTCACTTGATTCACCTTCACTATCGGATGGTCCCTCTTCTGGCTCTTCACCCTCACCACCATCCTTCCCCTGTGGCTCTTCAGTGCCTTCAGGAGAAGAACTAGCATCTTCATCACCAGTTTGCTTCTGCTCCTCTTTCTGCTGCTCGTGGAGGGCATAGAGGGCTTCTGCTGCTGCAAGAGCATCATCAAAGGTGACTGCTGCAGCACATTGGTCCACAACAACCATTTCAGAAGATGTGAAAGGAACTTTAATGAAGTTGCCGATCTTAAAGTGTAGGTTTACGCGGTCAGCAATGTTCATAGCTGCTACATCTTCATCAGCAATACCAAAGAAGTCTTGGTCATGGAGTTCGTGGTATCCACGGAAGAATGTCTTGGGTAGACCCACATACTTCTTCTTCATCAATACTTCAATGCGCACATCTTCCGTGACGTTGACGAAGCCCTGTGGAACTTTAGTCTTCTTTCTCCAATCCTCATTGGGTGTAAAGAGAGCGTGAGCCACTTCGTGTGCAATAAGGAGGTTGAATACATTATTAGATGCTTTCTCCCATCGTGGGAGAGTGAGTACACGACTCTGGACGTTGAAGCTAGCTGTGCTTACATTCTTGTGCTCAACCAAGAGGTCTTCTGTTGCGAGCAGACGGGCAAGAGTGCCTTTGACTTCTAGGTTGACTGACATAGCGTATCCGTTTCAATGAAATTATTATAGGGCATTAAAAAGCCCCTTGGTGGGGCAGTAGACAGTTACTAAATTGTCTTTTCCATCATAGAAATATGTTCAGCAATTTCTGTAAAATCATTACCTCCAGCATTACATACCCTATAAGTGCCATATCGACAGCACCAACCAGTGAGTAAGTACTTAACACCACTAGTCAATTCTTCACCTCTATGTGTCCAAAATTGACTGGAAGGAAATAATAGTAACTTACCAGGTTCAGAAATAATATTTTTACTTACTCCACAATTATAAAATTGAGTTTTTCCATTATCCAATTGATCTGACCTATCATTTAGATATAAAATATAAGTGAATATTCTGTTATTGACAAATGCCACTTCATAATCAGTTTCTTTGTGGATGAAACTGCGTAGAGGAACAACTTCACTAGACGCATCATCATGCCAGTGGTAGTGTCCACCAGGAGTAGTTCTTTGAATCTGATACCCACGATCATGAAACATCATAGGTTCAGAATAATGAGCATCTTTAATAAGTAAATCCATATAGTTCGTAAAATATGGATTAAATGCTTTGTATAATACATCATCAATGTCATCCCATTTTGGATCACCAGTGATAAGTAAATCATCGGAAATTTTTGAATTTGTTAAACCAGCACCACTCTTTCCAGGTTTAACTTTTTCATCAGCTTCAAACCTATCAATTATCTCATCGCATAACTCCTTACTAACAACATTTGGGTATTCGATAATGTAATCTTCAAATGATCTCATAACAATTTAATATTTTAATGTAAGTGAACAACACCATTTCCATGAACGTGAGGAACAGAACCATCATATAGGTGTGGCTGTCCGTGGTCAAATCCCCCAGTAGCTAAAGAAAGGATACCAGCAAAGATTGCAATTTTAATATACTTCATAAGGGAATAGTCAATCTATTTTTTATTTAGTTTTGAAAATCCCCTCTCTTTTTCAAACTTAAGAACAGAATCAAAGCGTTCGTATAGCTCTGTCTTATGGCTGATGATAAAAATATTAGCATCTTTAACAACGTAACGGATGATCTTAAGGAACTCTTCTGTACCAAATCCATCAAGTGAGCTGTCGAATACCTCATCCATAATAAGGAGATTTGTATTAATGGAATTGCGGACTCTAGCAACTTCTCTCCAAGTGAATAGAAGTGAAAGGTCAATACGCATTTTCTCACCCTCGGAAAATGAAGCGTATGAGAAACGTTCGTGGATAGGTGATACAACAGTTTCGTTGAACTCCTCATCTAGATTGAAGTTAATGTAGAACTCCATCATCTGAAGGTACTTATTGACGTGCTTGTTAATAAGTGGGATATACTTCTTAATGATACTGGTCTTAACTCCACCATCCTTAAGTAGCTCATTCACAAACTGATGCTTCTCCATCTCAACTTTCAAATTAGATATCTCATCAACGCTACTCTTCAGATTTTTAATAATGGAGTTTAAGTTCTCTTTAGATTCAGCTTGATTATCAATAGACTCCCTAATTGTTGATATTTCAGAATGTAAGTTAGTAATAGTCTTATTGATATTAGAAATATCAGAATTACTTGAAGCCAATTTTTTGTTAAGCTCCAAAACTTCAGCAGATATATCATTAAAATTAGACTCTCTATTTTCTTCTTTTTCAATAGCAGCTTCTAATTCTTGATATCCACCTTTTAATTTTTTAGCATCTACACCAAGCTCAGTTAGTTTAGTTTGGCGTAGATTCTCATCAATATCCTGGGTACAAGTGGGGCAAGTTTTATTATCATTAAAGAACTTATGGTTTTTGGACAGGGTGGTAATCTTTTGCTGAATTTTACCTTTAAGCCCACCAAGCTCACGAAGCTTATCTCCAGCTCCCTTTAGCTCTTCTAACTCGGCATTAAGATGATCAATCTTACCTAGAACATCAATATTAGCTTCCTGTAGTTGTTGCTGATCAAGTAAATGCCGCTTAACAGACTCATTCTTTTTATTGATATTTGCCTCACCACTTTTTGTGATATCATCAATGAACTTGGCTTGCATTTGACCTTTCTCTTTAAGAGAAGACTTCTTCAACTCAAGAATCTTTAATTGATCGCGGACAGTACGAACACGGTCCTTGACAATAGATGACATTGAGCTAAAGACACGGATGTCTAGAAGATCTTCAATAACCTCACGACGGTGAGCAGCAGATAGCTGCATAAAAGGAACAAAAGTAGAACTACCAAGGATAACAATTTGGGTAAAGGACTTATAATTAACTTTAAGAATGTTCTCTTCTAGTGTGACTTGATTATCTCGGTCATCACCCCTTTTTTCAAGAAGCTTTCCATCAACTTCAATATCAAATACGTTGGGCTTAATACCACGTCTAACTAAATACTGGCGGTTGTTGTTATTAAACTCAATCTCTACAAGACAATTTTTTTCAGTTACACTATTTACCAACTGGGGTTTGTTAATCTTACGAAATGGCTTGTTAAACAATACAAAAGTCAAAGCATCCAGGATGGTTGACTTACCAGAGCCATTGCTACCGATAATTAGATTTGTATTATTTGCTAGAAAATCAATCTCAGTGAATGAATCCCCAGAGGAGAGAAAGTTCTTATAGCGAAGCTTTTGGAAAACTAACACAGGATACTAACATTATTAGCTCCATTATAGCACAGATTTATTGATCTGTTGGAGGAGGAATAAAAAGTTCGTCTATCTTTACCAATATGTACCTACGATCTTTAACTTTTAATATTTCAAGAACATTGTTAAAGTTGACTTCAGAAACAACCATCTTCAGCGTATCTCCTACTAGATACTCTTCATCCCGCTCCAACATTTGGACATATCTTTCAGCATCATCCTCATTCTCAAATATTAAAATTTCTGGTTCTACACCTTCATCCCTTAAAGAATAAATGTGAGTCTCTCCTTCAGAGTTTTTTATTGTTAGTAAGTAACATTGCTGATCGTCTGGTTTCATACTTCACAGGCTTCCATATAAATTTCAGATAATAGTGATTTAATAGAATTCTTATCCAGTGAGCTCTCATCAAAGTCAGCTTCATCAACATAACGGTTTAAGATTGATAAGGTATTCTCTTCAGCATCACTAGCATCAAAGTCCTCTGTTTCTTGTACGTTGAAGTTCTCAACGACCTTCATATCAATCAGACCAACGTTGAATAGCTTGTCTAGGAACTTATCAAAGTCTTTCTGTTTGGTCTTCTTACGAACAACAACCTTAACAATCTTACCCCGGTATGCGGTAGCATTGAATAATTGATGCTTTGTATCTTCATAATATACGATTGAGAATAGTGTGTTTGGATTGTTTACATACTCAATCTCACCTGTCTCGGTATCAAATAGAACAAAACCACGAGTATCATTAACATCATTCCAATACATCTCATAGGGATTACCCATATAAAAGATCTTACCGTCATCAGAACGTGTATGGAAGTGACCTGATAAAACTTTTTCAAACTTACTAAACTCAGAAGGCTTTACTAGCCCCTTATCATCCTCAAACTTATGACCGCGATATGCCTCAAAACCACCGAGTTCTAGATGACCCATAGCATACTTTGCTTCACTATTGGTAATCATTTCCTTGGTTCTAGTAAGATTCTCGTCACATATCCAAGGCAACATTAGAATCTTTTCGCCATCTACTGTAATTTCAGTGGGATCTGAGTAGGTTTTTACATTCCCATAATCTTGTAGAAGAAGATCAGGGGAGTTGGTCCTATTCGTTGACTTGAAATAACAGTCGTGGTTTCCTACAACCATATGAACGTCAAAGTCTTTCATTGGATCAAAGACTACACGC
>CESO01017726.1_pt1 | contig 17068 bp, 19 predicted proteins | sample 356341 | NCBI WGS metagenome assembly CESO01 (sample SAMEA2621812, study PRJEB7988) | marine metagenome | biome: marine biome (ENVO:00000447); feature: deep chlorophyll maximum layer (ENVO:xxxxxxxx); material: "saline water (ENVO:00002010), including plankton (ENVO:xxxxxxxx)" | depth 35 m
AGTGCTGCAGCAATAACCATCAACCCAATTCGAGAAATCAAAAAATCATAACTCTTCATACTGCTTACCCCACTTAATTCGCTTTCTTTATTTCAATAACAACGCCGCTAGCAAAAAGCCAAGCAAATATAAATACACCGAAAAACAGGATATCGCGTATATCTAAAACCCCCTTGGAAACTGAATCGTAGTGAGTTAAAAATCCTAACGCAGCAAAAGAGTCAACAAAAAACTGTGGTATCCACTGAGGAAAAGAATCTAATAGAATTGGAGACCCAATAACTATGAAAACAAAACATAAACTGACCGTAAGCACAAAAGCTATGACCGAATTTTTCGTTGTCGCTGACATGCACGACCCAATCGCAAGAAAGCCTCCAGACATAAGCCAGCTTCCAATATATGCTCCAGCGATAACGCCATTGTCTGGCTCTCCCAGATAGTTTACCGTAACCCAAATTGGAAAGGTTAAAACTAAAGCCACTCCCATAAGAGCCCACGCCGCGGCAAACTTACCCAACACTGCATGGTGTAAATTAATCGGTAGAGTAAGCAATAGCTCAATAGTGCCCGATTTTCTCTCATCCGCCCATAAGGCCATCGCAAGAGCGGGAACCATAAATAGATAAAGCCAAGGATGAAAACTGAAAAAAGGCAGTAAATCAGCTTGTCCTCGAGCATAAAATCCGCCGAGTTCAAAGGTGAAAATTCCATTTGTTATTAAAAAAATAACTACAAAAATATAAGCCAGTGGCGTAGCGAAGTAATTCGCAAATTCACGTCGGAAAATGATCGATATCATATTCATCACTGCGCTCCTTGCGTTAATTTAGAAAAGACATCTTCAAGCTGACCTCGAGTAGCGAAAACTTCTTTGATCGGCCAGTTTTTCCTATAGGCTATCGCAGAAACTGAAGTAAAAAGAGATTCGCCTTTTTCTGAGACCACGCAATATCCTGATGAATTTCCAATCGTTTCTATACTAAATTCTTCCTTAAGTTCGAGAAGGTCCTCAGAAATATCGTACGGTCTTAAGAGTTTTATAGTTACTGCATTGTGATAGCGAGATTTGCTCTCCAGCTCCGCTGGCGTTCCATCTGCCACTATTCTACCCTGGGAAATAATTACCGCTCGGGTACAAACTGATGTGACTTCCTCAAGAATATGCGTTGAGATTACGACGATTTTATCTTTAGAGAGGCTTTTAATAAGAGCCCGAACTTGTTGCTTTTGATTTGGATCGAGTCCATCAGTTGGCTCGTCAAGCAATAGAATTTGGGGATCATGGATAATCGCTTGAGCAAGGCCAACTCGCCTTTTATAACCTTTTGATAGTGTCTCAATTGCTTGCAAACTAACACCCTGCAAATCCACGAGTCCAAGAACATAGTTTATCCGTTCTGATAGCTCATCCCCCTTATACCCTCGTATTTCACCAATAAACTTCATAAAGGAAATTACGGTCATATCACCATAAGACGGCGCACCCTCCGGTAAATAGCCAATCATTTTCTTTACATCAACGGCATTAGATTCGAGGTCTTGCCCATTTACTTTTATAGTCCCCTTATTTGCGCTTAGAAATCCGGTCAAAATCCGCATTGTTGTAGACTTTCCCGCTCCGTTAGGTCCAAGAAATCCGAGAACTTCACCCTTTTCAACCACTAAGCTAAGGTTGTTTAAAACGACCGAGTCGCTAAAAGTTTTAGTTAAATTACTAATTTCAATCATTTTTTCCACGCTTTATTTCAGATATACAACAAACACCATCGCTGATGATTTAATTCTTTTCGTAGAATTTTCACTCTAATTACTTAAAGAAATTCTCTTAACTTATTTTTCATCATTTTAATTAGGCATAACTTGGTATCAGCCATGAGGCTAAAAATATAAGTCCGTTCATTGAAATTTTCAAGCTCAGGGGTGTTATATCATTTTGCTGCGTTTCTTATGCCTGAGCGGTATACTAAGGTTCTATCTTTCGAATAGAAATTGCCAAGGATAAATATGTTGCGAGTTATGTGTACCAATCAAGCTCTAATCATACTATTTTTCATCGCATTTGCATCCTCTGGATGCGGCCAAAAGGGACAGTTATTGCGACCAGAGAACCCTTCTTTCTCTTATCAAGCTTTCACTTGATAGTGTGTCAAAGTTAATCGAAGTAGATGGGACCCAATTTACACTCATGAAACACTTTAATTATATTTCAGGTGAGCTCTGTGCAGAGCAGGTTCCTCTTACTGAAATTGCAACTAAATATGGCACGCCAAGTTTTGTTTATTCAAGAGCGGCTTTGGAAGAAAACTATAAAGCATATGAAAAATCTCTTGCCGGCTGTAAGTCTCAAATATGTTTCGCGGTAAAAGCTAATTCTAATATTGGTGTATTAAATGTACTTGCTAGGCTTGGCGCCGGATTTGATATTGTATCTGGCGGAGAGCTGAATCGAGTAATCCGCGCTGGTGGTCAACCCTCTAACGTTATATTTTCCGGGTTGGGAAAAACAGCTCAAGAGATCCGTTATGCGCTTGACCTTCAAATTAAATGTTTTAATGTAGAGTCACCAGCAGAATTAGACCGTATTGACAAAATTGCAGGCGAAATGGATGTAATTGCGCCAGTATCTCTTCGAATCAATCCTGATATCGATGCGGGAACACACCCCTATATCTCAACTGGCTTAAGAGACAATAAGTTTGGTATCGAGAGTCAGAAAGCATATGAAATCTACAAAAGCGCCTCTGCTTTGCGAAACATTAATCTAATTGGCGTCGATTGTCATATAGGCTCTCAAATAACTAGTATCGCACCCTTTTTAGATTCAATAGATCTAATGTTAGAAATAGTCGACAACTTAACCGAAAGTGGCGTTAACATCTCCCACTTAGATATTGGTGGCGGGCTCGGGGTCCGGTATGGCAGCGAATCAATTCCAAGCCCAGAAGAACTGCTGAATGCCGTAATGCAAAGATTCGTTGATCGCGATCTTACTCTAATTGTTGAACCGGGCAGATCAATCGCCGCGAATGCGGGAATTTTCCTTACGAGAGTTGAGTATCTTAAATTTGGAACCGAAAAGAATTTTGCGGTTGTCGACGGAGCTATGAATGATCTTATTCGACCAGCCCTTTACGGCGCCTGGCAAAAGATAGTCTCTGTTGCTCTAAAATCTCCAACTCCTTCTCGGTCAACGCGATTCGACGTTGTTGGCCCTATTTGCGAATCCTCAGATTTCCTCGGCAAAGATCGCGATCTGATGATCGATGAGGGGGATCTTCTCGCGGTCATGTCGGCAGGCGCCTACGGATTCGTTATGAGCTCCAATTACAACACAAGACCCAGGTCCCCTGAGGTCCTTGTCGACGATACAGAAGTTTACCTAGTTCGAAAAAGAGAAGATATTGATACGCTGTTACAGTTAGAAGACCTACCATCCTTTTAACTTAATATTCTTGTAAGCTTTGTGGTGACTTTTATCAGTCTTAATCGGTATATTAACGGACCAATATTGTACTACTGAAAACACATGAATGAGATTTCTTTCACAAAAATGCACGGCCTTGGAAATGATTTCGTAATCATCAATGCAATTACTCAGCCCGTTTCATTGGCCAAGAAACAAATTCAATTTTTAGCCGATCGAAATTTCGGAATCGGCTTTGACCAACTTCTACTTATAAAAAAACCACAATCCTCTTCGGTTGACTTCCTATATCAGATATTTAATGCGGACGGTGAAGAAGCTGACCATTGCGGCAACGGCGCTAGATGCCTGGGAAAGTTTGTCTTCGATAGAAATCTTACAAAAAAACCTGTGATAACTGTTGAGACTAAAAATCGTAAGATGCGTATAACGCGGAATCCAGACAACTTAATCAGCGTCGATATGGGCACACCAAATTTTTCTCCGCACGAACTTGGTTTCAAGGCCGCCGAACAATTAGTAACGTACCATAGAAATCTAGAACTACAGAACAAGTCTGATCTTAAGATTTCGTTCAGCGCAATTTCTATGGGTAACCCCCACGCAGTAATTCTTGTTGAATCACTAGACACTGAAGATGTGGAAGGGATCGGCAAAGCGCTCTCCAAGCACGCAGATTTTACCCGACAAGTTAACGTTGGTTTTTTACAACCAATTTCAAAAACCGCAGCTAATTTGCGGGTATTTGAGCGAGGGGTCGGCGAGACTCTCGCATGCGGAACAGGAGCCTGCGCCGCGATGGTCGCTGGGCGCATATTAGGAATATTTTGTGAAGAGGTCGTACTCCAACTAAATGGCGGCCCCCTAAACGTGCTATGGAAAGGTAGGTCTCACGCTGACCAAGATAACGTCGTAATGACGGGCGGTGCAACTGAGGTGTTTACCGGTTCAATTGATATTCCTAATTTTTAAAAAGGATGTAACAGCATAATGACAAAAAAATTAACCGCAGAGCAGCGAGCGTTGGGCTCTCATGAAGTACTTTCATACCTGAGAACAAACCCAAACTTCTTTATTGAGAATGAAGAAATCTTAAGGGTTGTAAATCTACCACATCAATCCGGCCAAGCTATTTCACTGGTTGAGCGACAAATCAGTGTTTTACGAAATTACTCAAAAACCGCTGATGAAAGATTCAGCGAATTGATAACTAATGCCACAAATAATGACCAACTCTTCCAAGTAATAAGGAGTTTGGTTTTGCAAATTTTACAATCGGATCGTATTTCATTAATCCCGAAACTGGTAGAATCTCAGTTTGAGGATATCGAAAATATTGATGCCTGCAGCGTTATTCTAACGAATTTTTCATTGAAAAGTTCGAATGACAACTTACGAGTAGTATCCAATGATAGTCTTAAAGCTAATTTTTCAGATATTTTCAGACTTAAAAAAACATTTTGCGGCGCAATAACACATAAAAAAAAGACATATCTATTTGATGAAACAAACTTAAGCGAAAACTTAAGTAAAAATGATATTCAGAAAGCAAAAAGTAAATCAAATGACGCTATAGTTAAGAAAATTCAATCTACCGCAATTTGCCCAATAATCCATAATAATGAAATCCTTGGTTTAATTGCATGCGGTAGCAAAGCTGAAAATCACTTTAGCCCAACACAAGAAACTATTTTTATTGATTTCATTGGCGAGGTAATTGGTGCGGTGTTGACAAAAAATCCAGCCTAACCAATGTTAATTCTTCGTAATAGCCTATAAATAAGGTATTGCATCAGGCCACTATTTGTCTTCATCCAGGATGATAGCCTTAACACTACTCGAAGTCTTTGAGTCAATTCATTATTATATCGTTGCTGAAATACCTTTGATTGCTCAGCTACCGAGTATAAATGAGTGCTTATCTCAACGCTTCTTAGAAGAAATAAAATTTCCATAACCTTATTAAATTGACTTCTTTTCTGGGAAGGTTTTTTTTTCGCTCCAATTGTATTCACTGCATGTTGACGATACTTTACTAGAGCTTCATCAACAAACCCGATTTTCCCAAACGCGGACGCGACAATGGCGATCCACCAATCATGCATGAGGGCATCTCCGGGTATCGGCATAGCAAGCTCAGCTAAGGCCGGATTAAACATAGCTGTACACCCAGTAACTAAATTACTAGTGAGCAGACCGGAAAAGTTATTTTTCGAAATTTCCAGTCCTTGGTAACTAATAAGTGAACTCGAAATTCGTTCTGCTTTCTCGTTAACAACTTCAAGATCACTATGTATCAAAACAGGAAGACTTTTTTTTGTTTTGGACTCCGATTCTATAGAGATCATGGACCCTAGCTGCTTTTCTAACTTTTTCGAATCCCATATATCGTCTTGATCACAGAATGCAAAATAATCAATCTTAAACTCAATCTGAAAATTAATTCCATAAGTAAGTAAAAAAGAAAAGTTACCACTTGCTCCAAGAGTGCCTTGCTCTGCATCTACAACTTTTATCTTATCTGGGTAATTGTCTTCATAGCTTCTTAGAATACTACAAGTTCGATCTGTTGACCGATCATCACGGATAAGTATCAAAATATTCTTATGTGTTTGATTCAGCAAAGAATCCAATTGAGCACCAAGAAAGGTTTCACCGTTAAATGTGGCGACCAAAATTCCGATTTTTTTATTAGCGTTTTGCATAATTAATTAAGCGCCTTTACACCCTTCAGGCCGCAAATAATGTTCTTCCCATACGCAACTCGGTTTGAAGAAAACACGAGTAAAAAAGCGATTTTCAATAAGAATCGACAAATATCCCTAATCTTCCACCCAAAAGGCGCGTAATTCATTGTCCACAAATGCACTCGATTTCGACTAGAGTAATAAATTCGGTCTGGATTATGATGAACCATTATTCCAGACAATACTAAAAAAGAATTAATTTGTTCACCGATAGCGTGGTAGAGGACGGCAGAATCTGTGCCAACAATCTTAAACCCTTGTCTCCGGGCGCGAAAACACCATTCAAGATCGATATTATCGATAAAGTAGGACTCTTTCATCAGTCCAATTTCTGAAAGGTGCCCCAATCTTAACGCCGTGCCCGAGGTGATTATAAAGTCAGCATGAAAGTGCTTCTGAAATTTATCAAAATTTTTGTTATCCACTCTGAAGAAACCATTGAAATTTTTGAACCTCGCTCGCTTCAAGTTTTGCGGGTTTACAATCCTAGGTCCCAAAGCAGCAATTTTTTGCTGTTGACTGTTCTCAATTTCTAAATAAGCATCGAGCATATTTTCAAAAAAAAGATCTTCCGGCTTGCTGTCTTGATCAAATAAAAACGCAAATTCATAGCCATTTTCTATGCACCATTTCAGCCCGAAATTGAGCGCAGAAGCCAAGCCCGCATTGCTCGAGCGACTAATAAACAGCTTGCATCGAGATAGACTATTAACGCTTGAGCTAAATTCGCTAAGGTTAAAGCTGTTATTATCAATTAAAATAAAATCAGTACTAGCGTCAATTTGGCTCACTAACGTTAGAAGCATCTCAAGGTTCGGATTATATGTGACCACGATGGAGCAACTTGGCGCGCGCATTTTTAATTGATTCTCACTCAGCTTCATCATTTTGTTAATCCTGCTGCAATGGAACAGATGTCGCAGTATCTTTGAGGCTACCTAATAAAATACCTAAAGCCCCAAAAGCTTAGAACCCTAGCAAGAAACTTACTAGATTAGCCGTTATCATTCTACATTGAAAATTGAGCGATTGACGTTCATCATAGTCATCACTGAGCAATCTGCAGATTTTGTTGCCGGTTAACTTTTTAAAATTTATCTTTATTCTAGATTTGGGAGAGCTGTGTGAACATTAAGCTTGGTGTCGTTATGGATCCAATCGAGAATATTAATCCGATTAAGGATAGCACACTAGCTATGCTTTTAGCGGCCCAAACTCGAGGCTGGTCTCTTTATTATATGCTCCCAGAGAGCCTGTGTTTTTCTGAAGGTACCGTAAAAGCAACGTCAACGGAACTGCGAGTCTACGATGATGATAAGAAGTGGTTTGAATTTGGGATTACGAAGGATCAGGCGACTAAGGATCTCGACGCCATAATTATGCGCAAAGACCCACCGTTTGATATGGATTTTATCTATGCGACTTATCTCTTGGAAGAAGCCGCGCGTCAGGGAACGGTTGTTTTAAATGACCCTAAAAGCATTAGAGACTGCAATGAAAAACTTTTTACCCTCCAGTTCACTGAATGTTGTCCTCCTCTTATTGTCACTGCCTCTCACAAGCGAATTAGAGATTTTTTTGAGGAGCACGAGGATATAATTCTTAAACCACTTGACGGCATGGGAGGCGCATCAATATTTCGTGTAAAGCACAATGACCCAAATTTTAACGTCATAGTTGAAACTTTAACCTCTTTTGGCCAGCGCCAAATTATGGCGCAACGCTTCATACCTGAAATCAAGGATGGTGACAAAAGAATTCTTCTAATCAACGGAGAGCCAGTTTCCTATGGACTGTCAAGAATTCCATCTTCTGGAGAAACCCGGGGGAATCTTGCTGCTGGCGGGCGAGGTGTCGTTGAAAAGTTGTCTGATCGTGATAAATGGATTTGCTCCAAAATCGGGCCCACCTTAAAAGAGAAAGGTTTAGCGTTTGTCGGACTAGACGTAATTGGGGATTATCTCACTGAAATCAATGTGACAAGTCCCACGTGTATAAGAGAAATTGATAAATTTTGTGATTTGAATATTGGCGACGACTTTATGGAATGCGTCTTGACTAAAATAGAGTCTGCGTAATCAAAGAGCGTCATGGGGAATTATGATGTGTGCTCAATCGTTACAGAATCACTTTCTTGTAAGCTTGCCTTGTCATACAGATCGTTATTTTCAGAGATCGATTACGTATATATTCCGTCATGACGCTGGTGGCGCAGCAGGCATAGTCGTAAATAAGCCATTGCACAAGAGATTTTGCGACGTCTTCAAGGATTCAAATTTTAAAACCGAAAAGAAAGCTCTAACTCTGAGGAATAAAACAATGCTTTTAGGAGGACCACTTTATGAAAACAACGGATTTATTTTGCATGATGAGTCATATCAAGGTCCATCATCTCTTGAAATAAACGAAGAAATTTTTCTAACGACGAAATTTGAAATTTTTCATGCGATTGATCAAGGAGATGGCCCTACAGATTACTTGATAGCTTTAGGGTGTGCAGGATGGTCGTCCGGTCAATTAGAGAGCGAGCTTGCGGCGAATGTTTGGCTTACTATCCCTGCCGAAAAAAAGACGCTTTTCGAAGAACCTTATGAGCCAAAATTTGACTCAATTATTAGTAACCTAAATTTTGATCTAGGAAGTTATGCCCCACACGTTGGACACTCATAGATGCGCTCAGCGAATGAAATATACACTGTGAAAAAAATACATCTTGACGAATTGGAAGCCATACCGTTTTTTGAGGGAGCGATTAGTGCTCTAGCTTTTGATTATGGATTAAAAAAAATTGGCGTAGCATATGGACAGAGTATCACTGGTAGAGCGAAGGAAGTTGATGTATTGAAGGCTCGGGACGGCATGCCAGAATGGAACGATGTAGCTGAAATTATTAATGATTGGAAACCAAATTTCTTAGTGGTTGGGCTACCTTATAATCTTGACGGTTCTAATAGCGAGCTTCTTTCACGAGCAGTAACGTTTGCCCACCGCTTAAACGGCCGGTTTAATCTACCTTGCTATGGATCGGATGAGAGGTTGTCGAGCGCAGACGCACGAATCCAGCAAAAAGGCAAACTCAATATCAGAAAGAAAAATAAAAAAGTACTTATTGATGATGTGGCAGCAGCAATAATATTAGAAGATTGGTTGAAGAAAATAATAAAATAGCAGTCCTTTGCTAATAGTTGGTTATTGCGAAAAAATTTGCATTCCAGTCAGTTAATTAAAACAGGATTAATCGTGAGTAATTTAATGTTACAAAAAAACATAGAATCTCTATTGGAGCAACTAAGAAAATACGAGCAGCGATACAGAAGAAAAGAGTTTTCCGTAAGTCTTCTTGCCGTCTCCAAGAGGCAATCGATCCATTGTATCCAAAATGCCTTTGAAAACGGCCTAACTCACTTTGGAGAAAGTTATGCGAGCGAAGCTATAGAGAAAATTGACGGACTAAGAGACTACCCCATTACCTGGCATTTCATCGGGCCTATACAAGCAAACAAGACTCGATTATTAGCAGAAAATTTTGATTGGATTCAGAGTGTTGACAGAGAAAAGATAGCGCATAGGCTTAATGACCAGCGCCCGATCGAGAAAAAACCAATCAACATTTGCGTACAAGTAAAAATATCCGATGAGTCTAACAAGGCTGGCATCTCAATGTCGCAACTCCATCCGCTATGCGTTCTGGTAGATTCATTACCACGACTCCGACTACGCGGACTAATGGCAATTCCCGCACCAAAAACTGACCTCAGGGCCCAACAGTCAGTTTATAAACCTCTCAAAGAAACGTTTAACCAGTTGAAATCCGAGTTTTTAACATTAGATACCCTCTCGATTGGTATGAGTGCCGATTTCGAAGCCGCAATTGCACAAAATTCTACTCTCGTGCGGATAGGCACTTCACTCTTTGGCAAAAGATCAGAGTCTGTGTAAGAACTGATTATTTTCAAACTTACAACGGAACCAAAAAAAGAAGAGTCATTTGCGTACATTATCGTTAAAACGTTAAGATCTATCACGGGGGTTTTAATTGAATAAGCAAATTATCGGATTCATTGGTACGGGCAACATGGCGGAAAGTATGATTCGTGGCCTTACTACCAAAGAGTTTAATTCGAGGATGTTATGGGCAACCGATATCGACGAGGCAAGACTCGCGTATATTGCTGAGAATTACGATGTAGTGCCTAAAAGTTTGGAAACCATCGCTAAAGGGGCTGACGTTATAATCCTAGCGGTCAAACCACAAAGCATTGAACTCGTTTTAACCAATCTTGCAGACCATATTCGTCAAGACAAACAACTGATTATTTCAATAGCAGCAGGTATTACAACATCTGAAATTGAGAGGCACTGCGGGACTACTCTAAGCTTAGTCCGCTGCATGCCCAATACTCCAGCTATGATTGGATTTGGAGCGACAGGCCTATTTGCAAACAAGCGAGTAAGCATCAATCAACGACAGGAAGCTGACTCTATTCTTAAAACACTGGGTATAAATGCTTGGGTAGACAATGAGGATAAAATTGACGTCATAACAGCCATTTCTGGCAGTGGGCCTGCTTATTTTTTCTTGTTTATAGAAGCGTTACAAGATATATCAACCGAGTTAGGCCTTGATGACAATCTTTCAAAAAAGCTCGTTAATCAAACTGCGATGGGGGCTGCTCATCTTGCTCAAACGCAAGTTGATGACATTGCTGGCCTTCGTCAAAAGGTTACATCTCCGGGCGGAACTACCGAAGCCGCTATAAAAGTTTTTGAGTCTGGCGGTTTTAAAAAATTAGTTAAAGAAGCCGCCTTAGCGGCACATAAGCGATCAGTCAACATTGCCAAAAATAAATAAACACTTTAATAGAAGAAAAACGCCGTAAGAGAGGGATCATGGATTTTTTTAGTAATTCCGCAACCTTAGTTATAAGTACGTTGGGGGGACTCTATTTAGGCGCTATCCTACTTCGCCTCTTATTACAGATTGCGCGCGCAGATTTTTATAATCCACTATCACAAGCAGTAGTTCAAGTAACAGACCCATTAATAAGGCCGCTGAGAGGATTTATACCCAGCTATAAAAACATAGATCTTGCATGTGTGGTTCTAGCAATTTGCATCCATGCTCTAGCTATTTGTGCTCTTATTTTAAGCTACGGAAGCCAAATACCATCCGCAGGCTTAGTACTCACTTGGGCACTCGTTGGAACGATACTGGTTGTAATTAAAATATACTACTACGCGATATTGGCTTCGATCATTATGTCATTTGTAATGATGTTTTCAGGATCTATGAACCCCCATCCTATGTTACTTTTAATATGGCAACTCACAGAACCGATCATGGCACCGGTCAGACAGGTTATTCCACCATTGGGAGGATTAGATCTTTCGCCAATCTTAATATTTTTAATAATTCGATTACTACAGGACTTTTTTATAGGCGCTTTTGATCTTGGCAGATATTCTGCAGTAATTCTTGGATTATAACTATACTTACGTCGGAAAAAATCTTACAAACCACCATTTATATATGAGAAAAGAAATTATAAAAAATGGCACATAGCCCCGCTACCTCTGTTGGCATAGTTACACCTCAGGTTTTTCATTTTAAAGACCCTTTGATTCTGCGCAGTGGCAAAGTCATTCCTAATTACGACTTGATAACTGAGTCATATGGGGAACTCAACAAAAAAAGAGATAACGCCATCCTGGTATGTCATGCGCTAAGTGGCGATCATCATGCGGCCGGTTTTCATTCGGAAACCGACCGGAAACCGGGTTGGTGGGATAGCGCAATTGGCCCTGGGAAAGCGATTGATACCAATTTATTTTATGTTATCGCTGTAAACAATCTCGGAGGTTGCGGTGGGAGTACTGGGCCAACCTCTATCAATCCTATAAACGGGAAGCCTTTTGGACCTGATTTCCCTGTTATTACCGTCGCTGACTGGGTTGAATCGCAAAAAAGGTTAATGGGAATTCTCTCAATTAAACAATGGGCTGCAGTTATTGGCGGCAGCTTGGGAGGCATGCAAGTCCAACACTGGGCGATTGAGCATCCAAAAAAACTCAAAGCTGCCATTTGCATTGCTTCAGCTGCCAAGCTGTCTGCTCAAAATATCGCGTTCAACGAAGTTGCTCGACACTCTATCACCAAAGACCCAAACTTCTATGAGGGCCGGTATTTAGAGCATGATTCACGACCTAAGCAGGGGTTAATGTTGGCTCGGATGATCGGTCATATTACTTATCTCTCTGATTCGGCCATGCGTCTAAAATTCGGTAACGAATTTGCAGACGATCAATTAAAATTAGAAAAAAATGTTGGAAGAAACCTTAAATCTGGAGGGCTAAGCTACGGACTGGATGTAGATTTTGAGGTAGAAAGTTATCTGCACTATCAGGGCGAACGCTTTTCAAATAATTTTGATGCCAACACTTACCTCCTTATGACGAAGGCTTTAGACTATTTCGATCCGTCAACTGACTTTGATAACGATTTAAGCAAGGCGTTTGCCAATGCCTCCTGTAAATTTTTGTTGATATCGTTTAGCACAGATTGGCGCTTTCCGCCCGAACGATCGCGAGAACTAGTCGAAATTTTGTTATCGGCATCCTGTAATGTCAGTTACCTGGAAATCGAAGCAGACGAAGGGCATGACGCATTCCTAATGCCTATCCCCAAATATATGGAAGCGCTCAGGGCATTCTTGAGTAATATTTTTGTAGAGTTAAAAACTAATGCGTCCTGATCTAAAAATTATTACAAGCTGGATAAAAGAGAATGAACGGGTTCTGGATCTGGGATGTGGCAGCGGCCACTTATTAAAAAAACTTCAGATAGAGCGAAATACATATGGGATTGGTCTTGAAAAGAATCTTAAAAAGATCCAATCGTGTCTCGAAATAGGTGTCAATGTGATTAACCAGGACCTAGATTCTGGCTTAGAGAACTTCAAAGCAAATAGCTTTGATACGGTCCTTCTTGCTCAGACACTTCAAGCGTTAAGTCAACCCGACAAGTTAATAGAAGATATGCTGAGAGTTGGAGAGAGGGGAATTATAACATTCCCCAATTTTGGTAACTGGAAGAGTAGGCTTTATCTTTTTTTCCGAGGAAGGATGCCAATATCTAAGTTTATGCCTCACAATTGGTACGATACTCCCAATATTCATTTTTGCACCGTAAAAGATTTTGATTTAATGTGCGTCGAAAAAAAAATTACGGTTCTCAATAAAACAGTTGTCAATTTAGAACACCAAGGCAGCTTAGCTATAAAACTTTTCCCAAATTTACTTGGAGAAATTGCGATCTATCACATTACAAAGTCGTAAAATTCAAATCATGAAAAAAATCGTATTAGCTTCAAGTAACAAAGGTAAACTTCGGGAAATTCAGGCAGTAATTCTTGACCCATCAATTGAGCTCCTTTATCAAACGGACCTCGGCGTCAAGGACGCTAAGGAAACAGGTCAAACCTTTGTCGAAAACGCAATTATAAAAGCACGAAACGCCTGTGCAATTACTGGATTGCCATCAATTGCGGATGATTCAGGCCTCGAAGTCGATGCTTTAGGTGGCCAACCAGGAATTTTTTCAGCGCGATACTCATCCGTTTCAGGATCTGAAGCCGATGAAGCAAACAATCAGAAACTACTGAGTGAATTATCGGATGTACCGATAAGCGAAAGAACCGCGCGATTTTATTGTGCGATCGCATACTTGCGATTTACTGCCGACCCAACCCCACTGATTTGCTTAGGATCCTGGGAAGGCTCTATCCTTCGGGAACCAGTCGGAGAAAACGGATTTGGATACGATCCTCTTTTCTACGTCAGTACACACAAATGCTCGTCGGCGGAACTTCTGCCAGAGGTAAAAAATTCAATAAGTCATCGTGCACTTGCTCTCAGGAGGCTCCAAAAACTTTGGCCTACCCGCCGCTAACTCTTTATATCCATATCCCATGGTGTGAGAAAAAATGTCCGTACTGTGACTTTAACTCTCATAAGAAAACCGGCTCGCTCCCAGAAGCTGATTATATAAAAGCACTTTGTAATGATTTTGATCGGGATTTTGTATTTGCGAATAGAGTATCAGCAAAGTCAAATCAAAGCATTACAGAACCACGCCAAATACAATCAATATTTATTGGTGGAGGGACGCCAAGTTTATTTGATCCATTATCAATAAAAACCTTACTTGAGCACATTAAAGCTAGAACGAATTATAGCCCTGAAATTGAGATCACATTGGAAGCGAACCCAGGAACTGCTGAAGCCGCTAAATTTGCTGGATATAAAGAAGCAGGCGTTAATCGTCTGTCAATCGGCGTTCAAAGTTTCGACGACAAAAAACTAAAAATACTAGGGCGACTTCATACCGGAACGCAAAGTCACAAGGCTATAACGCTGGCTAAGGAAGCTGGCTTTAAAAATTATAATGTTGATATTATGCACACGCTCCCGGGTCAAACGGTAGCAGATGGACTCCGCGACCTTGAAACAGCTCTCGCATTTCAACCTCCTCATTTATCGTGGTATGAATTGACAATCGAACGTAACACTGTTTTTTATTCATTTCCTCCGACGCTACCTAACGAAACGATCGCTCAAGATCTATATGAATTAGGGAATCAAAAGCTAGATGCCAGGGGATTACGCCAATATGAAATCTCGGCGTATAGTACAAAAAATAGATCTTCCTCTCATAATCTAAATTATTGGCAGTTTGGAGATTACCTTGGGATTGGTGCAGGTGCACATGGAAAAATATCATATAGTAATGGGGAAATATATCGGTCAGCCAAAAGAAAACAACCGGATAAATATCTAAAAAATTTCTTGGATCGCTCAACGTCCGCGAAAATAAATTGTGAATTTACGCTTATTGAGAGCGACCAAATTAGTATTGAATTTTTATTGAACAATCTAAGATTACGTAAAGGCTTCACTATTGAGCTGTTTGAGCAGCGTACAAATTTATGTTTCTCTGAGATTTCTGCCAAGGTCGATCAAATGGTTTCAAAAGGACTAATGAGTAGAGTTGAGAACCACATAACAACTACGCCTGTCGGCTTTTATATGATCGATACAATACTTGAAGAGTTTTCGTAAAATGCTTTTAGAGGGTGACAAAGTGAAACTATCTGAAATGGATACGGATTTTACCAAATTATCAATGAACCCTATTGCCGGAACAAAGTTAAAACACGCTTTAAATGAAATTCCTAATTGGAAGCGATATAATGATGAAGAATCTTTTAAGTTAACTAGGACTTTTTACTTTGCAGATTTTAAAACCGCGTTTTTATTCGCAACAAAAGTAAGTGCGATTTCTGAGCTACAGAACCATCACCCAGTATTGTTAGTCAGATGGGGAAAGGTAGTTGTGAATTGGTGGTCCCATAATTTAAAAGATTTGCACTTAAATGATTTTATAATGGCAGCAAAAACAGACTGTTTAATAGACTGAATAATGCGTTTGAAAATACGCAAATATTTGTAATGAATTTATGAAAAATTACTCTAAAGACAAAAATACTTCTGCGAAAAAATCTAAATCCGTGAATAATCAGTCAATTGATTGGTTTAGAAATTCGACCCGCTATATAAACTCTCATCGCGGCTGTACATTTGTTATTGTTATAGAAGGAGAAGCATTTAACTCGCCATATTTTTCAGAATTAATTTCGGATCTTTCACTTCTTAAAAGCATTGGCGTGCGACTTGTTTTAGTTCATGGCGCAAGGCCACAAATTGCAAAGGCTTATAATCGTCGCGATAATGAAATAATTCATTATGAAGGTATGCCGGTTACAAAAAAAGAGGAAATTGACAATATATCTGGAATTGTAGGCACGCTTTCGTCAAAGATAGACGCTATGTTTCTGTCAGGCCGGGCCGCAAAATTGGATCAAAATAACGGGATTCGATTGATTAGAGGTAGTTTTCTTGTTGCAAAGCCCCTTGGAGTAAAAAACGGAATCGATTTTCAACAAACGGGGAAAGTGAGACATATACAGGTGGACTTATTACGCAAACAATTGGATAACGACTGCCTCTTGCTTCAATCCAATATCGGTTATTCTGTAACAGGTGAAGTCTTCAATTTATGCGAAATAGAGATTGCAACGGAAATGGCAATCGCTCTGAAAGCTGAGAAAATGATAGTGATGACAGATTGCGACGGCGTAACAGATTCTCAAGGAGCCTTAATTGCGCACTTGGATCCGGATGAGAGCTCGCTTCATGCATCGAGAATGAAAAGCTCTAAAAATGATAAAGAGCATTTTTTCGGCAAGCAAATAGAGTACTCGGCTCGCGCTGTTCAATTCGGAGTAAATCGCACTCATATTATAAATTACTGTTCTGATGGGACACTTATCCGAGAACTTTTTACCCCAGAAGGTTGCGGATCTCTGATCAGTAAAGATGAGTCAAGCATACTTCGCGATGGCAGGATAAGTGACTCCTCAGAAATTTTAAATATAATTAAACCGCTCGAGGAAAAAGGTCTACTGATAAGTCGGTCAAAAAAATTTTTAGAGTCTGAAATAGATCATTTTCGAGTTATCGAGGTTGAGGGAGAGATTGTTGCCTGTGCGGCACTTCATTTTGAGACTGATACATTAGCTGAGATCTCATGTATCGCAACCAGTGACAAGCATCAAAACAAAGGGCTGGGAAAGAGACTTTTAAATTCTTTAGAGTCGCAAGCAAAGAAGGCAGGGATAACTGAGATCTTTGTATTGACGACTGAGGCTGCTCATTGGTTCATCGAAAAAAATTTTAAAGAAGCATCCTTAAGATCACTTCCCAAAAATCGTCAATTACTTTATGACTCTATACGTAAATCTAAGATTCTCCGGAAAAAAATATAATAAATACAACT
>CESO01133659.1_pt1 | contig 16972 bp, 11 predicted proteins | sample 356341 | NCBI WGS metagenome assembly CESO01 (sample SAMEA2621812, study PRJEB7988) | marine metagenome | biome: marine biome (ENVO:00000447); feature: deep chlorophyll maximum layer (ENVO:xxxxxxxx); material: "saline water (ENVO:00002010), including plankton (ENVO:xxxxxxxx)" | depth 35 m
TAAAGTTTTACGAAAAAAAATTGGTGATATAATATTTGTAACTAATGGATTTGGATATCTTTTCGAAGGTGAAATAGAAACTGAAAGCCATCTCGAATGTAAAGTAAAGATAACTAATGTAAAATATTCAAAACCTAATGATTACAAGATTCATTTAGCAGTTTCGCCAACAAAATTAAACGATCGATATGAATGGTTTATCGAAAAAGCCTCTGAAATTGGAGTTGATTTTATCACACCAATTATCTGTAAACACAGTGAGCGGAAAATCATAAAAGAACATCGTTATAAAAAAGTAATAGCTGCTGCATGTAAGCAATCGTTAAAAACACATTTTCCAATTTTAGAAAGTACTATATCATTTAACGATTTTGTAAAAAAAGACCTATTTACTGATAAATATATAGCGCATTGTAAAAAAACAGTTAAATCGTCTCTAAGGAAAATTATAAACGTTGAAAAAAATATTTTGATAATGATTGGCCCTGAAGGTGATTTTAGCACAGATGAAATAGAACTTGCTGAAAAACTTGGTTTTAAATCTGTTAGTTTAGGCAGTTCGCGTCTTAGAACTGAAACTGCTGCTGTAGTAGCTTGTCACACGATAAATTTGTGTAATGAAAAATAAAAAAATCATTTTTTGCTTTTTTCTCTTTGCCTTAAAAATATATAGCCAAGATTTTGCAATCTTAAAATATGAAGGTGGTGGAGATTGGTATAGTAATCCAACATCCATAAAGAATTTAATACTATTTTGTAATAATCAAATTAATACTAAAATAGGCCCCGATGTAAAAGTTGTAGAAGCAGATGACCCTGAAATTTTCGAATACCCAATAGTTTTTATGACTGGCCACGGAAATGTAATTTTTTCAAACAAATCAATAAAAAATTTAAGAACTTATTTATTCGGGGGTGGTTTTTTACATATTGATGATAATTATGGAATGAAACCTTATATTTTACCTCAATTAAAAAAGTTATTCCCAAACAAGGAACTAAAAGAATTACCACTTAACCATTTAGTTTATAATATATATTTTAAATTTCCAAAAGGACTACCAAAGATACATGAACACGATGGTTTAGCCCCAAAAGCTATGGGAATATTTGACAAAAGTGAATTAATTCTTCTTTATACTTATGAGAGTGATTTAAGTGACGGATGGGAGGACCCTGAGGTTCACAATGACCCAAAACACATAAGAGAAAAAGCTTTGAAAATGGGAGCTAATATTATTAAATATGTATTTGAAAAATCAAAATAATACTACACTAAATTAATGTAACACTTAAGTTCAATAAGTTTATTTTAAATTTATATTTTATAATAAAAACTAATAATATAAATTACTTGATTTAAAGTTATCAATATATATTTAAGATGATTTATTCAACAATAATGCGTAATATTCTTGTATTATTTCCTGATGTTAGTTTTAAGAAATAGCCTCCTGAAGGAAAAGTTGAAAAATCAAGCTCAAAATCTTTTGCATTTGGTAACGACTCGATTAAATCTTGACCAATAATATTTTTAATATTTACCTTATCAATAATAAATTCTGATACAATATTAATCTTGTCACTAACAGGGTTGGGAAAATAATTGATTCCAAATGTGTTACTATAGTCTGTACTCAAGGAGGTACACTGAGTTGAACATTCGCCATAACAAAATGCTAAAGTTGTAGGACCTGAAATTGGATCAAAAAACCTGTTGTTAAAGTTATCTGAATCAGCACATTCCTGTCCAGCGAGTTGCTCTGCTCCCTCATAATCTCCGCCCCAAGAGGGCCCATTTATAAATAAAAAATTTCCTGATATTCCTTCCTGTAATTGAAGACTAACTGAATAAATATTATCTTCATCATCATCCAACATTTGATATGATGTTGCACCACCAAAAATACCACCTCCTAAAAATACTCCCTCAGGCTCGACTGTTTCATTTGTCATATCTACATTAAAAATTACTTCATGAAATGGTATTGAAGGTTCATTCGAACTGACAAGGTTTATAAGAGAAGTATTATCTGGGGTATATGTAAAAAAGCCAAAGCAACTTGTCGAATTTGCTCTTGTCGATGGATTTTGACTTTGGTTAAACGTAGCTAAAGTAAAATCCGAAAAATTACCACCAGTTGACAATCTAAATGCTGGTGACATTGGAGTAGGAGTTCCACCAGGAAAAATTAATTCAACTACATATTCAATTTCAGAACTTGCCTCATAACCATCTGATATTAAACTGCCTGCACTATCAAATTGAATTGGCGCAGAAACAATAGATTGATGATCATCATGACTAATAAGTATATCTCCAGTACTAGCAATAAAAATAAAATTTTCTGGGTTTATTCCAAATTCTCCTCCGATTCCACCATTAGTATTGATGTAAATATTAGCCTGAACATTTACGTCTTGAAGACTAGAATTATTAATTCCATTAGAGTCTGTATACCAAACTCCAAATTGAATTTCAGTTAAATTTAAAGATCCAGAAAATCCAAAATCCTGAGGAATAAATTGCCTGTAATAAATTTGGCTATAAGTATTTGATGGAAATTCAACAGAGTTTATGGCTTCTTGAGATGCAATTTGATATCCACATTCATTAAAATATGGCCCAATATTAGACCAGTTAGTAGTTATTAAATCTCCTTCATTTACATAAAAAACGTGCTCTTGTTCCCAACTGTAATTAAAATCAGTCCCTAAACCACTTAAAATTGTTTCTCCATTCAATTCAATATCTAAAGTAGTTCCATTCCAACCATTTCCAAAGACATCTGTTATTTTGACAATATAATTTCCAGTTGTTTGAGCTGTAAAAGATGTTTGCTGACATTGATGAGTTGAATTATCCCAGATTCCCTCACAAAAATAATCCCAAGATATGTCACTTGTCTCATATGATTGACATAATATTGAAATTGGATCAGTTATCTCCTGCGAAGAATTAAAGGTCATAACTGTCTGTGAATAAATTGATCCACTTAAAATAAATGATATCAAAAAAGTGATTTTTTTCATATTTTAAAATTAACTGTAATTAAACAAATTCATAAGATAACTATTACTTTCAATAATAAATTGATATTAATACGGTTTTTAATTATTTAAAAAGTCGAAATCCTGTAGTTTATTTATTAATTACCACAATAGGACAAAGTACCTGTGTAATTACCAAATATCTCCTCCCCAGATTCACCAGTAACATCCCATGTGATAGTATAATTATTTCCAGACCTTTCAACATTGACAGTACCTTCCACAATTCGCATCCAATCCAATGAATCCCAAGAACCATCAAATCCTACTACATAATCAGCATAAGTTATATCGCCAGGAGAAAAACAATAATCCTCATCATCATTGGATATTATTTGATATGTTGCAGAATCTAAAAATTGGTCTTGTGAAGTCCACATTTCAAAATATATAATTTCTCCATTATTACTAGGATCTATTTCATCCTCACAATTCCATGTTATTCCAGATGAAAAAATATCTAAATCAAGATTTATTGGACTATCAGTTAGTGAACAATCTCCAGTATCATAAGAAGTTAAATTTCCGCTGTTTAAATTATAATCAGTTCCATTGATTGTGAGAATATCATTTAAAATAGGGATATTATTATCATAATTATCACTTGAGTCATCTCCGCCTCCGCAAGAAAAAAGAAATGATAAGAAGATTAATAAAAATTGTTTTTTCATAGCTGTAATTTAATACAATGATAATTTGTACTAGAAGTCTCTAGCAAATTGAGTCATTGAGGTTATTTTTCCATCTAAATTTAAATAAAAAATTTCAAATAGTTCCTTTTCCCAAACTTTACCATTTTTAAAAACTCTAGTTTCTTTAGACATGACCTGAACAGCCGATGCCGCATCTGTGTCATAAATTTTTAGAGGTACAATTGAATAAGGAACCCAATTTACTGACTTGTAATCATCAAATAAAGAAGACATTTCTGATTTCTTCATTTTTAATCTTTTGCCGTCGTAGGTATTTAAAACAGTTTGATCAGAAAAAGGTTTTACAAATTCTTCTATATTCATTTCATTATAATCTTTGACAAGTTTCTCAATAATATCTACTTCCTTACGATCAGAAAATACCAATGGTCTACCATTGTACTCATTTTCTGGATTACGTCCAATAAACTTACCTCCATAAGATTTTCCGAAATTTGAAGAATCTATAGTTTTCCATTGTCTAAATCCATCTACTTTACCATCGGAATTGAAACTGAAATATTCCATCAAGTCTAGTTTTTCATAGGATCCATTTTTATAATGTCGTTCTTCTTTTGACCAAGCCAAAACTCTTGTTTCATCCTCACCTTGAATTTTAATAGGGATTATTGCATAGGGATTCATGCTGATAGAATCCATAGACTCCAACCAGTTAACAGTATCTTCAGCCCCATTTTCACCAAGAAAATCTTCATCATAATATTTTAATAATGTCTCAGAATCTTTTTTAGAGTAAGCTTCACTTAACTTCTGCAACTGAGAAGTCATCATATCATCCCCCATGCTATAGGATTTTTCATAATCTTCTCCTGTAATTAAATTAACTCCTGCAGAATTATTACAATTATACATTGTTAATGACAAACTGAGTGTAATTAAAAATATTGAAATACGTTTCATAAAAATTGGTTTTAAGTTAGATTTATTTAAGCTTTAAGTGTTGCTGTTTTTCAAATCTATCAAATATGATTGTTAATTGCAAGTTATGTTTAATAATTATTAATTGAAAAAAATAGAAGTGACTTTATTTTATAATTTGTTATTTTTTTTTGTAATGACTATATTAGTTGCGTTTTAAAACTAATAATTAAATTAATATCTATGAAAACTAAATTAACTTTACTAGCAGTCTTAATGTTTTCTGTATTGTTTGCTCAAAAGAAAAAAAATGGAACTATCTATATAGAACACCCGTATATTGAGATAGTTGAAGAGTTTAACAAAGCTTTTGTAACAGGTGACGTTGAAAAAATTAAAAGTTTGGTGTCTGAAGAATTTAGCTGGAGAAATTCTACAATGCGAAATGAACCAGGAAAATTAAGTCAATTACTTGGAAGATCTAACTATTTGAGCAAAAATATCCAAGATTTCAATATTAAACATTATGGAGGTTCTTACCCGGATGCCTTTGAATATAAAAAAGATAATATTGTTGATGTAATGACCTATACTTGGCTTACTGGATACGACAAAAATACAGGTGTTTCACTTAATATGCCAAGATATGCAAATTTCCGAATTAATAACTCTGGGAAAATTGTATCAATCAATATAATGGATGATCAATTACTATGGAATAAAGCATATGACGCTTATGACACAAAAAAAAATGGGATCATATATAAAGACCATCCATTAGTTTCAAAAGTTCGTTTATTAATACAATCATACTTAACAAAGGATGTTGAAAAAATAAAAAGTCACTACACTGAATCAACAAGATTTTATGACGTTATGAACTCAGAATTAAATAAATTCAAATCACTTGAAGAAGAATTTGTTGATTTTGATAAGTATATGGAAGTTTACGATTTGGTAGATATAGTAGAAAGTGGCTTTCCAGATGTACTAGATTATGAAGGAGACGGAGATGTAGTTATTTCTTGGTGGGATATGACATTTAAAAACAAAAAAAGCGGAAAAACCTCAGTTATCAAACAACATATTCATCATGCATTTAATAATGATGGTGAAATTGTTAGAGAAGATTATTATTTTAACCCGTCACAACTCCCTGATTAAATTATATAAATTAAATTAAAACCTATTATTCGTAATAGGTTTTAATTTTACCAAAATATTTTAAAAATGAAACCACATAAAATTAGCTTAATAAATGCAGTCATTTTGATTTTAATATCATCATGGGGCTACTTTTCATCTGAAACTCCTTCAAAAACAGCATTAATACCAGCCTTTATAGGACTCATCATCTTATTACTCAATAAAGGATTAAAAAAGGAAAATAAAGCTATTGCACACATTATAGTTTTACTAACTTTAATCGTACTTATAGGGCTTATAAAACCACTCACTGGAGCTGTTGAAAGAAATGATGATTTTGCTATTATTAGGGTTGGAATCATGATCATTAGCACATTAATTGCTTTGATTTTATTTGTCAAGAATTTTATCGATATTAGAAAAAATAAAGTAAAATAATTACAGCTTTAATTTAAAAGAATTTATAAAACTAATATCAGAAGTACCAGCAACGGCTATATCAAACTCACCATCTTCAACTGTGTATTCTTGTCCGTTAAAAAATTTTAGATCTTCTACAGTTAGTTGGAATTTAACAGTTTTACTTTTTCCTTTTTTAATAAATATTTTCTTAAATCCTTTAAGTTCTTTCACTGGTCTAGTCAAACTTCCTACTTTATCATGAACATATAACTGAGCTATTTCATGCCCATCATAATTTCCTAAGTTTGAAATAGTTACTGAAACTGATAAAATATCAGAAACACCAATAATGTTTGATGATAACGAAATGTCTGAATATTCAAATTTTGTATAGCTTAATCCATGTCCAAAAGAGTATAGAGGAGTATTCGGAGAATCAATGTAGTTGGATTTGTAATCTTCGTTGGGATTTTCTGTAGAAATAGGTCTTCCTGTATTTTTAATATTATAGTAAATTGGTACTTGTCCAATACTTCTGGGGAATGAGATTGGGAGTTTTCCTGATGGGTTATATACTCCAAACAAAACATCAGCAACACCAAGTCCTCCACTGGTTCCAGGAAACCAAACTTCCAAAATTGCATCTGTAAGAGAATCTTCTTCAGATAGGTCCAGCGGGCGACCATTCATTAATATTAAAATTATTTTTTTCGTTGGAAACTCTTTTCTCAAAGTTTTAATTAATTCATTTTGAATTTTGGGAATTTTAATATTTGTCCTACTTGCAGCCTCACCACTCATGTTGTAATCCTCACCCATGACTAAAACTATTTTTTCTGCTTTTTTTGCTATAGATATAGCTTCACTAAATCCGCTTTTATCATCACTTTTAATATTACACCCTTTAGAATATAAGATATTTGAATCATCTAAATGGGTTTTGATTCCTTCATAAATACTGATTGCTTTCCCATTTCTATCCCCAGCAGCAGCCCAATTTCCGATAATGTTATTTTTATCTTTCACTAAAGGTCCTATTAGTGCTATCGTTTCCTTTTTATTTAAAGGAAGTGAATTGTTTTGATTTTTTAACAATACACTTGACATTGCGGCAGACTTACGTGCTGAATCCAAATATTCTGATTTATAAATCGTTTCTTTTTCTCTTTTCTCGTTACTATATTTAAAAGGATCGTCAAATAAACCTAATTTGAATTTGGTTAAAAGCATTCTTTTACATGCATCATCAATTAGACCAATATCAACCTTACCGTTATTTACTAATTCTTCTAAATAAAGCCTGTTAGCACCACTCATCATATCAAGATCAACACCAGCTTTTATTGCAATTTCAGTAGCATGTTGTTCATCCAAAGCGAAACCATGAGGTACCAATTCATTAATTGCAGTATAATCTGTAACAACAAATCCTCTAAAGCCCCATTCATCTCTCAGAATATCTCTAAAAATAAATTTATTTCCTGTAGAAGGTACTCCATTCAGTTCGTTAAATGCTGTCATGAACGATTCTACTCCAGCATCTACTGCGGCTTTGAACGGAGGTAAATACACATTTCTTAACTGATCCTGACCCATGTTTACCGTATTGTAATCTCTACCAGCTAAAGCAGCACCATAACCAACAAAATGTTTTGCACAAGCTATTAACGTATTACTTGCTGATAGGTCTTCTCCTTGAAATCCATTTACATATGCCTTAGCAATTTGACTAGTTAGAAAAACATCTTCTCCACAACCCTCTGAGACTCTTCCCCAGCGAGGATCTCTTCCAATATCCAACATTGGAGCAAAAGTCCAGTGCAAACCCTCAGAAGTTGCTTCTGATGCAGCTATTCGAGCCGACTTTTGAATATCTTCAAGATCCCAGCTTGCAGCATGTCCTAAATTTATTGGAAAAATTGTTTTGAAACCATGAATTACATCATATCCAAATAAAAGAGGGATACCAAGTCTTGTTTTCTCAATAGCTATTTTTTGTAATTCTTTTGTCTTCTTTGCTGAGTAAACATTAAACATTGCACCAAGACTTCCTTCTTCAATAAACTTGATATTATTCGAACTTACAACTGGTCCCGTTTTATCCCAATCACCACTATACATTGTCATTTGACCAACTTTTTCTTTCAAAGTCATCAAACTCATTATGGAATCTACTTTACTATAGACATCAATACCTGATGAATTTAAATTTGTATCTCTCGAACATCCTAATATTAAAAATGACAGCGATATAGCAAATTTGAATATGTATTTATTCATTTTGTAATAAACTTTTTTAAATTTCAAGGTTAAATTCAAAAACTTAAATTACCTCAAAAATACTAACTCAATTTTCTTCCCAACGTAAATCGTCAATAAAATACACGTCTTCATTAGAACCATTGGTTTGGCCTGCATTAAAAAATAAAACCAAAGTTGTATTTCCATTTGAAATGGAATCACTAAAATCGTAACTAAATTCTTGCCATGTATTGACTAAGCTAAAATCTGACCATTTTTCAATAGATGATCCCCCTTCAAGTTTTGCAAGAACCTGAATTGATGATGAAGAAAAAAGCTTAAATTTCAATTTGTTATAACTATTTAAATTAATTACTTCGTTGTAATTTAAAATAAAAGCATCCCAAGCTTCATTACCATTATCCATATATTTTCCTACATATTGACTTCTGTTTTCACAACTTATTAGAGGACTGGAAACTATTGGGATAGAAGCTTCAATTTCATAGTTTTGTTGACAGTTCCAATCGCTTATGATATTTAAATCTACCTCAACTCCTGTACAGATTTCGACAAGCGGTTCGTCACAAGGTGCAGGTAAAAACATTAACTCATCTATGTAGAAAATTTGATCAGAATTTCCATTAGATGTACCGTTGTTAAAATAAATTTTTAAAATTGTAAAATCATTACCTGCATTACTAAAATCAAAAATATAATTTATCCATTCACTAGTTGCAACTATGCTACTTGTAATCTCAAGCGGAACTGAATTACCATATAATCCAGCCATTATTGGTGCAGAAATAGATGAATTTATTTTAATGTGTAATTGAGAATTTTCTGTAAGGTCAATAGGTGTGCCAAAATCAACTATCATCGCATCAGATGGATTAGTACCATCATCAATAAATTCTCCAACAAAAATACTATTGTTTACAACATCGGGGTATGGATTATTAATTATTGGAACTTCATTAAAATCATTTATCAATTCGTAATTTTTTTGACACTCAAAGTCACTTATTATTGATGAGTTTTGTTCAATATTTTGGCAAGGATCTAGATAAACATCAAAAAATAAATCGTCAATGTAATATATATTAGGAGTTCCACCTAGAACATTTTGACCATAATTAAAGTAAATTTTTATTTTTTGATGGTTTTCATTTTGTCTCCAGCTAAAATCAAAACTATGAATTGTCCAGCCATTATTACCATCAATATTTTTTGTTATATAAACAGGATCAGAAGTGCCCCCGTCTAGCATAACTTTGAGTACACCAGAAATTTCAGTTTTTACTTTAATTTTAAAAACAGTATTGTAAGACAGATCAATAGGATAACCGTAATCAATCTCTATATGATCATTTGAATCTAAATTCTGTGAATAAACACCTATAAATTTACTATTATTTAAAGGAGTTTCATACGGATTTCTGATTATTTGAACATTATCTAAACTGAAATTAGCTTGACATTCAAAATCGGTTATAATGTTAGGATCAAGGACTACATTGCTATCTTCGCACGGACTATAATTGATTGTTGGAAAACTATTAAATTCATCCTCGCAAGAAATAAAAACAAGCAAAGTTAATATTGCAATAAAATTTTTAATGTAATAAATTAATCTCTTCATAAAATATCTAATTTTAAAATATAATTTTTACCACCAGTTTAAAATTAATTGATCAGGTTGACAAAATTAGCCCACTTGAAGTTTTCTTATTTCTTTATTATTTTAATTGTTTCTGTTCTATTTCCAAAAATATTTTTCAAAAAATAAGTCCCTGAACTTAAAGTTGAAAGGTCAAATTCGAAAGACTTTTTATTAATATTCCTATGTGACATTAAAACTTTACCATACATATCAAATATTATGATTGAATTAATATTAGTTTTGGAATCAATTTTTAAAAAGTCTTTTATAGGATTTGGAGAGTAAGTGAAAGAATCAATTGAATTAACTTCATCGTTAGATAAAGTACTTAACCAACCTAAATCATCAATATAATAAATATCTGATGAAGTTCCAGATTCAATACCTGGGTTAAAAAATAAAATTAATTTTGTATTACCAGAACTTATGGCACCGCTAAAGTCAAAATTAAATTCTTCCCATGTATTTTCAGAACTAAAATCTGACCAGACTTCGACAGCCGTTCCTCCCTCCAATTTTGCCATCACTTGGATTGATGATGGTGTATAAAGCTTTAAAGAAAAGTATGGGTTTGATGAAAGATCAATTGTGGTTCCAAAATCTATTTCCATATTATCCCATCCGCTAGTTCCGTCATCGATGTATTGCCCAACATTAGTTGAAGTATTTATTCCTGAATAATACGGGTTTGAAACTTTTTGAATATTACCAAGCAATGGAAAAGAGGGATTTAAACTTTCAAAATCTGAAATTAATGGATAAGAGTTAATTGTATCCGTCCAGCGTAAATCGTCTATATAGTATGTATCCGATGTAGTACCTGAAGTTTGTGAAGCGTTAAAGAATAGTACAAGAGATGTATTACCATTATTTACAGCGCTACTAAAATCAAAGTTAAACTCTTGCCAAGTATCTACCAAACTAAAATCTGACCAAATTTCGAATGGAGTTCCACCCTCTAGTTTTACTAAAACTTGTATTGATGAAGTTGAATAAAGTTTAAAGCTTAAAAATGTATTTGAATTAAGATTAATTTCAGTACCGTAGTCAATTAATAAGTTGTCCCAACCATTAGTACCATCATCATTGTATTCACCAATATTGTTAGAAGTATTTATTCCGCTTGAAACAAAATTATTAATTAAAGTTACTCCATTACCCAAAATTGTTTGTGTTGGCATACCACACTCAAAATTAGTAATGACAGGATCACTACATTGACCATAATTTAAGTAGCTCACAATGCCTAGAAAAAATAGTATTTTTTGTTTCATAATAATTAAGTTTTAATTTAATAAGGTTTTCAATTATTAATTTACTACTAAAAGGCAAATCCTAAATTATTTAAACCATTTATAATATCTTGATCTTGCATAAATAAATTCCATAACAATTGGGTTCTATAGTTCTCGATCATAAGTATAATAGGCCCTTGATCAATAGCTAAATATAATTCTGAAAACCAATTATAGTGAACAGAAAATGCATCATAGAAGCCATACTCACCCCACAAGTCACCGTTTAAATCGTAATAAAAGTGTTCCAAAGCTCTCTTTGATTCCAATGGAGTATAAGGAAAAGAAGATAATGCTGCGGTTGGAGCTATTACCCCAAAGTCGTTTGTTGGACTGTGGGCTGAGTAACCATCATAATTAGTACTTGCAGTTATACCCCAGCTATTTTCACTATAACCATCGTATTCATAAGGATTGATTACACAATGCATATAATTAATAAGAGAATGTGATCTGTTTTGATCAAAATAATTTGTGTATTGATCGCTTAAATTTGTTGGATTAAGTCCAATAAATGAATAGTGAGAGAAAAATAATGGTCCCCCAAAATTTTCCCCAAGAGGTAGAAACAAATCATAAAAAGTACCTGTATTAACCATTGCACCATTTCCTGTCCAACCCTGGTTGTATACATCAATATTTATGGGATAAGTTGGAGAAGAAGCTGCCAATACATAAACAATTAATGATTCATTCCAACCACTTACATCTAAATTTATATCAAAATTATTTGTTGGGGACCAATGCCAAGTTATTTTATTTTGTCCTTGCGTGTACCATGTCCATTCAACAGCTTCCCAAAGTGTTGTTATTTTATTTCTTATTATTGTTTCTTCTGTTGAGTTTTCAGAAAAATATTGTCTTGCAATTAATAATCCTTGCATTAATAAAGCAGTTTCTACAATATCACCTCCATCGTCTAATTGACTGAACTGTATTGTATTACCTGAGCTATCATACCAATGAGAAAAAGCACCGTGATATTTCTGAGCCCCTTCCAAAAAAGATATTACTTTCTCCATTCTTTCAATTCCTTCATCTCTTGATATCCATCCTCTTTCAACGGCAACAGTAAATGATGCAATTGCAAAACCCGAGCCACCCATTGTTATAATATTTGGACGACCGCTATCTTCTCTTGCTAAACCACTAATAGGTTCTGCAAAATCCCAAAAATATTTAAAAGTTTTCTCTTGAGTTAGCTCAAGAAGTTCCTCAAAAGTAATTTCATCAATTATTTCGCTAGAAATAAATCCAACGTCAGCAGGTGGAGGTGTTATATTGTTTGGGTTTTCACATGAGTAATTAAAAATAGTAGTCACTAAAAGTATAGCTAAAGTAAAATATGCTTTGTTATTAATAATATTAAAATTCATAATTTTTTTCATTACCATCCTGGATTCTGTTGTAAAATGCCGTCGCTCAAATTTATTTGAATTTGAGGTACTGGAAATAATTCGTGTTTACCAGTTACAAATGGAATGCCAAGAGATTGTAAAACTACTGAAGCTCTACCTTGACGAACCAAATCAAAATATCTGTCATGTTCAAAGGCTAACTCCCATCTTCTTTCATTCCAAACATCAAGTTGTGAGGGATTATTTAATGGCTCTAAACCTGCTCTAATTCGGACTTGATTTAGTGGTCCTGAGACGTCACCACCCAACTGACTTGCAGCCTCAGCATTCATTAATAAAACCTCTGCAAATCTGAGTATCCTAATATTCTTACCTGTTTGTTCATTCTCAGTAAACGAACTCGAATAAGCCTTTTGATTATACATTGGATTAACCACTGTTTCGGGAACAAACCTTCCATCATAAAGAGTTTCGCCACGAAATATTATAGTTGCTCCTCTTCTAACGTCATCCAATTCGTAAGAATTTAAAAGATTTTCGCTAGGTACATTAAATCCCCAACCCCAACCGCCTTGACCTCTTGCGCCTTGAGTTAAGCTATACTTATCAACTCCAACTGATGGTAATTCACCTTTAGCTTGAACTTCAAAAATTGATTCTTGATTATTTTCCCCTATCTCTTTCCATATATCTTCATAATTTGAAGTTAAACCGTACTCCCCAGATGAAATAATTTCGCTTGTTAAATTAAAAACTGTATTCCATTTATTTTGATACATGCTCACTTTAGCTAAAAGGGTTTTTGCTGCACCTTTTGTAGCACGACCTAATTCCATATCAGGATACGCGCTTTTTTCGGGTAAAACATCTATTGCATATATTAAATCGTTTTCAATAAATTCATATGTTTCTTCTTTAGTAGCTCTACTTAACAACTCTTCAAGTGGAGAATCAATATCAGGAGTTTCTGTTATTAGTGGTACTCCACCAAAGGTTTGTAAAAGTCTAAAGTATAATAAAGCTCTTAAAAATTTAGCTTCACCAATGAGTCTAGATTTTAATTCTGAATCTAAATCATCAAACGGTTGAATTCTATTTATAGCTTGGTTAGCTCGCTGTATTCCGTTAAAATGACCTTCCCAAACTTCAGCAACTGATATTGATGTCGCATCATGAGCTAAAGCGTCAAAAAGATGTTTATCAGATCCAGTATCACCTGGATCACTTCCTTTGTATGCATCATCACTTGCAATACTGGTTATTGCATTCCACGAAAAAGAGCTAACCTGCCAAGATAGAAAAATATTATATGTTCCATTTACTAACTCTACAGCCTGTTCAGCAGTAATGGCATCAGCTGTAATTTGATTTGCATCGATTTCTAAAAAATCTTCATTGCAAGAAAATTGAGGTGTACATAATAAAATCAACAAAAAATATAATGATAAAAACTTGTTTTGATTTATTTCCATAACCCTTGACATTTAATTAAAATAAAATATTGAAGCCTAAAAAATAAGAACTTAAAGTTGGATATGCATCTAATTCAATTCCAGCTAATCCCATTGGATCTCCTGCTAGTTCAGGAGTAAATCCGGAAAATCTTTTGAAGATTAATGGATTTTTAGCAGTCATGTAAAATCTAATTTTATTTAGCTTTTTTCTAGAATCTATAGTATAACCCAAAGTAAAATTATTAATTCTAAAAAAGTCTCCAGATTCTAGAAAATAATTGGATGATAAAGGAACATCATTTGAGGCCCTGGAGGTAGTATTACTTGGCCTTCCCGATGTCCAACGATTGTTGAATACATATTGTTCTATATTTTCATTACCAAAACGCTGAGCTTTCTTACCATTATATACTTTATTCCCAAAACTACCATAAGTATCTAAGTTAAAATCAAATTTTTTATATTTAATCTTCAGGTTTAAAGCAGAAGTAAAAGAAGGAATAAATGAGCCAAAAAAACGTCTATCTTCTTCATTTACATCACCATCATTATTTAGGTCTTTATAAACAAATTGTCCAGTATCATCAATCCCATCAATTTCATACAAAAAGAAACTACCAAGAGGTTGCCCTAAAGAAACTCTTTTTGTGTATTGTCCATTGTTGATATTTCCTCCAATTTGATTTGTGAAAAATTGATTTGAAATTTCCGAAAGCTCGTTTTGATTATAAGCCAAATTAGTTGAAATACTATAAGATAAATTATCGCTTATAATTTCATTCCAATTCAAACTAAGCTCAATTCCTTTATTTGTAATCTTTCCAACATGAGACAAAAAGGGATCAAATCCAAAAGTGCTGGGTAATTGTAATGGTAAAATGGCATTGTTATTAATTCTTTTGTATAAATCTAATTCCCCATTTAACCTATAATTGAATAAAGAAAATTCAAATCCAAAATTATACTCATTAGTATTTTCCCAAGATAAATCCTCTTGCACAGTAGCAGTGACTGTACCCCCCTGTTGAGTATTTTGCCCTGAACCAAATGGATACGGGAAACCTTGATTAAATCTGACTACATTAAGACTCGGTATTTGAGCATTACCTAATTCACCATAACTAATTCTTAATTTTAATTTATCAAAAAAGCTATTCACCATAAAATCTTCTCTACTTAAAAACCATCCTGCGCTAAATGCATAAAAATTTCCATATCTAAACTTTTCTTGAAAGAAATTAGCAGCATCCATTCTGTATGAAGCATTAAAAATATATTTATAATCATAGTCATAATTGAATCTTGCAATGTAAGAATATAGCTTTCTTGATTCAGAAAACCCCCCACCAGATTCTTCTGTACCATCATTGCTATTTCCTAAATCAAGATTAAAATTTAAATTTGAACCAGGCGGAACATTTATCCTAGAACCGTAAAGGTTTTCATATTTATTTGATTCAGAAACTAATCCAAATGTGGCATTAATATTATGTTTTTCTTTAATCTCCTTTTTATATGTAACGTAGTTATCAAAAAACCAGCGATAGTCGTTACTATGAGCAACGTATAAGACTGTCTCAGGTATTTCTGGAGCGTTAGGATCTGTTGGTTGAAAGTTATTAATAGTATTTCCAGGTTCTATAGATAAATACGTAGCCAATCTATTGTCAAAATTATAAAAACGATTATAATTTGTTTCTACAGAAAAACGTGAAGTAATAGTTAAAGACTCTAAAATCTTATAATCAAATTTAAATGTCCCTTGCAATTTTAAAAATCTCTGCTTTTCATTTTGAAGCTCTAGCTGCGCTACTGGGTTAGCCACATTATTGAATGCAACTGATGAACCATACCTCCCATTTTCATCTTTTACAGGAACGATCGGAGCCTGTTTGTAGGCACTTGTAAAAACTCCAAAGTTTTTAGGATTTGAATTGGCTAATTGTACACTAATATTGTGAGAATAATCAACTTTTTTTGATAGTTTATAGTTAATATTATTTCTAAATGTTACACGCTCAAAATTATTACCCGTCAATATTCCTTCTTCTTTATTTAAGTTAAAACTAAAAAAAGATTGAATATCATTATTCCCACCTGAAGCAGATAGATTATGATTAGTCATTAAACCTAGTTGGGTAACCTCGTTCAACCAATTAGTATTATATAACTGTTGTGATGGAAAAAAATTAGATAAACTATTATCGTTGTTTGGATTTGAATCGGTTAATAAGTTCCATAAAATTGCCTCATTACTATAGGTTATGAAAGAATTAGTATTTGCCATTTTAGGCCTGTAATTAATACTTCTTATTCCAACATTGCTATCAATTGAAAAAGAAATTTTACCCTGTTTTCCCTTTTTAGTTGTGACAATTATAACTCCGTTAGCTCCCCTATTCCCGTATATAGCAAGTGATGCAGCATCTTTAAGAATACTAATATTTTCAATGTCTGCAGTATTAATGTTATTGATATTATTAGTCAAAATTCCATCAACAACATAAAGAGGTTCACGACCTGAAAGTACAGTCCCAAGACCTCGAATAATTACTTGTGAGGAAGCTCCAGGAGCATCAGATGCAATAATATTAACACCAGCAGCTTTTCCTTGCAAAGCTTGAATTGTATTTATTACAGGCTCAATTGTTAAGTCATCTCCTTTAACTGAACTAACTGAACTTGTTAAAATTTCCTTTTTTTGATTGCCATAACCGACAATAATTACTTCATCTAGTGTATCTATTTTCTCAATCAAATAAACCACACCTAAATCGTATTCAGAGTTCAA
>CESO01076049.1_pt1 | contig 16907 bp, 11 predicted proteins | sample 356341 | NCBI WGS metagenome assembly CESO01 (sample SAMEA2621812, study PRJEB7988) | marine metagenome | biome: marine biome (ENVO:00000447); feature: deep chlorophyll maximum layer (ENVO:xxxxxxxx); material: "saline water (ENVO:00002010), including plankton (ENVO:xxxxxxxx)" | depth 35 m
GTCATGCTCAAAATTTATAAATAAATCTCCAAGTGTTTGATGAGACCTTACAACAGTTTTTCTTGAAAACTTTTTAACTAGAAGAGAGTCTGAAGCTTTAATATCCCCTTTAATAAGAAAGGATCTAATTAATTCTAAATCCTCACGATTTCCGTCAGGTTCATCCCATCCAAGGTCATTTGGCCATAGTGAATCATCATTTAGTTGAATTCTTTCATTAACTGGATCACCAAAAATCATAGCACCAATTCTACCATTACCAATTGGAAGGGCTTGATCCCATTTTTCAGCTTCAGATTCATACCAAAGTATATGATCATCAAAGCTTTTATCTACAAAATTCGAATTACAAGATAAAGATGCAGTTATTATACTCAACCAAATTAAAAATGAATTTTTCATTATTTCGATAATTAGTTTGGAAATTATTTATCTAAGGATTTACTGCTTTTAAATTCAATTTCAGTCTGAATTTTAGGGATGTCTCTTACTTTCATCTCATTTTCCAGTTCATCAACTTTCTCAATTAGATCCTTAGTTAAAATAGACTTATTCCTTTTTTCAATTGGAGGATTAAGTTTTTCTGCATTTTCAAATTTTATTACGTTTTCCAATATTTCTCTTGGTAATTGAGTCCCAGCTTTTGATAAAGTATCAATAAATTCTCTTGCGAAAAATTCATCAATCTGTATTCTTCTTTTAGTGCTATGAGCAAACTTGCCAATAATTCTACATACACTATCCCTATCTTCTGGACTTAATTTATCAGCAAATTCATAATCTTCAATTTTTTTGAGACTTAGTATGATTGGTTCTAGGGCATCTTTTGTAATAACAAAAACATTATAATCTCCAAGATTATAGTGAAACTGATCAATAACTTCTAGTGTATTAGATGGTATGACTAGAAATAGATCGTTTTTAACATCCTCATGTTTTGCATATTTTTTTAGATTTTCAGTTTGATTTTTAATGTACTTAGGAAAATTAGACAAGTCCTCATTTGCAGGACTTTTGGCATCAAAAACAATTAGTTGATCTAATATTTCAATTGAATTATCTGGTTTATTTCTATCATGGGGGAATTCCTCTTGACTTATATATTTAATTATATTGTCTTTACATATGGATTGTAAATGATTTTGCACATCTTTTTCATGTTTACTCCAAGTGAGTTTCATTTCATTTAAATAAGATTCTTTTTCTTGAACTCTTTCATCATTAAGTCTCTCTTTTTCTTTTTCAAGTGATTCTTGAAGGGTAATTGTTGCAGCAATTGATTTGGTGGTTTCTTTTTGTCTACTTTCCTCAGATTTTTGATATTTTATATTATCATTTTTAAGAAAATTTCTTTCATTTTCAATTTGTTTTAGTCTCTCTTCAATTTGAGTTTTTTCAGTTTTAATTTTTTCAAAACTTTCTGTTTTTGCAATTAAGACAGCAATTTCTTTTTCTAGATTATTTAATTTAGTTTCTTTCAATACAATTTCCCTTTCTGTATCAACTATCTTATTATCCTTTTCTTCAAGAATTTTTAAATCAATTTTAGGAGATTTTAAATAAATTGCTAATCCTATGAATCCTGAAACTAAAATTAATAATATTAAAATCTCCATTTATTTATTTTTATATGAATTTATGTAAATAATAAAGAATTTGAAATCAATATTTATATTTTTTTTTAAATATATTTATGACTAATATTTTATTTATATGGACAAAACTAATGAAAGAATATTATCAATTGATATTTTAAGAGGACTTACAATTATATTTATGATTATAGTAAATGACCCTGGGTCCTGGAGTCATGTATATGCACCACTTCTTCATGCTGAATGGAATGGTATTACTCCTACTGACTATATTTTCCCTAATTTTCTTTTTATTGTAGGTGTTTCAATAGTTTTTTCTATTAACAAACAAATAGAGAATGGATCATCTAAAATTAAAATTATCAAAAAAGTTTTTTGGCGAAGTATTAAAATATATTTAGTGGGTCTTTTTTTATGGATCTTTCCATCTTTTGATTTTGATAATATTAGATGGGCTGGAGTATTACAAAGAATTTCATTAGTTTTTTTATTTTGTGCTATTATTTATTTGTTAACTAATTTAAAACAGCAAATATTCATTGCCATTTTTATTTTAATATTTTATACTTTAATAATGGTTTATACTCCAATTCCTGGAATTGGAGATCCTGATCTTTCTGTTCCCGAGAAAAATTGGGCTCATTACATTGATAGTTTATATTTACCAGGAGTTTTATGGGAAGACACATGGGACCCTGAAGGTATTCTGTCAACTTTTCCATCCATTGTCACTGGAATTTTTGGAATGATCGCTGGTTTTATTTTGTCCTCAAAAGTAAATTTGGAAAAAAAGATCATTAAAATATTTATTTTAGGGTTTATACTTCTTTTTTTGGGAGATATTTCTCGATTTATTTTTCCTTTAAACAAGCACATTTGGAGTACTTCATATACTTTTCTTATGGGAGGAATCTCCTCAATTTTAATTTGTTTATTTATTTTTTTAGTTGATTTAAAAAATATCAAAAAAGTATTTCGTCCAGCAAAAGTCTTTGGGGTTAATTCAATCTTTTCATATTCACTTGCGAGTTTGTTTACTATTTTTTTCTATAGTGATTATATATGGGGTTTTGGATTGAATTCTACTTTCATGAGTTTTTCTGAATCAATCGGTATACCTTTAAAATTAGCTTCTTTAGTATATGCTATTTTTTATGCAGCTGTAATTTGGATACCGACAAATATACTGTATAGAAAGAAAATTTACATAAAGCTTTAATCTTAATTATTTTTTGATTAGTTCAATCGCTATTCCTCCACCTGGAGCGAGATATACCTCAATCTCTGATTTATTATTAAGATTAACAGTTTCTATTTCATATTCCATAGGATTATTTTTCCAGTGAGTTTTTTCAGAGTCTTTGTAAATTTTTGCTGAGTAATTTGAATCATCATCAAGAAAATCTAGTTTTAGTTTTAAACTCCTGCTTTTCTCATCAGTAATGCTACCTATATACCAATTATCTGAATCAATATCTTTTCTTGCAATTGTTAAATATTCTGATATTTTGCTATTTATAATTATTTTATTTTCCCAGTTTACAGGTACATTTTTTATAAATTCAAATGCCTCGAGATGTTTTTTGTAATGTGAAGGAAGATCTGCAGCCATTTGCATTGGTGAATAATATACAACGTATAGTGCTAATTCCTTAGCTATAGTTGATGGAACAATTGCATTCTTATCTATTTTTCCAGACCCTGGATTGGTGTATCTAAAATTATTTAATTGAAAAATTCCAGGAGTATAATCCATTGGTCCACTTAGAAGTCTTGTGAATGGAAGATCTGTTGCATGATTTACACCATTTGACGAGAAACCATTAAATTCTTGACCTTTAGCACCTTCTCTTGAAATAAAATTAGGGTATGTTCTTCTAAGTCCAGTATCTTTTATTGGCTCATGTTTTATAATACTAAGTTTATATTTTGCAGCCATTTCAATTACTTTATGAAAGTGATTAATCATGTATTGTCCATGATGCCACTCCCTGATAATACCACCATTTTTTCCAGACCTTTTGATGTTTTTACTGACATCGTTAACATATCCTGTTTTAATATATTTAACTCCCATTTTTTGATACAATTTAAAGGCCTCTTCAAGTTGATTTTCATAATTTTCTATTTGGCCTCCAGTTTCATGGTGACCCACTATAGATATTTCTTTATCCTTGCTGTATTTTGAAATTCGATCAAAATTAAAATCATCTAGTGATTTAGTAAAGCTAAATGGAATGCCATTCCCAGTACAACACCATTCAGGATACCACCCTTCGTTCCATCCTTCAACTAATAAACCGTCAAAATCATGTTTAGAGGCAAAGTCAATATATTCAATAACTTTTTTTGTATTAGCCCCGTGATGTTTTGATGGCCACCATGTAGATTCGTTTGTACCAATCATTTCCCACCAGATCCCCATGTATTTTCCTGGCTTTACCCAAGAATAATCTTTGTTTTTGTCAGGATCATCGTTTAAATTTAAAATTAGGTTCGACATTAATAATTCTGAACTATTATCAGCTATTTGTATTGTTCTCCATGGACTTTTTATGCTATTATCAGATTTCACTTTAGTTCCATCTGACCATGGATAGAGTTCAGCCTCTAATACCCCATTACCCATTGGAGCAATAGTCATACTTGAAAAATCAATCAAATTTGCCTCATGAATAGAAATAAAAAAACCATTTTCTTTTTTTATAGTCAATGGTGTTTGAGCCGCATCTATTCCCAAAGTATCATAGGACAAATCTTCAATTAATTCACTAAATTTTCTTTTTGATATTTCATCAACTTTTGTGTTCGCATACAAAAATTCATATCTACGATAAGAAAATGCGGGTTGCCACCATGCAGAGTCATTTTTTGATATATTAAATTGAGTTTTTTCATCAATTAGATCATAATTTTTAATGCTTTCTTGATTAGGAACTAAATATCGAAAACCAATTCCATCATTAAATAACTTGAATTCTATTGATATTTTTTTGTTATTTTGAGTGAGGGTTACTTCTAATTTGTTGTAATTATTTTCTATTGTTTTAAACTCTCCCATTAGTGGAACCCAACTTTCATTAAAATTTGATTTTTTTATATCTGAAAAATAAAAATCTTTGGTTAAATCAATATTGTCCTTTAAAATGAGACCCAATGAAGAATTTGAAATTATAGTTTCTTTTAATTTTTTTACAGAATAACTTGGTTTACCATTAATTAATTCAAATTTTAATTTAATTTTTTTATCAGGGGAACTAATCTCACTTATATAATTATTATTACTGCACGATAGTGATATTAATATAAAAAGCAGTAGTGTTATAAATTTCATTGTAATGGTTTTTTTTTACAAATTAATATATAATAATTAATAAAACTTTAAATTTGATTTTAAATTTGATTTTATGCCCAATTATCAATTTTTATATCTATTTGTTTTTTTATTGGTAAGTATTTTAATTTATTTTATTTCAAAAGCTTTAATTAATAAAATTTTTAAAAAAATTTCAATCAATACAAAAACCAATTTTGACGATCTTTTGATTAAAAATCATATTCCCTCATATATATCTTTTTTATTTCCTTTATTGTTTCTTTATTCATTTATTCCCTTTTTTGGAGATAAGTACCCTTCTATTTTTAACGGATTTTCAAAATTAATTGAGATTCTAGCAATTCTATTTTTAATTTTTATTGTAAGGAGCCTTTTATATACAATTAGAGACTATAGTAAATCAAGTGTTTTATTTAAAAATAAACCAGTTGATAGTTACGTTCAAGTTTTTTTAATTTTAATATGGTTTATTGGGTTCATACTTATAATGTCTTTAATTACAGGTAAAAATGTCACAACTTTTTTAACTACAATTGGTGCTTTTTCTGCAATTATTTTATTGATATTTAAAGATACTATATTGGGATTTGTAGCAAGCATTCAAATAACCATTAATGACACTGTAAGGATTGGTGATTGGATAACAATGGAGAGTAGTGGAGCTGATGGAGATGTAATTTCAATAAGTCTCACGTCAGTTAAAGTGCAAAACTTTGACAAAACTATAACCACTATTCCAACTTATAAATTAATTTCTGATTCATTCATTAATTGGAGGGGCATGAGTGATTCAGATGGAAGAAGGATTAAGAGATCATTATTAATTAAACCTTCTTCAATAAGATTCTTAAAAGATAAAGAATTACTTGAGCTATCTGGAATTGATAGAATATCTGAATATATTAAGTATAGACAAAAAGAAATTGAATCTTATAATAATTCAAAAAAGATAGAAAAAAGATTATTAATTAATGGAAGAAATATTACCAATATTGGACTATTTAGAAGATACACCGAAACATATTTAGAGCAGCATCCAATGGTCAATAAGCAAATGATGATTATGTGTAGACAATTAAGACCTACATCCCAAGGTGTTCCTCTTGAAGTCTATGTTTTTAGTAAAGATAAAGATTGGAAAAAATACGAGCATATAATGTCCGATATTTTTGATCATTTGCTTTCTTCAATTAAATTTTTTCATTTAGAGTGCTTTGAATTATCTCCAAACATTCTTCTTTCAAATTTGGATAATCAATGATAAAGCATTCCACTTTAAAAATCAATCAAAATGACAATGTCGCTGTTGCATTAAATGACCTTAAAATTGGTGAAGTTAATATTGATAATAAAACTATTAATTTAAACCACTTTATACCTCAAAAACATAAATTTTCATTAGAAAAAATTTCTAAAGGTTGTAATGTTATTTTTTATGGAGTTATTGTTGGAATCGCCAAAGAAGATATATATAAAGGTGACTTAATTTCAACTTCAAATGTTGCACATCACATTGAAGGTGAAATAAAATTTAATAATTCAAAGTCTTTAAATCTTAATTTTAATACTGAGAAATATAAGGATAAAACTTTTTTAGGTTATAATCGAGGAGATCAAGTTGGAACTGAAAATAACTGGTTGTTTTTTCCTCTTGTTTTCTGTCAAAATAAAAATATAGAAACCTTAAAAGATATCTTTATGAAGGAATTTTATGAGGAAAAAGTTAGCGAACAACAGCTTTTTTTGAGAGATCTAATTAATGAAAATAATTCTACGGATATCCATTTTGACCATTCGACAAAATCTAAATCCAAAAAGTTTGAAAATATTGATGTAAAATTTATCACCCATTCTGGTGGTTGTGGAGAGACTAGGCAAGACTCTGCTACTTTGGGTAGACTTTTGGCTGGATACGTTAATAATCCAAATGTTGCAGGGGCTTCAATTCTTAGTTTAGGATGTGAACATCTTCAAGTTGAGGTTTTTAAAAAATATCTTTATTCTATCAATCCAAATTTTAATAAACCATTACTTTTTTTTAATCAACAAAGTACAGGTAATAAAAAAGATTTGATTAAAAATATTATTAAAGAATCTATGATCGAAATTAAAAAAGCAAATAATCTAGTCAGAACCCCTGTTTCTATTTCAAAACTTGTTGTAGGATTAGAATGTGGTGGATCTGACGGGTTTTCAGGAATTTCATCAAATCCAACAATTGGTAGGGTTTCTGATATTATTTGTTTTTTAGGTGGATCATCAATTCTATCTGAATTTCCAGAATTATGTGGAGTTGAACAGGAGATTGTTAATAGATCAAATTCAAAAAAAATAGCCAGACGTTTTATTGATTTAATGAGAACATATGAAAAAAGAGCAAATGATTTAGATAGTGGATTTGATATGAATCCTTCTTTTGGTAATATTCAGGATGGATTAATTACTGATGCAATGAAATCTGCAGGTGCATTGAAAAAAGGTGGTTCATCTAAAATTGTTGATGTATTGGATTATACCGAGTATGTAAAAAAATCTGGGTTGAATTTATTATGTACGCCTGGCAATGATGTAGAAAGTACTACAGGAATGGTAGGGTCAGGTGCTAATATTGTCCTCTTCTCCACTGGTTTAGGCACTCCAACTGGTAACCCAATATGTCCCGTAATTAAAATTTCTTCTAATTCTCAGCTTTTTTTGAAGATGGGCGACATAATTGATTTTGATTGTGGAGAAATTATAACCGGAAATAAAACAATTGAGGAATGTTCGTCAGATTTAATCGATCTAATAATTGACATAGCAAGTGGAAAAACCATTACTAAATCCTCATATAATAAACAAGAAGATTTTATACCTTGGAAAAGAGGAATTTCATTGTAATAATTTCTTTTATTTAATTTTTTTAATTTTCAAAGTTGTAGTTTAGTAAAATGACTCCATTTAAAATAAATCTTTATACATTCTTAAGGCTCCCTTCCGCTTGGTTAACAGGAGTAAGAGTAAGAAAAATAAATTCTAAATTATGTGTCGTAAATGTTAGGCAAAGCTGGATAAATCAAAATCCTTTTAACTCAATCTTTTGGGCAATTCAAGGTATGGCTTCTGAATTGTCTACTGGTGCTTTGTTGATGTATTACATTAAAAAAAGTGGAAGAAAATTCTCTATGTTAGTAATAAATAATAAAGGTAGTTTTTTTAAAAAAGCCAGAGGAAGAATAACTTTTAAATGTAATCAAGGAGAGGAGGTAAAAAAAACAGTTAGTTTAGCTATTCAAAAATCTAAACCTCAAAAAATTTTTATGTCTTCGTCTGGAATAGATGAAAGTGGTCAAAAAGTCTCTGAGTTTGAGTTTGAATGGACAATTTTAGTAAAAAAATGAAAAAATGAAAGCAAATTTTATAAGTAATCTTAAGCTTCCAGTAATTGCAGCTCCAATGTTTTTAATATCTGGACCTAAGTTGGTAATTGAATGTTGTAAAAATGGTATTGTTGGAACTTTTCCTTCTTTAAATCAAAGAACTTCTGAAGGTTTTGAAGAGTGGATTATTGAAATCAAAGAGGCTTTATCTTTATTTGAGTCTGAAACTGGAATAAAACCTGCCCCATTTGGAGTAAATTTAATAGTTCATCCTACAAATATAAGGGTCAAGGCTGATCTTGATATATGCGTCAAACACAAAGTTCCCCTTGTTATTACTTCACTAGGAGCAGTTTCTCAAATTGTTGATACTGTTCACTCATATGGAGGACTTGTTTTTCATGATATTATTAAAAAAAGACATGCTGAAAAAGCATCTGAAGCTGGTGTAGATGGATTAATTCTTGTTGCAGCTGGTGCTGGAGGTCATGCTGGTATAACTAATCCAATGTCATTAATTACTGAGGTTAAAAAAATATTTAATAAAACAATTTTATTATCAGGTTGTATATCAAATGGGAATGATATTGCAAGTGCTCTTCAAATGGGAGCAGATTTAGCCTATATGGGAACACGATTTATTAATGTTGAGGAAAGTTTAGCTGACGATGAATACAAACAAATGATTATTAATAGTTCTGCAAGTGATATTATATATACTGCAGCTGTATCAGGGGTTAATGCTAATTTTCTTCGTCCAAGCCTAGAATCAATGGGTATAACTGAAGAATTATGGTCTAATTCAAAGAAAATTGATTTTGGTAATGAATTAAACCCTCAAGAACAAGAGGCAAAAGCATGGAAAACAATCTGGTCAGCAGGACAAGGAGTTACAGCAATTAATGATATTTTATCAACTTCTGATTTAATTAAAAAATTGGCTAAAGAGTTTATTGAATCAATAGAACGTCAACAAGATTTATTAAAAGTTTATAAATAAAAATAATCTAAAAGTTTTTAGTAATAGATTTAATTATTTTATTAGAGTTATTAAATTCAAGAAATATTACTTTTAAAGCTGTATAAACTGGTATTGCAATAATTAAACCTACTATTCCAAATATTATTCCAAAAACAATTATAATAATAAAGATTTCAAGTGGGTGTGATTTGATACTTTTTGAAAAAATAAATGGCTGACTTATAAAATTATCAATTAATTGAGCTAAAATAAATCCAAAAAAAACATAAGTAGATTGTGGTAAAATAATTTCACTGAAACTTTGATCAATATTTGATGTCATAGTCAGAATTATCAATAAAACTCCAGAAAAAATTGGACCTAAATAGGGTATCAAATTTAAAATTGAACATAAAAAAGCAATTATCAAAGCATTATTAATACCAAAAATAAATAGTATTATGCTGTAAATAATAAATAAAATTATTATTTGAAGTAATAATCCAATAAAATACCTAGAAAGTAAGTCTTTTATTTTTGTGAAGGATTTTTTGAATTTTATTTCTTGATCATTATTTGTAAATGATAATACAATTTTTTGGAGGAGATTTTGCTCTTTTAGAAAGAAAAATAGAATAAATAATATTGAAAACAATCCTATAGTAACACCACTTAACCAATTAATTAAAAAATTTAAAAAATCAGGTAATGCATAAAGATTTAGATTGTCAAATAAATTTTGATTAATAATCCAATTTTTGAAGTTGTTTTCACCTTGAAAAAAATAATTAAAAATTTCATTGAAAACAAATTCAATTCTTAATTTAAGGGCGTCAATATCTAGAAGAGATAAATTTTCACTTTGTTGATATATGATAGGTAAAAAAAGTGAGAAAAAGCCTAAAATGATAAAAATATTAAGCAATATTGTTGAAATCGCAGCAAGAATGTTATTAAACTTTAATTTTTCTTTTAGAAATAATATTATGGGTCTATTTATAAGTGAAATAACACCAGCTATAGAAATATATAATAATAATGATTTAATTAAATAAAAAAAATAAATAATCAGGATACTAAATGCTATAAAAAAAACAGATCTTAAAATCCCCTTTGCAATAACTTTTTCATTCATTTCATAAATATAGAATTATTTAGAAGAAATCTTAAACATTTAAAAACATTTAAAACATGCAAAAATACCAGCTGTTTCTGTCCTTAATCTGTTGTTTCCAAATGATACAGGTGTAAAATTATTTCTTAATGCATTTTTGATTTCAGAAGATGTAAAACCTCCTTCAGGACCAATTAATATAGTTGGATTATCTTTTAAAATTTTTATTTTCAAAAAATCCTTTTTAATTCCTTCTTTACAATGAGCTATGTATCCTCCATCTTGATTTATAATAAATTCATCAATTTTTATTGGATTTGATATTTCAGGAAGAAAATAATTCTGTGATTGTTTCATTGCTGCGATAAGAATCTTATTGCATCTATTTATATTTATTTTTCTTCTTTCAGAATTATTTGTAATTAATGGGACTATTTTTTTAATTCCAATTTCACAAGCCTTTTCCATAAACCACTCAAATCTTGAAATATTTTTGGTTGGAGATATAGCAATAACCGGTGCTTTTTTATTAGATTTAAAATGATTTATATCATCTACTTTGCCATATAATTCATTTGATGAATTAATTAAAATTTTGACTTTTAGGCATAATCCTTTACCATTTGTTACATTTATTAAATCTCCTTCTTTTTTTCTAAATACCTTTATAATATGTTTCTTTTCATCTTCTGGGAAATTGACAATTTCATCATCAGTATTTATATTGGGTATATAAAATAGATCCATTTTTAAAACTTTAATCTTGCAGATGATTTTAATGAAAGATCTGAAAATTTTTTTTTTAAAAATTTATGATATCCAACAATTCCAATCATAGCAGCATTATCAGTAGTATATTCTATATCAGGAATAAATAATTTCCAATTATTTTCATTTGCAATTTGTCTTAATTTTTTTCTCAAAAACGAATTTGCTGTTACTCCTCCACCAATCGCAATGGTTTTAATGTTTGTTTTATTTACAGAATAAATGATTTTTTGAGTTATAATTTCAATTAGAGTAAACTGAATTGAAGAGCATAACTCAATTAAGTTTTTTTTAATAAAATCTTTATCCTTTTCACTATTTTTTTTAACAAAATTAATAACTGAAGTCTTGAAACCACTAAAACTTAGGTCGAAATTTTTCACTTTGGGAATAGGGAAACTAAAGTTTCTGCTTTTATTTATGTTAAAAAGTTTATCAATTTCTGGTCCAGCAGGATAATTTAGACCAAGAATTTTCCCACATTTATCAAAAGCTTCTCCTATTGCATCATCTAGAGTTGTGCCTATAATTTCCATATCAAAATAATCTTTAACAATTACAATTTGAGTGTGCCCTCCTGATAAAGTTATTCCTAAAAATGGAAATGTGGGTTTTGTATTTTCTTTACCAATAAAATGAGCAAGAATATGGGCTTGAAGATGATTAACTCCTATTATAGGAATCTTCAATCCCATTGAAAAAGATTTGGCAAATGAACTTCCAACCAGAAGTGATCCTAAAAGCCCTGGCCCTTGAGTGAATGCAATGGCGGATAAATCATTTTTTTCAATATTAGCATCTTTTAGAGCTTTTGAAACAACGGGAATAATGTTTTTTTGATGTTCGCGTGAGGCTAATTCGGGAACTACTCCTCCATAATCAATGTGGACTTGTTGATTTGAAACAATATTAGATAAAACTTCCTCGTTTTTTAGAATTGATGCACTTGTATCATCACATGATGATTCTATACCTAAAATATAGCATGGTTTTTGATGCATTATTATTAACTTACAGAGAATAACAAAAATAATAGATTAAAATCAATAAGTATAAAAAAATATTAATATTAATTGGGGTAGTTTTTTCGACAATTACTTTAACTACTTATGTTTTTTTTACTAATGCAACATTTCAAAATAACATATCAAATATTTTGGTTTCAAATTTTAAAGATAAATTCAAAATGAATTTATCAATCGAAAAAACTGATTTTAATATTAATGGGAAAATTATTTTAAACAATATTATTTTAAAAGACCATATGGATAATGATCTTTTAAAAATCAATAAAGTTTTGATGTCAATTTTTGAATATAATAATATATTCAAAGGGCAATATTCATTTGATGACATTTCTTTGTCAGGATTAAGTTTAGATATCAGAAAATATAGTGGTGAAGAACAAAATAATTTAAAAATTGTTATTGAAAAACTTTTGTCTAACACAGATTCTTTAAACAATCAAAAACTTATAAAATCAGACAAAATAAGAATTGATAATATGATTGTCAAAGTATTTGAAGGATATGAAAACAATTTTCTTATTTATGATTTAAAAAATCTAGATTTTAATGACTTTAAAATTGATGAATTTAAGCTTACATCATCAGTAAAAAATTTAAAACTAATTTTTAATGATAAAAAAATAAACAATCTTTCTGCTGATTTTCTTCTAAGTAAGAATAACTTACAATTAAATAACTTTAAAACTTCATATGGTCAGAGTTCCTTATCAGGAGAGCTAGATGTCAATCTTGAAAAATTTGATTTTAATAACATTAATTCGTCTTTAAAATTAAATGGAGAAATTTCAAACAGTTTAATAAAAGGAAATGATATTCCTGAAATTCAAAGGATTTTAAAAAATAAAATTGAGTTTAAAATAAAATCTAAATTTAAAGGTGACTTAAACAAAGTGACATTTAATAACAAAATAACTGATTTAGAAAATAATTTTAGTCTTGAATCAAAATTAAATCTTTTTGATTTGCTTTCAGATACTAAAAAGCCATCATTTTTAATAAATATTGACAATTTTAAAATTAATAAGTTTTTTCTAAATGAATACTTAAATGATTCAATTAAAATAAAATTTTTAAATGCAATAGATCAAATTGATTCAATACAATCCTACGGTGATATTGCATATAACAATAAAACTTATTCAATAAAAATTAAATCAAATTCTAATTTAGGTTCATTTAATTCAGATTTAGAATTTAATTATACTAAAAATGGCAGATTAAAGTTTTTATCAAAAATATTTTTTTATGACTTTCAATTAAATGAAATTATAAATAATTATGAAATAAGCCTTATTGACGGAGTTACAACATTTCAAGGTTTTATTGATAATAAAAACAAGCTTGATATATTCTGGGATATTGATTTAAAAAAGATTTTTTTAAAATCAATTAAATTTAGAAATTTAACTTCATCAGGTAAATATGAGTCTGAAAACCTTGACTTTTCAATTTCGTCTAATTCAAATGATTTTATTTTTTCAGGAAAAATAACTAGTGATTTAAAAAGTATTAAAAATTTAAATTACGATTTAAATATTGAGAAGTTAAGTTTATCAGCATTGAATTTAGCTTCAAAAGAGGATGATGTTTTTTTTAAAGGGAAACTTTCGTCCTCAATAACTAATCATTATTCTGATAATAATTTCAGTAAAGAATTTCACGTGAAATCTCCTAAAATTTCTTCAAAAAAAGAGGATAATTTATTTAATGATTTCACAATAGAATTTAATCAAAATAAAAATTTAAAAAAATTAATGATTGATAAATCTGATTTATTCAATTTTGAGCTTAATGGTAATTTTCTTTTTACTGATATTAATAAATTATTTTTTAATTCAATAGCTAAAATTTACCCTTTTTTTAAACCCTATATGATTAATAAAGATCAATACATAAATTTTAATCTTGAATTAAAAAGTAAACTGGTTAATTCTTTATATCCAAATTTTTCGATTCCAAACAACTCATTTATTAAAGGATTAATAGGTGAAAAAGACATTAAATCTTTTATTGAAATAAATTTACCACTCCTTCAATTTGGCGATTACAAACTTGAAAATATATCATTTAAGGGTTATCCGTACAAAAAAAATAATAATTCAAATTTGTTTGCATCAAAATTTTTTTATGATGGAAATGTTATTTCTGATTTAAGCCTTATCAGTTATGTTAATAAGGATAAATTAGATTTTCAATTCAAAGCAAATAATATTAATAGCACCAATGATTTTATATCTACAAATTTCAGTTTTTTAGACAATGAAAATGAATCAATAGTAGAATTTAAACCTTCCAAAATTAATTTCAAGAATAAGTATTGGACTAATTCTAATTCTTTTAAAATATCATATAATAAAACTTATAAAAATTATAAAATTGATAAAATAAATCTATCATCCGGTGATCAAAAAATCAATTTTTTTGGTTCTTATAAAAGTTTTGATAACATGGATATTAATTTAAAACTTGAAAAGGTTTTATTGGAAAATATTTTACCAAAAAACATCAGAATTGAAACTAAAGGCGAGGTAAATTTAGATTTTTATGTTAATAGAAATAATGGTTTAGATAGATCAAAAGGTGATTTAATAATCAATAAATTAGTAATCAATAAATATGAGTATGGAGATTTTGAATTAAATTTTAATAGTATGCCAGAAAATAAAAAATATATTTTGAACTCATTTATTAAAAAAGATGATTTTAATAATATGATGGCTTACGGTGATTTATTATTTAGTGACGAAAAAATCTCATCTGATATTAAAATTGAATTAAGTGATTTTAGTTTATCATTTTTATCAAAAATTGGGGTAAATAAAATTGAAAAAATTAAAGGCGATATAAGTGGAAATGTAAATTTAGTTGGAGATATTTATAATCCTGAATTACATGGTAAATTAAAGCTAAAAAATTCATCTCTTTACATTCCATATACTAATACTGAATATAAATTTAAAGACTTATCTACAGTTAGCTTAAGTGGTCAGCAATTTGATTTTGAAAAAATTGTTTTTAATGACTTAGATTATAAAACTGAAGCATTACTTAGTGGAAAAATTTCACATAAAAATTTTAATAATTGGAATTTAGATTTAAATGTCAATTCAAGTAACATTCTTTTAATAAATAAAAAATTTGAACGTAAAGCCATTTTTTATGGTAAAAGTTTTCTTGATGGTAAAATCCAATTATTAGGTCCAACTAAAAATTTAAAAATTAATGTAATTGGGTCTACTGCTGAAGGTACTTCCTTAACAATTCCTTGGTCAGAATCAAAAGGATTAGCGGATATATCTTTTATTGATTTTTTAAACAAAGACATAAAAAGTCTTGAACAAAATTCTGATAAAATACCTTTTGATCAATCGCCGATTAGAGGGCTAGAAATGAGATTTGAAATTGATGTAAATAAAAATGCTGAATTGGAAATTGTTGTTGATCAAAATTCAGGTAGCACACTCAAAGGTAGGGGCTCTGGAGATATATTAATGGAAACAAATACTGATGGTAAATTTAATATATGGGGTAATTTAATAACAAACGAAGGGGTTTATAATTTTAAGAACCTAGGATTAATTGAAAAAAAATTCAAACTTTCTTCAGGTGGTAATATTGAATGGGATGGCGATCCATTGGAGGCAAAAATGAATTTAGAAGCAGTTTATACAGTACTAGGTGGAGCAAATCCAGCAATTCTCTTGGATAACCCTAATTTCAATAAAAAAATTCCTACAAATGTTTCAATTAAGCTTCAAGGAAACCTACTTAAACCTGATGATCCAGATTTTCAAATAACTTTTCCTAATACAAGCGGTACTGTTGTTTCAGAATTAAACTACAGATTATCTGATAATCAAAGGAGACAGTTGCAAGCTATTTCACTTTTATCTCAAGGGGTTTTTATTAGTGAAGTATCAATTTCACCTCAGGGAATTGCAAATAATCTGTATGAAAAAGCTTCAGAGGTTTTTAGTTCATTAATTGGAGATAATCAAGGTAAATTGAATGTTGGTTTAAATTATTTAAAGGGATATGACAATCCTTCACTTGACGTAAAAACTGAAGATAGAATCGGGGTTACTTTAACAACTCAAATTAGTGATAAAATTCTAATAAATGGTAAAATTGGAGTTCCAGTTGATGGTATTGAAGAAACTTTAATAGTTGGAGATTTTCAAATAGACTTTATTCTTAATGAGGAAGGTTCATTAAAAGCGAAAGTTTTTAATAAAGAAAATGAGTTTAGATATATTGGAGATGAGCTTGGTTATACTCAGGGTGTTGGAATTTCCTATGATGTGGACTTTGATAATTTTAAAACTTTAATCAACAAGATAATCAATAATCCTAATTCAAATAGTTTAGAAAGGGAAAGTGAGTCAAATAATGAAATTGATATTGAATATAATTATAAATAAAGCCTTAATTAAACAAAATAACTACTAATTATTTAATTAATCAGATTTTTAATCTCTCAATGTATAAATTTCAATAAAAAATATAGAAATATAGTACACAATTAAAAAATGAAAACTTATTTTTGAAATAATTATTTAAACTTTGAAATCAAATATTAAAAGAATTGCTGTTTTAACATCTGGAGGTGATGCACCCGGAATGAATGCGGCTTTAAGGGCTGTTGTAAGAACAAGTGTGTTTCATAAAATTGAATGTTTTGCTGTCTACCAAGGATTTGAGGGATTAATTAATAATTCAATGAAACAAATGAATGCTCGCTCAGT
>CESO01025505.1_pt1 | contig 16875 bp, 10 predicted proteins | sample 356341 | NCBI WGS metagenome assembly CESO01 (sample SAMEA2621812, study PRJEB7988) | marine metagenome | biome: marine biome (ENVO:00000447); feature: deep chlorophyll maximum layer (ENVO:xxxxxxxx); material: "saline water (ENVO:00002010), including plankton (ENVO:xxxxxxxx)" | depth 35 m
CGAATGATAATGAATACACGAAAAAACTATCCAAAATTTAAGAGTTTATTTATCATTTTATCTTCTTTGTGTTTTCTGAGTTGTGGTAGTTTTAAGGGTGCATCCTATTTTTCAAATGATGGAATTTATACTTATGATTATACATATGAATTAAAAAAGAACTCTGAACTAAGCTCACCAGATGCGTCTGATAATGGCAATTACTATTCAAATTATTTTAAAGATCTACTGCAAGATAATATCCAAGAGAACGAATTGTATTTTACTGATACAGAAAATTATACTTCTGAAGACATCGATTTAGAAAAGGATAACTATGTTGAAAACCCACAAATACCTTGGGGAGAAAAAACAACTCAAACCGAAATCATTATTTTTAATAGAAGCCCAAACTATATGTGGGGATTATCAGGTTTTGCTTTTAGAGGAGCGCCATTTTGGAATAATTATTACTTCAATAATCCTTATCGATTTGGATATGGTTTTTATGATTCTCCATTCATGGAACCTTTTATAAACCCATACAATGGAGGATATGCTGGATTATGGCTTTATGACCCCTTTTACAGCCCTTTCGGCTTTTATGGAGGGTATGGTTTTGGGTATGGATTTAATAATTGGAATCGTTGGAATCGTTGGAATCCTTATGGTGCAGGTTATTATGGCTACAACGATAAAAATTCAAATGGTTATGGTAAAGATTATATTTCAACAGTAGCTAGAGTTAAATCAGGTAGAGGAGAAAAAAATTACGAAGGAACGAAACGCTCAGATAGAACTGAAAGTCAAAATTCAAAAAACAGAAAAAACGGAGAATTTGTTGAATCAACAAGTAGAATTAATTCAGGGAGAGGTTTAAATTCATTAGGCACAACCTATTTCTTAACTAATCGCAAAAATAATATTTTAGGTAAAAAGATAACTGGTAATTCTATAACGGCAAGGCCTACTTTTGGAACTTCATCAGGAGCAGGAGGAAGTAGTTTGAGTAACTCAAATACGAAACTTTCAAAAGGTAACAATGGGAACTCTAAAGGAAGGTCAACTCAACCGCGCTATCGAAATATAGTTGAGCGACAAAGTCCTAATACAACCTCTCCAAGGAATGTAAATCAAACTTCAGAAACGAGAAGAAGTACCACAAAAATGGCAAAGGAGCAGATGAGAACTTCTCGAGGCTTTAAGTCCAGAAGCTCTAGTAGCTTCAGCAAATCTATAAATAGAAATTACAATAGAAGTAATAACTTCTCAACACCGAGTTATAGAAATTCTTCCCCAGCACCATCCTTTAATTCAGGAGGAAGTTCTAGATCATTCAATTCAGGGGGAGGAAGGACTTCCTCTGGTCGTAGAAGAAATTAATAACTAAATAATTTATTTAAATGTGGAACTTACGAATACTTCTTGTATTTTTAATTATTACACAATATTCTGTATCACAGACAGTTAATGATATTAATTATTTTTTAGGAGGGGAATTAAATGGTACAGCCAGATACAATAGCATGGCTGGAGCTTTTGGGGCTCTTGGTGGTGATTTGACTTCAATAAGTATTAACCCTGCAGGTTCTTCAGTGTTTTTATATTCTGAAATAGGTGGAACCCTATCCTTCAATAATAAAACCGTAGAAGGTACCTACTATGGAAATTCAGTAAGTAAAACAGATAACAACCAAAAGCTTGACCAGATGGGTGCAGTACTAGTATTTAATAATTCCAATACTGAAAGTTCTTGGACCAGATTAAGTGCTGGGATTAATAGTCATATAGTTTCAAAATTCAATCAAAATTCACGTTTATATGGTTCCAGCTCAAATGGTATTGATAATTATTTCCTTTATTTTTCTGATGGATTGACTTTTGAGAATCTCCCACTATATGACGGAGAAACTGTTCCTGAAGTTTATCGTGTTTTGGGAGAAGAAAATGGTTTTGCTGCACAACAAGCCTTCCTGGGTTATCAAGCTTACATTATCAATCCATTTAATTTTGTTGATGGTGAAACAAAATATTATTCAAATGTAGAATATGGGAATGTGGATCATGAACTTGACATTCTAAGTAAAGGTCTTCACCGAAAAACAACGCTTAACTTTAGCACTTTATATAGTGATTTAATTCATTTAGGTTTTAACCTAAACTTTCATAAGTTAGAATATTATTCTGATCAAAATTTTTTTGAATCGAATCATTACATTGACTCACCGGTATATAATATTGGTTTCAAAAATGGAATCAGTAGTTTTGGAAATGGTGTTTCAGGTCAGTTTGGTGCAATAATCAAACTTAAAAAATTAAGATTAGGATTTTCATATGATACACCGCAATATATTGAGATTGATGATGAAACAAAACAAAGCTTAACATCTACTTATATCGATCAGGGAAATATTATTAAAGAAACTATCGATCCAGGAATTATAAATATTTATGATTCATATCAACTTAGCCTCCCTTCCAAAAAAACTTTAAGTATAGCTTATATATTTGGTATCAGAGGGCTAATTTCAATTGATTACACTACTCAAAATGCTGCAAATACAGTTTTAACTAAAAAAGGAAACAGTAAATATTTAGACGAATTATCAAATACATTTCTAAATTCTTTTCAATCAATTCAAACTTTTAAAATTGGTGGCGAATACCGCCTTAAAGATTTAAGTTTAAGAGCTGGATATCTAAAACAAAATAATGCCCAAAAAAATGTTATTGATTCTGATCAAGCGATCACATTTGGCTTAGGATTTAACTTTGGATCAAATTCAATGAGTCTTTCTTTTGTTCAGCTGAATGAAAATAAAGAATTTAATATGTTTTCAGAAGGATTAAATGATCCATATACACTTTCAAATACTATTAATCGATTATGTCTTAGCTACAATATTAAACTTTGATTACAAAGACATCCTTTTTCCATTGTTTAAATTAAGTATATTTGTTTGCGTATTTATAAAATATGATACCTCAAAAATTAATATATGAAAGTCCTCATCAGATTGGAGATAATAACTTTTTGATGTCAAATGAAACCTCACTTGCAGCCATTTTTTTTGAATTATACATTGAAGGTTATTTCCAATTTGATACAAAGTTCTGATGGAAAATAAACTCTTAGTTTACAATTCTTTAAATGGGAAAAAAGAAACCTTTAAGTCTATAGAAAAAGGTCATGTTGGAATGTATGTTTGTGGTCCAACAGTATACAACAATGTTCATCTAGGAAATTGTAGAACCTTCATTTCATTTGACCTTATTTTCAGATATCTTCAATTTATAGGATATAAAGTTCGTTATGTTAGGAATATTACAGACGCTGGACATTTAGAAAATGATTCAGATGAAGGAGAAGACCGCATTGCAAAGAAAGCACGATTAGAATCAATTGAACCCATGGAAGTTGTTCAGCGTTATACAACTGATTTTAGAGATACGATGGCAAAATTTAATGCCTTACCTCCGAGTATTGAACCCACTGCAACTGGACATATAGTTGAGCAAATAGAATTTATCAAAAAGATTATTGATCAAGGGTATGCCTACCAAATTAATGGATCTGTATATTTTGATGTGCTTAAATTCAACAAAGATATTCCATATGGTAAACTCAGTGGAAGAAAAATTGAAGAGCTAATTCACAACTCAAGACGATTAGATGGACAGTCTGACAAACGCAACCCACAAGATTTTGCACTTTGGAAAAAAGCTGAACCAAATCATATCATGCGTTGGCCATCTCCGTGGAGTGATGGATTTCCGGGATGGCATTTGGAGTGTACTGCGATGAGTACCAAATATCTTGGAATACAGTTTGATATTCATGGAGGGGGTATGGATTTAAAATTTCCTCATCATGAATGTGAGATTGCTCAAGCCGAGGCTGTTTATAAAAAAAATCCGGTGAACTATTGGTTACATGCAAATATGCTTACTCTCAATGGGAAGAAAATGGCAAAATCAACAGGAAATAATATACTACCTAATGAAATGTTTAGTGGAGAAAACTCGATTCTAAATAAGAGTTTTTCTCCTATGATTACGAGATTTTTTATGCTTCAAGCACATTATAGAAGTATTGTGGATTTGAGTCAAAATGCCCTTGAAGCCTCAGAAAAAGGTTTTAATAGATTAGTTGAAGGTCTTCAAAAGCTTGATAAATTAGAAGCTAGTATGGTTACCTCAGGTTTAAATATAGAAGAGTGGACCAAAAGCTGCTATTCGGCAATGAACGATGATTTCAATAGCCCTATCTTAATTTCCCACATGTTTGATGCAGTAAAATACATAAATGCAGTTTCTAGTGGAATAAAACAAATTAGTATTAAAGATCTAGAATTACTTTCAAAGAATATGAAGTCTTTTTTTTATGAAGTTTTAGGTCTTCTGACTCCAGAAAAAGATGAGAATAAAAACGAATTAAAGCAACTAAACGGGGCACTCGAATTATTAATGAAAATTAGAGATAAAGCGAGAAAGGACAAAGACTTTGAAACTTCTGATTTAATCCGGGATTCTCTCGAAAAAATACAAATACAAATTAACGATTCTTCAGAGGGGGCTTCTTTTAAAATTAACTAATTATCTCTTAAATTGAAAAAAATACTAATATTCCCTTTTATAATTTTAATTAAAGGATATCAAATTTTCATTTCTCCTCTCCTTCCACCTAAATGTCGATTTCATCCAACTTGCTCGCATTATAGCAAAGAGGTTTTAATTAAATATGGTCTTTTAAAAGGCGGATGGATGGCAATTATAAGAATATCAAAATGTCACCCTTGGGGAGGCTCAGGAGCTGATCCTATCCCTTAAATTTTTATTTAATTTACATTTGTTTTAACTACTTTTACTGATGTTAAAAAAAATCTTATGTTCCTATTAAAAATTGACTGGGCTCCCAGTGAAACTCTATTTAAGATTGGCAGTTTTGGAATACATTATTACAGCCTAATGTTTGTTATCGCATTCGGTCTCGGATATTATATAATGAAAAAAATATTCGAAAATGAAAAAATACCAATTGAATATTTGGAGTCTTTATTTGTCTACATGGTAGTTTCAATTTTATTAGGTGCTCGCCTAGGTGATGTATTTTTTTATAGCTGGGATTATTATCAAGATCACCTACTGGAAATTTTACTTCCCATCAAAGAGACTCCTAACGGATATAGTTTTACAGGGTTTAGAGGCCTAGCAAGTCATGGAGCTGTAATTGGAGTCCTGACAGGAATTTACCTATACAAAAGAAAGTTTAAGGAAAAAAAACTCATTTGGCTTTTAGACCGAATGACTATACCGATCGCTTTAGGGGCTACATTTGTTAGATTTGGAAATTTTTTTAATTCTGAGATTGTTGGTAAATATACAGGAAGTAACTTTGGAGTAGTTTTTTTGAATAATAGGGAAACACTTCCGAGACACCCTGCTCAACTCTATGAAGCCTTTTGCTACCTAGTATTGTTTTTTGCTCTGAGACTGGTTTTTAAGAGTGGAAGAAATAGAAAACCTGGTCAATTGTTTGGAATCTTTTTCACTGGCATGTTTAGCATAAGATTTTTAATAGAGTTTGTGAAAGAAAGTCAAGGTGGCTTTGAAGAAGTGATGCCTTTTTTCACTACTGGACAGTGGTTGAGCATTCCCCTTATTATTATAGGCTTCTTTTTTATTATTAGAAAAAATAGTGTTACAGAGATATAGGACTTTAATTTTGGTTTTATATACAATCGCTTACTTTATTAGCTTATGAAAGAAGAGTCTTTAGAAAAACTTCGTTATCCTATTGGAAAATTTGATTGGGATAGTGAGCACAGTCCTAAGGCTTTAGAGGATGCAATTATAAAAATTAAAATCTTTCCTTTAAATCTAACTCAAACAGTTTCTTCACTTGCTGATAAAACATTGAGGCATCGTTATCGTCCAAAAGGTTGGACCATAGCGCAGGTTGTTCATCATATAGCAGATAGTCATATGCACTCTTATTTGCGTTTTAAACACGCTATTTTGGAAGATACTCCTACAATCAAAGACTATGAAGAGGCTAGATGGGCTAATCTAGCGGATGCTTCAACAACAGAGATTGATTATAGTCTAAACTTAATTAAAGCTCTGCATTTCAGGTGGGTATTATTCTTAAAAGACTTGAAGTTTGAGGATTATAAAAAATCCTACTTCCATAGAGAGCGAAATAAATATTATTCTTTAGATACTACATTACTCATCTATGCCTGGCATTGTGATCATCATTTAGCCCATATTAAGAACGCTATTAAAAAAGGATATTAACAAAAAGGTCAGGTCTCTTGATTTAGCTTTTTCTTATCGGGATTAAGAAATTCTATTTGTTTTCTTCCAACAGAACTTTCTTTTTCTGAGTATCGAACATAACTGGTGTTGCAATAAATACTGAAGAATAAGTACCAACAATAACACCAATTATAAGTGCAAACATAAACCCTCTAATAGACTCTCCACCAAAAATAAAGATTGCCAAAAGCACGATTAGGGTAGTCAAAGAAGTATTTAAAGTCCTACTTAATGTACTATTTAAAGCAGCATTAACTGTATTGTCAAATTCCCATTTTGTATGTTCATTGATATACTCACGAATACGGTCAAATACTACTACTGTATCATTTAAGGAATAACCTATAACTGTCAAAATTGCAGCTATAAAAGCTTGATTGATTTCCATACTGAATGGCATGAAAGTATAAGTAATTGAGAAAATTCCTAATACAACTAATACATCATGAAATACAGCAGCTACTGCACCTAGTGAGAATTGCCACTTTTGAAAACGTAATAAAATATAGAGGAATACTACAATTAATGAACCAATAACTGCTAGGAAAGAATTATTTTTAATGTCATCGGCAATAGTTGGTCCAACTTTAATTGACGACATTATTCCTATTGTTTTTTCCGAGCTACCTTTAACAAAATTTTGATAAGTAGTTTCATCAGGTAAATAAGGTTTTAATGAGCTATATAGTTTTTCATGAATTTCTTCATCAACAGCAACCCCTTCAACATCTACTTTGTATTTAGTTGTGATTTTAAGTTGGTTCTCCTCTCCAAATGTTTTAACCTCAGCACTCCCAAATTCAGAATTTAAAACGCTACTGATTTCAGAGGGATTTACTGCATTTTCAAAACGAACAGTATAGGAGCGACCTCCTACAAAATCGACTCCTTGGTTTAATCCTTGAAAAGTTAAAGAAATTAAACTAATCAAAATTAATATTGAGGAAACGATGTAAGCAATTTTTCGTCTTTGTAAAAATGAAATATTAATTTCAGATAATAATCCTTTTGTAATTTTTGTTGAAAACGATACCCCTTTTCCTTTTTCATTACGTGAATCTACTAAAATCCTAGTTATGAAAATTGCTGTAAATAATGAAGTACCAATACCAATTAATAGAGTAGTAGCAAAACCTTTTATGGGACCTGTTCCAAAAATGAATAGTATTAGAGCTGTTAGTCCTGTTGTAATGTTTGCGTCTAAAATTGAAGAAAGGGCGTTGTTAAATCCGTCAGCAATAGCTTTCCTTACCCCTTTTCCTTTTCTTAATTCTTCTCGTATACGTTCAAAGATAAGTACGTTAGCGTCAACAGATATACCAATTGTCAATACAATCCCCGCGATACCAGGTAGAGTTAAAACTGCTCCTAATCCAGCAAGAATACCAAAAATCAAAAGAATGTTTAAAATCAAAGCTATATCTGCAAAGAGTCCTGAACTTCCATAATAAAAAATCATCCAAATAAGCACAAAAATTAATGCTATAATAAATGAGTAAATTCCTGATTGGATAGCCTCTTTTCCAAGAGAAGGACCAACTATTTCAGATTGAATAATTTCTGCAGAAGCAGGGAGTTTTCCTGCACGAAGAACATTTGCTAAGTCAATAGCCTCATTCAATGAAAAATCCCCAGTAATTTCAGAGCGTCCTCCTGAAATAGCACCGCTTGAAACCCCAGGTGCAGAATAAACTATTTCGTCCAAAACAATTGCAATATTGCTGGATTCTTTAAACGCTTTACCTGTCATATTTTCCCAAATACGAGCTCCTCTTGAGTCCATCTGCATTGAAATGGCTGGATTCCCAATTTGATCGAAAGTTTGAATAGCATCTACTACTACACCCCCACTAAGTGGTGCTCGATTATCACGGTTAGATCTTAATGCAAATAATTCAACCACATCACTTTCCACATCAGGTTTACCTAACGCAAAATTTACATAACGGTATTCTGATGGTAATAGTCTTCGAACCTCGGGTTGGTTTAAGTAACCTAAAATTTCCTCTCCATCTTTTGATGCAAATTGAGCTAGAACAGGACCTCCTTGAAAACCCTGGCCTACAATTTTATCTAAAATAAGGTTTTGGGTAGGTGGTGAAGTTATACTATCTGAAGAAGCGACATCAGCTAACAAATCATCAATCTCAGAAGATGCGTCTTGATCCTCAAATTCACCAGATGATAAATTTTTCTGGTCACGACTCACTAATTCATTTGCACTTATTAAAAATCCAATAAGTGCATCATTCTTAAAAGTTTCCCAAAATTCTAATTGGGCTGTGCTTTGCAATAAATTTTTTACTCGATCAACATCTTTTGCTCCAGGTAACTCTACTAAAATTCTCCCTGATGTGCCAAGTCTTTGGATATTTGGTTGAGTTACGCCAAACTTATCAATTCGCTTTCTAAGTACTTCAAAAGCCGATATTATAGACTCATCAATTTTACGACGAATTACGGCTTGTATTTCAGAATCTGACATTTCGAAGTTAATCTCATCACTTAAGGTTCTGTTACCAAAAATATCTGGAGATGATAGTTTTTCACTACCTCTAACCTGATCAAAAGCTCTAAAAAAAGATTCTACGTATGGTTCATCAGAAGACTTTTGAAGTAAATTAGCTTCTTCCAGAGCACTATTAAAAACTAAACTTTTTGAATTTTCAGCTAATCCTTTTAAAATATCCTTAATTGAGATTTGAAGAATTACATTAATTCCCCCTTTTAAATCAAGTCCTTTATTCAATTCTTTTGCTTTTGCGTCATTGTATGATGTAAAGCCATAAATAGTATTATTTCCAATTGAATCTAAGTAGTTTGTAATTTTCTTATCCCTAACTTCCAAGTAATCAGAAATGTCCTCAGAAACAGATTGAATTGCAAAGTTTTCGGCTTCAGATTCAACACTACTACTTATAAATGTAAAAGAGAGCTGGTAAATACTTACAAGGGCAAATAAGATTCCAAAAACTCTAACTAGTGAATTGTTTTGCATTTGAATAAAATTTAAGCTCAATAAAGGCGTGCAAATATAGTATTAAAGCTAGGATTTGACAACTCTTAAATAGAATATTGATATCAGTTAAATAATATCAGCTAAAGAATACCTTTCAGTGTAGTATTCATGGCTGTTACTTTATTAGCACTTTCAATCATTTGCTGTTTTTCTTTTTCATTTAATTTAATATCAACGATAGATTCTACACCTTTTGAACCAATAATACAGGGAACGCCAATACAAATATCTTTCAAACCATACTCTCCCTCAAGTAATACTGAACACGGGATCATCCGTTTATGGTTATTAAGAATACTATCTACTAAATATGATACGGAAGCCCCTGGCGCATACCATGCCGAAGTACCTAATAATTTTGTTAATGTAGCACCTCCTATCATAGTATCAGCGGCAACTTTGTCTAAAGTTTTTTCATCTAGATACTGAGAAACAGGTGCTCCATTATAACTAGCTAGTCGAGTAAGTGGAATCATTGTAGTATCTCCATGTCCACCAATTACCATTCCTTGAATATCGTTTGCGGGTTTGTTTAGAGCTATTGATAGGTATGACTTAAAACGTGAGCTATCCAAAGCTCCCCCCATACCAATAATCCTATTCTTGGACAACCCTGATGATTGTAGTGCTAAATAGGTCATCGTATCCATAGGATTTGAAACAACCACGATAATTGTATCTGGAGAATATTCTAAAATACTTGATGAAACTTCTTGGACTATTCCAGCGTTTATATCAATCAATTCTTCTCGAGTCATTCCAGGTTTTCTTGGAACTCCAGAGGTAATTACTACAACATCACTCCCAGAGGTCAATGAATAGTCATTTGTTACTCCTTTTATTGTTGTATTAAACCCGAGAGTGGTGGCTGTTTGAGTAAGGTCTAAGGCTTTACCTTCAGCGATACCCTTTTTAATATCCAATAAAACTACTTCACTTGCAATTCGTTTCTGTGCTATATATTCTGCACAAGAGGCTCCAACATTTCCAGCCCCAACAATTGTTACTTTCATTAATTATGAGTTAAATTTTAATTTATTTTTTTTAAGTGTAATTAAACATTACACGTCTATTTTAGCATAGATAGCATTCTTTTCGATGAACTCTCTACGAGGGGGTACTTCATCTCCCATTAGCATTGAAAAAACACGATCAGCTTCACCTCCATTATCAATTGTAACTTTTCGTAATGTTCTCTCATCAGGATTCATTGTTGTGTCCCATAGCTGTTCAGCATTCATCTCACCCAATCCTTTATATCGCTGTACAGAGGATCCTGAACCTAATTCTTTCATTAAACGATCTCTTTGATCATTATCCCAAGCATAGCTTTTCTTTTGACCTTTTTTAACCATATATAATGGTGGGGTAGCAATAAAAATATATCCAGCCTCGATCAACTCTTTCATATAGCGAAAAAAGAAAGTTAATATTAACGTAGAAATATGGCTCCCATCAACATCAGCATCACACATAATAACAATTTTATGGTAACGTAATTTTTCTAAATTCAGGGCTTTACTGTCTTCTTCAGTTCCAATCGTGACTCCAAGAGCTGTGTATATATTTCTTATTTCTTCATTTTCAAATACTTTGTGTTGCATAGCTTTTTCAACATTCAAGATCTTTCCGCGAAGAGGTAAAATTGCCTGAAAATTTCGATCACGGCCTTGTTTTGCTGTCCCACCTGCAGAATCTCCCTCAACAAGAAAAACTTCGCATACTGCAGGGTCTTGCTCAGAACAGTCTGAAAGTTTTCCAGGAAGTCCTCCTCCACTCATAACAGTCTTACGTTGAACCATTTCTCTAGCTTTTCTTGCAGCATGTCTGGCTTGAGCAGCTAAAATTACTTTTTGTACTATAGTTTTTGCATCATTAGGGTTTTCTTCTAAATAGTTTTCCAACATTTCAGAAACAGATTGCGATACTGCTGAGCTAACTTCCCTATTTCCCAACTTAGTTTTTGTTTGACCTTCAAATTGAGGTTCTGCAACTTTTACTGATATAATAGCAGTAAGTCCCTCTCGAAAATCATCTCCGGCTATTTCAAATTTTAATTTATCAATTAGACCTGAGCTGTCTGCATATTTTTTTAAAGTAGTTGTCAATCCTCTTCGGAAACCTGAGAGGTGTGTTCCTCCCTCATGAGTATTTATATTGTTTACATAAGAGTGAAGGTTTTCAGAAAAAGAAGTATTGTAAATCATAGCTACCTCAACAGGGATTCCGTTTTTTTCGCCTTCCATGGAGATCACATCTCCAATAATTGCTTCCCTTGTTTCGTCCAAAAAACGAATAAACTCTACCAGACCCTCTTTGGATAAAAAAGTTTCAGATATAAATTCTCCTTTTTCATTTTTTTGGCGCCTATCTTCTATAACAATTTTTATTCCCTTATTTAAATATGCCAATTCTCGCATTCTAAGAGAAAGAGTTTCGTAATTGTATTCTAAAGTTTGAGTAAAAATTTGTGGATCGGGTCTAAAAGTAACAACTGTTCCTCTTTTATCAGTTGTACCAGTTTGTTTGACGGGGGAAAGCGATTTACCTCTTTCGTATTGTTGTTCCCAAATTTTACCATCTCGATATACTGTTGCAGTAAGAGTTTCTGATAAAGCATTTACACAAGAAACCCCAACTCCATGAAGTCCTCCTGAAACTTTATATGAATCTTTATCAAATTTTCCACCAGCTCCAATTTTGGTCATTACAACCTCTAAGGCTGAAACACCCTCTTTTTTGTGAATTCCTACTGGAATTCCTCGTCCATTATCGTGAGTAGTAATAGAGTTATCTTCATTAATAATCACAGTAATTTCATTACAATGACCCGCAAGTGCCTCATCAATAGAATTATCAACCACTTCATAGACTAAATGATGCAATCCTCTAGTGCCAATATCTCCAATATACATTGAAGGTCGCATGCGAACGTGCTCCATTCCTTCTAGGGCTTGAATGCTGTCAGCCGAATAATTTTTGTTCTGATTTTCTTCGCTCATGATTGTTTAAGTTATTGCCTACTGATTGTAGACTAACAAATATAATTATAAGGGGGGTCAAATTGATCGTAAAGCCCTATGTATATTGATAAGTTATCAACAAAAATTTTATGAAATAACCACTCTATTTACATATTTAAAATCAAAATATTTTTACTTATTGTAACCTTTCTCATGAACTCTTGCTACAGCACGACCACTAGGATCATTTTGATTTTGAAAAGCAGCATCCCAAGCTAAAGCGACTGGAGTACTGCAAGCGACTGAAGGGACAGAGGGAACGCTAAGAGCAGCAGCATTGCTTGGAAAGTGAGATTCAAAAATAGTACGATAATAATATTCTTCTTTATTTTGAGGAGTTTGCAGAGGAAAACGGAAATGTGCATTCGTCATTTGTTCGTCACTAACCTTATCTGAAACCAACTTTTTTAAAGTATCTATCCAGCTGTAGCCTACACCATCTGAAAATTGTTCTTTTTGCCTCCATGCAACACTTTTAGGAAGGTATGACTCAAAAGCCTTACGTAATACCCATTTTTCCATTTTATCCTCAGTAATCATCTTGTCTTTTGGATTTAATCTCATAGCCACCTCAATAAATTCTTTATCCAAGAATGGAACTCTACCCTCTATTCCCCATGCTGCCAATGACTTATTAGCGCGCAAGCAGTCATATTGGTGTAATTTTTCAAGTTTTCTAACTGTTTCTTCATGAAACTCTTTTTCGTTTGGTGCTTTATGGAAATATAGATATCCACCAAAAAGCTCGTCAGCTCCTTCACCAGAAAGAACCATTTTTATTCCTAAGGATTTTATTGCTCTTGCCATTAAGTACATAGGTGTCGAGGCTCTAATAGTTGTAATATCGTATGTTTCTAAATGATAAATTACTTCTCGAATAGCATCTAAACCTTCTTGTATTGTAAATTTAATTTCATGATGAACGGTTCCAATATGCTTTGCAACTTCTTGAGCTGCCTTGAGATCAGGTGATCCATCTAGGCCTACAGAAAAAGAATGCAACTGAGGCCACCATGCCGCTTTTTTATCATTAGATTCTACACGATTGGCAGCAAATTTTTTAGCTAGCGCAGAAGTAATAGAAGAATCCAATCCTCCAGATAGTAATACACCATAAGGAACATCACTCATCAATTGTCGATGAACAGCATTGGACAAAGCATCATGTAAGTCCTCTATTGAGCTTAAATTATTTTTTACATTATCAAAATCTTTCCAGTTTGGCTTATACCAAACCTTTGGTTCGGAATCATTGCTATGAAAATAGTGTCCCGGAGGAAATAGTTCAATTTTAGAGCACACACCCTCTAATGCTTTTAGCTCAGATGCAACATAAAATGTTCCATGAGGGTCCCACCCCATGTAAAGAGGAATAATTCCCATGTGATCACGTGCAATAAAAAATTCATTTTTATTCTCATCAAAAATGGCAAAAGAAAAAATCCCATTTAACTTTTCAACAAAAGCAGGACCTTCATTTTCAAATAAGGCTAAGATAACCTCACAATCTGATTGAGTTTTAAAGTCGTAAGAAGATTCATATGGAGTTCTTAATTGGCGATGATTATATATTTCACCATTAGCAGCTAAAATCAAATTCCCTGAGGGATTAGTTAACGGTTGTTTTCCCGAGGTTGGATCAACAATTGCCAAACGTTCGTGAACTAAAATAGCTTTTTCAGAACTGTAAATTCCACTCCAATCAGGCCCACGATGTCTGAGATTTTTGGACATCTCTAAAAGTCGAGGTCTGATTTCTTCTGAAGTTTGTTTTAAATCAAAAGCACAAACAATTCCACACATATATATTTTTTCATAAAATTATGTATATATAATATAAAATTTAAATAAATTGAATAAATGATTTAAAATTTTAATTAAAAATTGAAAAATAGATAAAAAAATAAATTTTTTATTTTTAATAACAATAATTAACTAAAATATTTAACTAAAGTCTAATTTATTCGGTTGCTGTAAACAATTTCACCGTCCAAAAGTGTTGCAACTACACGTGTTTTTAGAATTTTTTTCTCGCTTACACTAAAAATATCACGATCAAGTATTATGAAATCTGCTACTTTTCCGACTTCTATAGATCCTTTTTCTTTGTCCTCAAAGTTTTCGTATGCACCCCATATAGTCATTCCTTTTAAAGCATCTATTGGAGATAATTTGTTTTCAGACAGGTAACCTTCGTTTGGAAACTGCTGATTGTCTTTTCTTACAGTAGCGGCGTAAAATGTTTTGAAAGGGTTAACCTCCTCAACTGGGAAGTCTGTTCCTAAAGCGATACTTCCTGACTGTTGGAGTAATGCATTATATGCATAAGCGCCGACAAGACGATCTTTTCCTAGCCTAGTTTCAGCCCAATACATATCACTCGTTGCATGTGTTGGTTGAACTGAGGGTAAAATTTTCCGGTTAAATAATGAAATATCAGAGGTATCTATAATTTGTGCGTGTTCTACACGCCATCTTGGATCGTCACTTAGAACAAGGGCTTTTTTGTATGCTTCTAAAACGACCTTATTAGCAGCATCACCTATTGCATGAGTATTCATCTGAAAAGGGGTATTAGCCAACTTATAGGCTAATGCTTCTATAGAATCTTTAGAAGTAATAAATGAACCTTTGTGGTTAGCTAGATCATTATAAGGTTTTTTTAAAGCAGCTCCTCTAGAACCTAATGCACCATCAGCATATATTTTAAAGGAACGAACATTTAATTTATCTGTTTTGTATGGACCAGATTTCAAATAGTATTCCATGTTGTCCTTGGAATTAGAAATCATAGCATAAATTCGGATATTTAATAATTTTTCTCTTTGGAGGCTATCAATTAAAAAAATATCATCCTTATCTAGTCCTGCTACAGAAACTGTTGTTAGTCCGTTAGCAAATGCTATTTGCTCTGCATTTAAAAGGGCCTTAATTTTTTGTTTTTTAGTTGGTTGAGGAAGGACTTTATTGACTAATCTCATTGGCGAGTCTATAAGTATTCCTGTCAATTTCCCATTTTGTTTTATTATTTTACCTCCAAAAATTTTGGTTTTGGGAGTTATTCCAGCAAGATCTAATACCTTTTGATTAACTAACATTGCATGCCCGTCAATTCTTTTTAAAACGACAGGAACATCGGGATACAATGAGTCCAATTCTTTTTTACTTGGTAATTTTTTATCGGTCCAGTCGTTTTGATCCCAACCTCGACCAACAATAACCTTTAGTTCCCTTTTTGTGCTAAAACGATTAACTCTGTCTAAAACTTCTTCAAAACTTTTCGACCCAAATAAGTCGACTTGCTGTAAACTTAAACCTAAACTTAAAAAATGACAATGCGAATCAATTAAGCCAGGATAAACTGGGAGACTTTTAAGGTCTAGGACTCTTTTTGCATTGTGTTTTTTTAAAAGTTCTTCACCGCCAACATCAATAAATTTTCCATCATTAATTACGAATGCGGAGGCATTAGGAATTAAATTTCCCATTGTATAGACCTTTCCATTATGAACAAGAAGGTCAACTTTGTTTTGACAAGATGAAAATAGTGAAGCAATTGTCAGTAATAGTAAAAAAATATATTTATTGATTTTCATACTAATAAGAAATTTGAATAATTAATATTAAACTTGGCAAATGTAATAAAAATCGATGGTTTCAAGGAAATTTATTTTTTATCAAACTTGATCATTTTTTTAATATTGAAAATCAAACTTATAGGTTATTCCCCCCAGCAATATTAAAGAAGGTTCTTGGTAAAAACCCCATTGACCGTGGATATCACTATTTGAAAACCTTCCTTTAATAAAAGCGTCAAACTGATTATTGAGCTTGATCGTTAGATGAGCGGTTGATCTCAAAAAAAAAGGAAGTGTAAATTCCTCAGGTCCAATGTTTGATCCAATAAAATCAAGAGACTTAATATATTCAATAGCAGTTCTATCTCCCCAAACTTCTCCATTAAAATACAATGTCAAAATATTTCTGAAGCTAAATTGACTTTTCCAATTCATCTCTATAGCGGGAATATTGAATAACACTTGATTCTCAACTAAGTCATAATAACGATATGAGGTCTCAAATTGAACAAAATTATTTCTGGCTAAATCTATTCTAATTTGTGCTCTAATCCCATAGAGATCAACATTGGTGAATTTATTTTCATATGTGTTTGATAGCCTGAAAGATTCTCGTTCACCTAAAATACTTAGGGGTAATCTTTGGTAGTATTGGAAATTTTCAATTTGGTCTAATAGAAGACCAAAATCAAAATTTAATACTGAAGAAAGACTGGATCGAATTCCTAAACTAGCATTATATTTATTGAAATAGGGTCTTAGATCTGTAATCGGGGCCAAATAAGCATTCCTAAGTACTGATTCACGATAGCTACTTAAATACACTCCTCCGTTTGCCTTTAGATACGGGGAAATAGAATTACCTTTTTTGTCATAAAAGATTTCTAATTTAGGATAATAATTTAAATTGGAATTTAAACTTTCATCCCCTAAAAGATAGGAAATTCCAGCACCT
>CESO01001651.1_pt1 | contig 16806 bp, 19 predicted proteins | sample 356341 | NCBI WGS metagenome assembly CESO01 (sample SAMEA2621812, study PRJEB7988) | marine metagenome | biome: marine biome (ENVO:00000447); feature: deep chlorophyll maximum layer (ENVO:xxxxxxxx); material: "saline water (ENVO:00002010), including plankton (ENVO:xxxxxxxx)" | depth 35 m
GTTGGGGCTTACTTCGCAGCATTAAAAGGTTATGAAAACATTCCAACGTCATGGATAACAAAAACTCTTCCAGCTAAAAATATTTTAAAATATATTAAACAATGATGTATATTGAATGATGGATTCGCTACTTATATTATTAATTGTTAGCTTATTAATTGGTAATTTTATTGTGGTAATAATATTGCTTAAAAGAAAACAACCCGATCAAATTGATAGTAGCCAGATTTTAAAAGATGAAGTGAGTTCTTTAAAAAATTCATTCAGTCAGTCTTTTGGTTCAATGAGCAAAGAAATTGCGAAAGATATGACAGGTGCTTTGACGAAAGTAGATGAAAAAGTCGGGGTATTTAATCGTCAAGTAAGTGAGCTTAATAAAAGTCAGGATAATTTTAGTAAAATTCTAAGCGGTGTAAAAACTTATGGAACATTAGCAGAATTTGGTTTGGGCGCTCTTTTAAAAGATTTGTTACCTGCATCACAATATATATCCAATGTTAAAATGAAAGAAGATACTTCTGAAACAGTTGAATTTGCAATTAAGCTTCAGGACGTTTTGCTGCCTATTGATAGCCATTGGCCTGTAGAAAAGTATAAAGCTATTGATGATGCTTACAATGCAAACGATAAAGAAGCTCAAGCAGAGGCGAGAAAAGATTTAGCAGCCGCATTTAGATTAAAAGCTAAAGCAGTTAATACAAAATATATAGCACCACCAAAAAGTACAGATTTTGCAATTGTTTACGTTCCAACAGAAGGACTATTTGCAGAGTTATCAAGCTATAGAGACCCAAAAACAAAAGATTTACTTCTTCAAGAATTAAGAACTAAATATAAGGTAACAATTTCTGGACCAAACACTCTTTCAGCTTTGTTGCAATCTTATCATTTGGGTTTTCAAACTTTAAAAGTACAACAACATGCTACACAAATTTATAGCGATCTAAGAAATATTGGTTCTAGATTTGATAAACATTTTGATGGGATAAAAGATTTAAGAAAAAAACTAGAACAAGCAATGACAGCAACTGATAGTTTTGGTAGAGACGCAAGATCAATAATGAATACACTTTCTAATATCAAAGACCCACAACAGGTAAAAGAAACATTAGAGGAAAATTCACAAAAGATAAAAGTTCTTAAGTAGATTCAATATGTCTAATTTTGTCTTTTATGATTTTGAGACTAGCTCATCTAATAAATATTGGGGTCAGATAATTCAGATTGGAGCTGTTCTCACTAATGATAATCTTGATGAATTAGACAGGTTTGATGCTAGATGCAGACTGAGTCCTGGAGTTATTCCTGAAGCTATGGCTCTTATAGTAAACAAGTCTACACCTAAAATGTTAAAAAATTCAAATTTATCTCATTATGAGATGATTAGACAATTTGTTGAAACCTTGAAAAGGTGGGGCAAAGCAACTTATATTGGATTTAATAGTATTGAATTTGATGAGGAATTTTTAAGATGCACTTTGTTTCAGACTTTAGAGTATCCCTATATAACTAGCACTAATGGAAATACCAGAGGAGATGTTTTAAGCTTAGCTAGAGCAGCAAATTTATACTATCCAAAAACATTAAAAAATTCTGTAAATGAAAAAGGTAACGACGTTTATAAGTTAGATCAAATGGCACCTTTGAATGGAATTGAGCATGGCGATGCTCACAGCGCAATAGGAGATGTAATGGCAACCGTCGGTATTGCCAAAATAATTTCTAAAAAAGCTCCTAATGTTTGGAAAGCTAGCATGCTTACCATGGACAAAACAAAATCATTAGAAATAATAAAAAAAGAACTTTTCTTTTGTACTAATGAATACTTCTACGGAAGAAGCAGGCCTTATGTGCAAACTTTTGTTTGCCAACATCCCCAATATCAGTGGCCTTTATGCTTTGATTTAAGACATGACCCTGCGCCTTATTTAAATATGCCTTTAAAGGAATTAGAGACTGCTATGAAAAAACAACCAAAATTTATTAGAACTGTAAGACATAATAAACATCCTGTGATTATGAATCCTTCATATGGAGATAAGTTTGATGAATATAAAATCATAGGATCAACGAAGTTAAAAGAGAGAGCTGAAATAGTGAGAAAAAATAAAGACTTTGTAGAAAAAATACTGTCAATTAAACGTTCAGAGGTGGAAGAAAAAGAACAAAGTAAATCTCAAGAAGATCTTTATAATGAAGAAAGTATTTACGCCAAATTTACTACGGCCGAGGACAATAAAATAATGCCTGAATTTCACTCAGTTGAATGGAATAAAAAATTGAGTATTATTTCTAAATTTAAAGATGAACGTCTGCAGTATTTTGGTAAAAAACTTTTGTATATGGAAAAACCTGAAGTTCTAAGTAAAAATGATTATAATTTAATTCATAAAGACATAGCCAAAAAATTGTTAAGTACCAATAATGAAAAATGGAACACTATTCCTAGAACTTATTCAGAAATAGATACTTTAAGAGCAAAATTTGAAAAGCAAGAAGACAAAGAAAAATTAAATATACTTGATGAAATTAACGCATACGTTGAAGAATTGGAGAAACATTATTCATCTGCGTAGTTGACAATAAACTAAAAATACTTATTTAAAGCTTATGGCATTCAAAGATTCTACAGACGAAAAATTTCAAGATCAAATTAACGGAAGTAAATTAAATTTTGTTCAGTTCAGCGCATCCTGGTGCGGACCGTGCCAACAATTAAAACCTATTATTGAAAAGATTTCCAACGATATGGCTGATAAGATCGATTGTTATTATCATGATATTGAAAGCCAACCTAATGAACCTACGAAGTATTCAGTAAGAGGTGTTCCTACAGTGCTCTTATTTAAAGGTGGAAAACTTGTGGGAACTAAAGTTGGAGCGACTAGTGAAAAAGATATGATAGAGTTTATTCAGCCTCATATCTAATTTTTATTTAAAATATTTCCAACATTATAAAGAGAGCCCAAACAGACAATTAGCTTTTTATCTCGAGAAGATATTTTTTTAATTGCCCCGTCTAAGTTCTTTGCCCCATCTACGTTAAAATGATTTTTTTGAGCAATAGATTTTAAATTTCTAGCAGACATACAACTTTTTTCATTTTCGATAGGTATTGTTATTATCTTTTTAAAAATTCTTTTGAATTGTTTAATGAATAAATCAGGTTCTTTATTCTTCATCATTGCCCAAATAGCATATTTCGGCTTTTTAATGTCTTTTAGATAAGAGGCTAAGTTTTTGGCATCAGCTTCGGCATGCGCTCCATCAATCATGATTTGTTCATTTTTATAAAGCTTATTTTTTATTCTCCCTTTTTTTAAATATTGAAGTCTTCCCTCGAATGAAATTTTTTGAATAGTTTTTTCAATAACTTTTTTATCAATTTTAAGATCTAAAGCTATTTTTATAGCATGACACAGATTCTCTAATAAACCTTTTGAGTGTATGTTTTGATTTTTAATCGTAATGATATTTTTTTCATCTTGGTAAAAATATTTATTATTTTTTTCTATTAGTTTCCAAGTGTTTGGGTAATTAATCTTACTTTTATTCTTTTTAAGATTTTGTTTAATTTTACCTAAAACGTAAGGTATTTGTTTTCCTACATAAATATTAGAAAAATTACTTAGAAAGCCAACCTTTTGATATATTACCTCATCAAGTGTTTTTTTATTTCTATCTAAAAAATTTAGGTGTTGCTTATTAATATTAACGATTACTTGAGCTATTGGAAAATCAAAAACATTAGTGGAATCTTTTGCGAATAAAGCTCCAGCTTCAATTAAATGATAGTCAGTATTTTGTTTTGAAGCATTTAATATATAAACAACTGTTAGAACCTCAAAGATAGTTAGAGGAACTTTTAGTTTTTCAATTAATCTTATTGATTGTCTAATTTCTTTATGAGTTAAATATCTATTACCCATCCAAAATCTTTCTTTAATATCTTTAAGAGATGGCGAGATATACGCTGTACTACTCTGGTTATTTGCTTCGATAAAACATTTTAGAGAATAAAGAGTAGTAAATTTTCCACTAGATCCTAAAAAATTTATAACATTTTTTAGTTTTCTCTCTGGATGATTTAATTTTCTAAGAACAAACTTAATTCTTTTAAGATCAAAATTTATAGTTTTATTGAAGAGCTTGTGATTAGCTAGCAGCTTGAAGAGACTTATCGACTGTGACATTGGAGTCTTGTTTAGCTTGAGCCTCTTGTTTTTTCAATAGAACATTTAACAATGTTCCAATAGCACTATTTAGATATTTTCTTTCTATAACAGTATCTACTTGACCATGATCCAAAAGATATTCTGCTGTTTGAAACCCAGGCGGTAGCTCCTCGCGAACAGTGTCCTTAATGACCCTGGCTCCGGCAAAAGAAATTGTACAACCCGGCTCCGCAACGATTACGTCCCCTAAACTTGCCCAACTCGCAGTTACGCCACCAGCCGTTGGATTTGTCATACAAATTATAAATGGTAAATTGTTTTTTTTAAGTTCATTTACGCCTAATGTTGTTTTAGCCATCATAGCTAATGCAAGACCTGACTCTTGTAATTTTTGTCCTCCACTAGAAGAGAAAAAAACTAAAGGTGTTTTATTATGAATTGCATGATCTACAGCACGGATAAAAATTTCTCCAGAGGCTATACCGACAGCTCCACCAATAAAGTTAAAATTTTGAGCTCCTACTGTTACATCGACATTTTGTATTTTACCCTTTGCAATCATCATAGAGTCTCTCTGACCAGTTTTTTTTCTGGCTAATGCTATTCTGTCTTTATATGGCTTTGAATCCGAAAATTTTAAAGGATCATCAACAGGCTCAGGGGAGTTTATAATTTCGTAATAACCATTATCGAAAGTTAATTTAAATCTCTCATCACAACTAATTTTATGATGTTTTCCACATTTTGGACAACAGTGATAATTTTTGAATAAATCTTCTTTTAATATTAAATTATTACAGGAGCAATTAGTCCACAGTGTATCTTTGTCTTCAGAAGATTTTTTTTTAAATAACCCTTTTAATTTTGGTCTAATAAATTTTGTTATCCAATTCATATTATTTTTTTTTTTAGATTGTACACAACTTTATCTAACTTTGTGACAGGATTTTGTCTCATTTTGAGAGAATTAGTAATAGTTTTACACAATAAAGACCCAACTACTAAACCATTTGCAGATTTTAGAGAAGATATAGTTTTATCTGTGATTCCAAAGCCGATTACTAAATTTTTATTAGGATTGATTCTTTTTATCTTATTATAATTTTCCAATATCTTTTTTGGAGAGACTTTAAGCTTGCCTCCAGTAGTGGAGAGCATTGATATATAATAAATCATGTCATGAGAGTCTTTTATGATTTTTTTCATCCTCTCCCTTGAAGTGGTAGGTGATAAAAGTTGAATAAAATTAATTCCTTTCTTTTTGCATCTATTTGCAAAATCTTTATTCTCTGGATAGGGGAGATCAACAATTATCAATCCATCAACGCCTGAGCTTCTACAATTTTTTAAGAAATTGTTTTCTTCATTTTGATAAATAAGATTGTAATAACCCATAAGTATTAAAGGCTTAGAGGGATTTATTTTTTTAAATTTTTTTACAATTTGAAAAACATCTTTAAGTTTAATTCCATTTTTTAAGGCACGGTGTGAACTACCCTGTATTTGTCCGCCATCAGCAATTGGAGTGTTATGAGGAAAGCCAAGCTCAAGAATATCAGCGTGTTTTGAAATCTTGTTAAGAATTCTAAGGGAATTATTTTTTGTATTATCACCAGCTACAGTATAAGTGATCAGAGCGGCTCTATTTTCTTTCTTACAATTTTCAAAAGCTAAAGCGATTTTAGATTTCATCTGATATAGGAACCTAGTTTTTGTTTTATGATATCTTTATCTTTAAGACTATCTCCGCACGAATTTACAATTATAACTTCTGAACTTTTTAATTTTGGAGCAATTTTTATAGCTTCTGCAAAAGCATGAGAAGGCTCTAAAGAAGGTGAAATATTCTCAAGTTTAGAAACTAATTGATAAGCTTTAAGTGCCTCTTCATCACTTGCAGATGTGTATCTTGCTCTTTTTGCATCTTTTAGAAAACAATGAAGAGGTGAAATTCCAGGATAATCTAAACCTGCCGAAATTGACTCAGTTGAACCTATTTGTCCCTCTTTATCTTGAATAACATATTGGGCGGCTCCGTGAAGAATACCAATTTTAGAACCATTAGTTAATGGTGCTGCATGTAATTTACTATTTTTTGGCCCACCTGCTTCAACACCTATGAACTCTGCATTAGTGTTCATAAATTCATTCCAAAATCCTGCAGCAGAACTTCCTCCTCCAACACAATTAATCAATTTTAATTTGTTTGGTATTTTTCCAAATTCTTCTTTAACTTGTTTCATTAATTCTCTCGAAATTTGTGCAGTTGACCAAGCGCATATCTTAATAAAGATGTTAGGTCCGACTGTTGATCCAACACACATCGCCGTCGTATCACAGTTAGAAACCCAGTAACGCATACATTCACTTACTGCATCAACTAAAGTTTGACTTCCCGTAGTAACTGGAACAATCTCTGCTCCATTTTTTCTCATTGCTTCGACGTTAGGCCTCTGTCTTTTAATGTCTTTAGCCCCCATAAAGATTTTACATTTAAGACCAAATTTTTTTGCAGCCATTGAAAGCATTTTACCTGCATAACCAGCCCCAGTATCGCCAACAATATATTTCTTACCTGCCTTTTTAGCTATAAGGCAGTGAACTGTAGCATTATAAATTTTATGAGCTCCACCATTAGCTTCTGAAACTACTTTAGCGTAAATTTGAGCTCCTCCTAAGTGATCTGTAAGGTTTTCTAATTTAATAAAAGGTGTAGGGGCCCCTATATAATTTCTAAAATAATGATCCCTCTCATTAAGAAACTTTTTATCTTTTCTTAGTTTTGCAAATAATTTAGTTAAGTCATCTATAGGCTTTTTTAGAGTTTCAGGTATAAAATTTCCACCAAATTTTCCGCCATACATAAAATTTCTGTCGTGCTGGTCTATTAGGGGTAAATTTTTATTAATTCTTAAGATCATTAATTTTATTTATAAAATTTTTTATTTTAAGATGGTCTTTGTATCCTTTTAAATTTTCTCTTTCTAGCCCTGAAGAAAGATCTAAGAAATTAAACCCTAATTGACTATATTCAAGAATATTTTCAGAATTTATAGCTCCAGCAAGACCAAATTTCTTACCTTTAGGAAGCTTGTAAAGTAAATCTTTTGGAATTCTTTGTGATTTTTCCATAGATGTAGAGTCAAATAAGATTAGATCTGCTATATCCTCATAATTTTTATATAGAATAACATCTTTCTGTTCTTTTATCTTTATAGCTTTAATTACCTTAATGCCCATACTTTTAATTTCTTTCACTCGCTCACTTGTCTCAGACCCATGAAGTTGAATGTACTCAAAGTTGCCTAAAATATTTTCTTGTATAAAGTTATTAGTTGGATCTACACAAACGCTTACATAATGAGATGTCTTAGAATTATATCTTTTTAGAAAACTTATCTCTCTTAAATCCGTATTCCTTGGTGATTTATCATAAAAAACAAATCCAAGAAAATGTACATTAAGATCGATACAAGTCTGCACATCTCTGGTTGGGTTTAAACCACATACTTTAATTTTCATTAAAAATTTAATTCTTTAATTAATTTAGAAATATTTTTTTTGATATTTCCTCGGGAAGTAATTGATCTCCCAAGAACTAAAGCAGTACTTCCTTTTTTAAAAGCTTCTTTAGGGCCCATAACTCTTTTTTGATCCCCTTTACCATCACCTTTAAGCCTTATACCTGGTGTTACTATCTCACCTTTAAATATTTTTTTTACATACTCCAAATCTGATCCTGCACAAACAATTCCATGACACCCACATGTTTTAGCCATTGACGCCTGTTTTTTTACTAACTCTTTAATAGATTTTGTGTGTCCTATCTTTTTAATAGATTTATCTGAAATACTAGTGAGAATTGTTACTAATAATATTTTTAATTTTGGATTAATTTTTTTTGCAGTTTTTACAACTGCTTTCACTGTTTCTTCTCCTGCATTAGCATGCAACGTAACATAATTAATATTTTTAAGATCCTTTATTGATTTTACAGCTTTAGAACATGTAGCTGGAATATCGTTAAGTTTAAGATCTAAAAATATTTTTTTTGATTTAATCTTTGAAATAAACTTACGGCCATCTTTAGAATAAAAAAATTCTAAACCAAATTTATAACCAATATCTAGTTTATTGTTTTGTGTCTGGTAAATTATTTTTTTAGCTACTCTTATGTTATCTGTATCAATAGCTATAAATATAGTTTTATTCATTAATTATTTTGTTTAGTTTTTTTGATGCTTTAAATTTTACCTTAACACGCTCTGGCCTGTAAATTAATTTTTTTGTTTTAGGATTTCTTAGGTTGGCGTTAGCTTTTAATTTACTAAGTCGGAACGAACCGAAATCACGGATTTCAACCTCCTGTCCTTTTTTTAACGCGTATTTAATGCTCTCTGTGAAAATGTCCAAAACATTTTCTAATTGAATTATATTTAAGTCAGGGTTTTTTTCTTTAAGCTGCTTTATAAGCTTTCGTCGCGACAATTATTTTTTTTCTTTTTTTCCTAGAGCTGTTTTAAGTATGGAAGCAAGTTTTTGACCAGAAGTCGAAGCGTTTTTTCCAAATTTTTTTATTAAAGAGTCTTGCTCATCTCTCTGTTGCTCTTTTGGAGATAATCTAATAATTCTTTTTTCAAAATCTATATCTAATATTTTTGCGTCTAATTTTTCTCCACCACTGAATATATCGCTTCTCTGATCAGCAGTTTCAAGCGCCAAATCATTTTTTTTAATAGTAGTGATAATTTTTTTATCTGGATCTACGGCAACTTTTATCGCTCCCGATTTTAATACCTCGATTACTTTTGTTGTGATGACATCTCCAACTTCCTTATTATTATTTTTAAAGAAATCTAATGGGTCCGCACCTAATTCACGTACACTTAGTTTTGCTTTGTTCTCTTCGATATTAACAAGTTTAACATCAATAATTTGACCTTTTTTATATTTTTTCAATTCAATTGGATTTTGATCGTAGCTTAAATCCTTCCAGTGAACTCCACCGTCAATTTCATAATCAACAAGTTCACCAAAAACAAATTTATCTGTTACGTTATTTACTTTTAATTTTAGAACAGATCCAATTTTATTTTTCAACTTGTTCCAAGGGTTTTCTTGGCATTCTTTGTAACTCACAGAAATCTTCTTTTCAGTCTTATCAATAGTTAAAATTTTAAATTCTGCTTTTTGAGAAATTTTAAAAAATTTACTAGGTTTAATCATAGGGTTTGTCCATGATATTTGACTACGGTGACATAGACATTCAATACTAGTTTCAGATTTAGGGCTTGTAAGGGTTATGAAAGCCCCGTACTCAAGTATCTTACTTACTTCACCAACATAAGTTTTTCCAACCTCAAATTTTTTTTCAATGTTATCGTATGGCGATTCAGTTAGCGCACGAATTGATATTGAGATACGATTTGTTTCTTTATCAATTTTTGAAATCATAACTTTAGGAATTTTTTGACCAACAGAAAATATATCATTAACGTTTGAAATCCTTGAATGTGAAATGTCACTTTGGTGCAACAGAGATATAAGATTATTTCCCAAATCAACGAAACAACCCCACGCACCCTCAGGTATTGATCTTACAACAGCATTTTCAATTATATCACCTTCTTTAATATTTTTTAAAGCTTCCTTGATTTCTTCGTTATGTGACTGAAGTAGAACATCTTTTCTTGAAGTTGAAATATTGCCCCTCGCACGATCAACCCGACTTATTTTTACTTTCAATGGAGTATTCATTAATCGGTCAAGTTCAGCACCTCTTACTGGTTTTAATGCTAGGTGTGATTGGGGTAAGAAACTTGAAATTGCTCCATCAAAAAGTTCTAGAACGAAACCACCTTTGACACGATTTCTAATTATTCCGGTTAATATTTCGTTTTTTTCATGTGCTTGCAGGCATTTTTCCCAAGCAGCATAGCTTTTAGCTTTTTTATAACTTAATATTAACTCACCGGTTCTGAAACTTTCAATTCGTTCAACAAAACATGATATCTCTTGGTTAATTTTAAGTTTGGACAACTCTTCTTCGGTAAACTCCTCAACTGGGATCATCGCTTCGGATTTATAAGAAGCATCTACAATAACATACCTGCCTTTGAGTATATCAACCACCTTAGCTTTAATGATTTTGTTTTCTACTAATTTATTATTTTTAAAGTCTTGATCTAAAAGACTTTGAAATTCTTGTTGTAGCTTTTCTTTTTTAATTTCTTGTTCAACTGCCATATTTCTTTTTAATTACTTTATCAATAAATTTAGACATTTTAGCCACCATTGCTAATTTGCTTAACTTACCGCTGTCGATTTCTATACTCTCCGGGTGTTTAAGTAAAGGGGAGTTTTTCCTCTTTATATCTGAAATATTTCTTATTCTTAGGGCCTTTTTTATCTCTGAGAAGGTTACATTTTTGTCTATTTTTTTTAACTCTTTAAATCTTCTTTTAGCAGCTATGTTTAGACTACATTTAAAAAAAAATTTTACATTTGATCTAGGAAGTATTTTTGTTGAGATATCTCTGCCTTCGATACAACAATTTTTATTTTTTTTTGCGAAATTTTTTTGATATTTTTTCAAAATTTTTCTTATTGAATTTATACGCGCGATCTTTGCACTAAAAATTGATATTTCTTGAGAGTGAAGATTAATTTTATTTAAATAAGCATAATTTAAATTATTAAACCTTAATTTTAAAAAACTAATTTTATTTTTAGGGTCATGATCTAAAATTAATTTTGCTGCATATCTATATAATAAGCCTGAGGATAAAAACTTTAATTTATACTTTTTGGATATTAATTTTGCTCCTGTAGACTTTCCAGTAGCAGCTCCACCATCGCATGATATTTGTATTGAGTTATTTTTCAATTGAAAATTTTGCTCCAAGATTTTTCATAATTTTTAAAAACGACGGTGAAGAGGTAAAAACTGTTTCAAAATTGTTTATTTTAGTTTTAACTCCTGTCAAAATTGCAAGAACAAAAGTAGACATACATATACGGTGATCTCCTAAACTAGGCACGGAAATTTTTTTTGATTTATAATCTATATTTTTTTTGCCAAAAATTTTTAATTTATTATTTGAGGCAATAGTTTTTACTCCTATTTGATTTAAAATTTTTTGCATTTCGGTAATTCTATTGCTTTCTTTGTTTGCCAAATCGCTAATTCCTTCAAAAGTAGAAACACCTTTTGTTAAGGCAGCTATAACAAAAAGCATAGGATATTCATCTGTAGAATTCACATAATACTTCCTTGATGCTACGATAGGCTTAAGATTACTGCTTTTAGCCAAAATATTGCCTATTAACTCATTATTAATTTTTTTAATATTTTCAAATTTTATTTTAGCACCATATTTTTTTAAAATTTTATAAAATCCTATTCTTGTGGGATTTAAGCAAACTTTATTTATTTTAATAGATGAATTTTGCATTAACAAAGTTAGGCCAACAAAAAACGCAGCAGATGACGGGTCATTTGGTACGTTTATTTTTAAATGATTTAAATATTTTCTACCCGTGATTTTAAGAAGTTTTTTTTTTTGTGATTTAATTTTGATTAAATTATTGTTTTGTAAAAGCATTTTTTCAGTGTGATCTCTACTTTTACTCTCTTCTATAATATTGGTTGTACCATATGAGTTCAAGCCCGCTAAAATGACAGCACTTTTTAATTGAGCAGAAACACCGGCCTTATAATTTATAGCTATTGGAATTTTGGACGAAATTAACTTTATCGGAAAGTTAAATTTATTCTTTGGTAAAAAATTTGCGCCGAATTTATTCATAATTAAAATTAACTTTTTCATACTTCTTTTTTTAAGAGAATGATCACCAGTTAATTTAATTTCTAAGCCCGGTGTAGTTGAGAGAATGCCTATTAGAAGCCTAGCTAATGTTCCAGAGTTACCAAAATTTAACAGAGCATTTTTCTTTGCAAATAAACTTCCTAATCCTTTTCCATTAATAGAATAATTTTTTGGGCTAAATTTATTAATCTTAATACCTAACTTTTTTAAACAACTTATCGTAGATAAAACATCTTGGGACTCCAAAGCATTTTTTATAATTGAAGTATTTTGACTTATAGCGCCTATTAAAAAACTTCTTATTGAAATTGACTTGTCAGAGTCAACTATAATTGTTTTTTTAAAATTATTAATTTTATTATTTAATGATAAATTAAATCTTTTTAAAATCATTAAACTTTAAGAAAATTGAGATCCAAAATAATATTTTACTGCCCTAGAAGATTTTAATAGTTCCGTAGAAGTACCTTCTGCAATTACAGTTTGTTCACCAAGAACATAACTTCGATCAGTAATATCAAATAAGTTTTTTACATTATGGTCAGTAACCAAAATTGAAGTACCCATTGATTGAATTTTTAATATATATTTTTGAATATCTTGTATAACCAAAGGATCAAGAGCAGCTAAAGGTTCATCAAGTAAAACGATTTTGGGTTTATTAATCATTAGTCTAGCAAGCTGTAAACGTTTTGCTTCCCCACCAGATAATACAGAGGCATTTAAAGATCTTAAGTGCACTAAATTAAACTCATCCAAAAGTCTCTCGGTTTCATCTTTTTGTTTTTTTGTATCTTTAATATGAAATTGAACCAAACCGAGCAAATTTTCGTAAGTTGTTAAGTTAAAAAGGGATCTTGATTGCGGTAAATAACCTAAACCCTCTTTTGCCCTTAAATGAATAGGGATTTGATTAATTGTTTTATTATTAAGAATAATTTTTCCATTGTCTGGATTTTGTTCACCAATGCACATTGAAAAAAGTGTAGTTTTTCCGCATCCATTAGGACCTAGTATACCAACACACTCTCCAGGGAAAACTTTTAAAGATAGTTTTTTTAAAATAGGTCTTCCGTCAAAAGATTTGCTGACATCTTTTACTTCAAATATAGCTTTATCTTTTTTAAATTTTAAAATTCTAAAACCTTTTTTCATTTAATTTTTTATATTAGCATTAATTTTATTATTATTAAATGACTCTATGTTTAAACTTTGTTTTTGAATATCAAATAAAAGTTTATCTGCAACTAAAACTCCTTTTTTATCAGTCACAACAACATTATTTGAGATTGTCAAAAAACTATTTAAATTAGAATAATTGGCTTTGTCAGCAGTAAGTTTAGTATCTTCATATAATGCTTCTACATTACCCATGAACATCATATCTAAGGTTTTATTATTATATATTCCCTCTTTAGATTTTACCTTTAGAATTGTGTCATCTTTGAAGTAGAAGGTTACCTCAATGAGCTTCATATCGACAAGTTCTTCTTTCACCTTACTATTAATTGCCTCCTCGGCTAAAAGAATGTATCTATTTCCTGCTAAATCTATACCTGAATACTTAATATTATAAAAAATACCGTCCCCGACATCTTGACTATCTTTTAATTTAGTATCAATTTTTTTTTTATCCTCTATTGATATTAACTGATTATTATCTTTTTTTGTTAAGTAGTAAGTGTAATAAATTATAATAAAGCCGATTAAAAAAAGTATTATTTGAGTAATAATTAATTTTTTTTTTCTTATGGTCATTGGTCGATCCCTCTTTGAATTAAAAAGTGTATATGTATAATTCCTTTGAGTTTTTTATTTTGCTTATTTCTATCCTGACCAGAAACAACAAGAAGGCTTGTAATTTTTTTTTCTGACATTATGGCTAGACTTTTTGAAGCCGGCATATTTTCATTAATTACAAAAGGATTTTTTTTTCCTATATTTGATAGTTTTTTATTGTTAGTGGATTTATTTAAAGCTCTCCTTAAATCACCATCTGAAATAAATCGACTGATTTTATTATTATTTGTTACAACGACACAGCCAAGTTTTTTTTTGTTCATTTCCTTTAAAGCTTCTTGAAATGTTTTATTTTGATCTATAGATGGAATTTTATTTCCAGTAACCATTATGTCTTTGGCTAAAAGTAAAGATTTCCCAATATTACCACCAGGATGAAAAACTTTAAACTTATCTTTTGAAAAATTTTTTTGTTGCATAACAGTAGTTGCCAGGCAATCGCCGAGTAATAAAGAAATTGATGTGCTGCTAGTTGGAACCATCCCAATGATATCTGCTTCCTTTACCTTTGGTAAGACTATTTTAATATCACTAGCTTTGAGTAAAATGCTATTTTTATTTGAAGCAACACCTATAATTTTTATCCTAAATCTATTTGCATACTTAAGCATGTTTGATAGCTCAGAAGTATTTCCTGAATAAGAAAAAATAATAAGCAAATCTTTTTTCTCAATTTGTCCCAAGTCACCATGTAGAGCTTCAGATGGATGACAAAAAAAACTTGGAATTCCTACGCTCGAAAAAGTTGCAGAAATCTTCCTAGCAATTAAACCTGACTTTCCCAATCCACTAAAAACTATCTTTCCTTTGCAACCCAATATTAAATCAACTGCCTTGATAAAAGAGTCGTTGAAAACCGATTTAATTTTTTTAAGTTCGTTAATTTGTATACTTGCTGACTTATTAGCTATATTTATATAATTTTTTTTACTCATTAATGTTCAAAAATATCAAATTTGAATCCATTTTGATCCAGTTCAACTCTTGTATCTAAAAAAGCTAAACAACTATTAAAGATCTCCATTCTTTTTTCACGTATTAGCATTTTTTCTAATTCGTTTTTTATTTTATGTAAATAAATTACATCATTTGCAGCGTATTCTAATTGTTTATCGGTAAGTTCATTAATATCTTTATTCCAATCACTACTTCCTTGTCTTTTATCTAAAGATTTATTGCAAAATTCTTGCACTAGATTTTTTAAGCCGTGGCTATCTGTATAAGTTCTAACAATTTTTGAGGCAATCTTAGTGTCAAAGATATTTTTCATTTTACATTTGAGGAAATATTCAAGGGCATTCTTATCAAATCTTAAAAAGTGTCCAATCTTTTGTATTTTATCATTCTCAAAGATTGAAACTAAATTAGGAGCTTTAAAGTTATCTTTGTTAGGCTGAATAATAAAAACATTTCCCTTATCATCACATATCTGAATTAAACTTAATTTATCTCTTTCAGGAATTTGTAAACCAGTTGCTTCGGTATCTACCGCGATACTATTTTTAAATGAGCTAGCAATTTCTGGAGTTATGTCGCCTTTAAACTTAGTTATTTTCATATATAAGTATTCTAATTACCATGAAAAATCATATTTGCACAATCTTAGGTGGTGGGGGTTTTATAGGAAGATATCTTGTCAGGAATTTGACCAAGAAAAACTATAGATGCATCATTTCAACAAGAAAGGCTTTTCAAAAAGGTTATTTAAAAACGCAAGCTACACCAGGAGCAGTAGAGCTTATAAATTGGAATTCGAATAATTTTTCAGAATTAAAGGAAGCAATTAAGAATTCTGATATTGTAATCAACTTAATCGGTATTCTTTATGAAACGAGAAAACAGAAGTTTTATGATATTCACTCAAGCATTCCAGAGGCAGTTGCTAAAATTTGTAACGAATCAGATGTAAAAAAATTCATACATGTGTCCGCAATAGGAGCCAGTGAAAACTCTAAGTCGCTTTATCAAAAATCAAAATACCATGGGGAGGTAAAAGCACTTAAAAATTACAAAAATACAGTTGTAATAAGACCAAGTGTTGTGTGTGGAACAGAAGATAATTTTACTAACTTATTTTCTAAATTAAGTTTTCTTCCAGTAATACCTGTTGTTGGAATCAATTATAAATTTCAACCAGTTTTAGTAACAGATGTAGCTGACGCAATTGTCCAAGCAATTGAAACAAAAAACAATGAAGGAAAAATTTATGAAATAGGTGGACCAAAAATTATTAGCTTTGGTAGTATGGTTAAATCTATTATAAAATCGATAAACAAAAAAAGATTTGTCGTAGAGATGCCGATGCCTCTAGCAAAAATACAAAGTACAATTACAGACCTTCTGCCAATTCCACCAATACTTACTAAAGATCAATGTGAAATTTTATCTGAAGCGGATAATGTTGTTTCGAATAATCATCTTACATTAAAAGATTTAGACATAAAACCAACTGATGTTGAAGAAGCAATGAAGAAATGGTTATGGAGATACAGAGATGGTGGCCAGTTTGCAAAAGTTTAAATGAAAAACATAAGTTTATTCTCTGGATACATTTATTTAATTCTAGCCATCATCACAGGAATTGCCTCTAATGGTTTTTTAAAAACAACAGAAGGATTTACAAAGTTAACACCAACAATTTTTTGCGTAACAAGTATTGTAATTTGTTTATTTTGTATTTCTAAAGCGATGACAATAATTCCAGTTGGCTTTACCTATGCAACATATGGTGCTTTAACAATTACAGCCGTAACACTATTTGGAATATTTAAATACAATCAAACACCAAATCTTTATGGGACCATTGGTTTAGTCTTAATTATTACCGGCGTAATACTTTTAAACATTTTTGGGAAAATAAAATAAAACCCCAGGTAGAATCTTAAATTAACAAGCGACTCCTCTTTATATATAAATTGTGCTAGTTTTTTTTCTTTTTAAAGAAAATGGGGGAAACTAAAATGAAAAAAATAAAAGCAATAATTGCTTCGTTGGCACTTTTC
>CESO01005624.1_pt1 | contig 16779 bp, 13 predicted proteins | sample 356341 | NCBI WGS metagenome assembly CESO01 (sample SAMEA2621812, study PRJEB7988) | marine metagenome | biome: marine biome (ENVO:00000447); feature: deep chlorophyll maximum layer (ENVO:xxxxxxxx); material: "saline water (ENVO:00002010), including plankton (ENVO:xxxxxxxx)" | depth 35 m
TGGGGGCGAAAGATACCCCAAATAAAGGCTATCGGAAAGCATGGTCACTGACACTGTCAGCAATTGCTATCGATAAATCTAAGCTTGATTTTTCCACTCCCGAACAGCAGTGAATACGGCGTCATCACTATTGTCTTGTAATCGCCCGAGTTGCTTCAAGGTCGCTTGCACCGAGGAGCTATCCCACCTCAAAAATGGGTTGTATTGACATTCATCCCCCAGAAGTGATGGCACGGTTGGCAGGTTGGCTCGCCGCTTCTCTTCACATTCTGCCAAGAAAACCTCCAACCGCTTATTGTCAGGTTCGACCTGTTTTGCAAAATGCAAATTCGCCAGCGTGTACTCGTGCGCACAGAAGATTCGCGTCTGTGGAGGTAAACACCGCAACTTCTCTAATGAGCTTCGCATCTGTGGCGGATTGCCCTCAAATATGCGACCACACCCACCGACAAATAGCGTATCACCGCAGAAAATCGCCTCTTCTATCTCTGAGTAAAAGGCGATGTGGTCTAGGGTATGGCCGGGAACTTCGAGCACAGAAAAATCCGCGCCCAGCACACTCAGCAGATCACCCTCTTGTAGGGTGTTGTCATATATACCAGCTGGACTGTCGATTGGGCCCCACGTTTCGCAGCCAGTTGCGGCTTGTAGCTTAGCCACGCCTCCGGTGTGATCAAAATGATGATGAGTGATGAGAATGCCAGATAGTTGAAGCTGTGACTGGGACAGCGCTGTGAGTACCGGATCAGCATCCCCCGGGTCAACGACAAAAGCCTCGCTCCCCTTGCGGATCAGCCAAATATAGTTATCGCTGAAAGCGTTGATGGGCGATATAGTCAAGGATCCCATATACCGTTCCTGTTTTAGGCAAAGCTCTCGGAGGCTACTCTTTAGCGATGACCGTGACCAGCCCCCATCATGAAGAATCAACGAATCATGCGGTTTTGACCAGTTGGTATGCAGAAACAGCGATGGGCCAACGACTCAGTAACCAATTCAGCCTCTTGCTGAGTCAAGTGCTCGAGCAAGTTTTTGGGTATCAAATGCTGGTAACAGGAGCCGACACTGGAATAGATTTTAGGCAGATGGTCAAGACGCAGCGAGTGTTCCGTCTTACCAGTAAAATGCAAAGAGACCTGGCATCGAACGGAACAATTGGGACTGCGAGCGAGCTCCCCTTCGCCTCCGACTCTATCGATGCCCTGATTTTGTGCCACACCCTCAATACGTCGCCGTTACCCCATAGTGTTCTCAGAGAGTGTCAAAGAGTGCTGGTACCCAATGGACATTTATTTATTATGAGTTTTTCCCCCTACAGCCTCTGGGGACTTAGCAATTGGACGCGCAACCTCCTCTCGCGCCGACGGCGGCACATACGCGCTATTGGCAGCCGACAACTAAGAGACTGGCTATCACTACTGGATTTTTCTTATGCTGAGCCGAGTTATTTAGCATCGATGACTCCCCGCAGGCACGGACGAGCGAGTAGATTTGTCAATAGGGTCGACAAATGGCTCGTCAGACGCAACTCGCCGACCGGGAATGCGTACTTGATACACGCAAGAAAACGCATGGCCAACTACCTCGATATGCCTACGGCGTCGGTTAGTCGTCCACGACTAATCGCAATGCCCCTCGGTAAACCCCGTGGCGGCGTTCCCGTACCTAGACAAACCCGAAAGGCGGACGCATCTGTTTTCAGGAGGCCGCAGTGAAATCCGTTTCCGCGTTTACTGACGGTGCTTGCAGCGGCAATCCGGGGCCCGGCGGTTGGGGAGTGGTGTTACGGTCGGGGGAGCATGAGCGAGAAATATATGGCGGGGAAATTGAAACGACCAATAATCGTATGGAACTGACGGCAGCTATTGAGGCTCTTCAAGCGCTTCGGGAATCCTGTCAGGTCGAGTTAACAACGGACTCTACCTACGTAAAAGATGGCATCACTCGCTGGCTGCAGAAATGGAAAATAAACGGCTGGAAAACCGCCGCCAAAAAGCCCGTGAAGAATCAGGACTTATGGGAACAATTGGAGACGCAGACCGACCGTCATGTCGTCCAATGGCTGTGGGTGAAGGGTCACAGCGGTCACCCAGGCAATGAGCGCGCCGATGCCTTAGCTAATCTGGGTATGAATGAGATAAGAGGGGGCTAGCGTGGATAAACGTCAGGTCGTACTGGACACAGAAACCACCGGACTAGAAGTGTCGCAAGGCCACCGAATTATTGAAATAGGTTGTGTAGAGCTTGTTAATAGGCGAGTAACGGGGCGCCATTTCCACCAGTATATTCACCCAGAGAGAGAAATCGATGAAGGCGCCATGGAGGTTCATGGCATCACACTGGAGTTTCTTTCCGGTAAACCTAACTTTGGTCAGATCGCTGCAGATTTTATTGAGTTTGTTCATGGCGCCGAATTGATTATTCATAACGCAGCTTTCGACGTTGGTTTTCTTGACGCGGAATTTCACAGTCTGGAACAGGAATACAAAGCCATTGCGCAGATGTGTGATGTCGTCGACACATTGCAAATGGCAAGGCACAAACACCCGGGGCAGCGTAATAATCTGGATGCGCTCTGCCAGCGTTACGAGATAGACAACAGCAGCAGAGCACTACACGGTGCATTGCTCGATGCAGAAATACTTGCCGAAGTCTATTTGGCAATGACAGGAGGCCAAGCATCCCTGAGCCTGTCGTCAGAGAGCGGGTCAGAGGGGGCGTCGAGCAGTGTCGGCTCGCCGGCCGATATCCGACGCCTGCCAGCCAACCGCAAGACCACCCCAATTATTCGCGCCGATAAGGACGAACTGGAGCGTCATGAGGCACGATTATCCGAGCTGGAAAAAACTTCCGATAACGTTCTGTGGCGAACTGCGCCGTGCTCCGCTAGTGATTCACAGATTAACCATGACCGCGGCTAAACCAACCGTGGTCAGCACAACAGTATAGGGCAGCGCCATCAAGACCATTGTTCCATATGACAAGCGAATGAGTGGCGCCAAGGCTGATGTGAGCAAGAATAGAAATGCTGCCTGCCCGTTAGGCGTCGCCACTGATGGAAGATTTGTTCCCGTATTGATAGCAATCGCCAGGCGGTCAAATTCCGCCCTGTCGATTTCTCCTGCCTTGAGGGCTGCGTCGATTTCTGAAATGTAGACCGTTGCAACGAAAACATTATCTGAAATGGCGGACAACAGGCCATTGGCGAGAAAAAACATCGCTGGCCTCATCTCACTAGACATCGCGAGGACCGACTCGATGACGGGAGTAAAAAGATGCTGTTCATGGATGACCGCGACGATTGCGAAAAAGACAACGAGTAGGGCGGTGAAGGGCAACGCCTCTTGAAAAGCGTGGCCTATTTCGTGCTCATCGGTGACGCCGTTAAAAGCGGTAAGCAGCACGATAACCAGCAGGCCAATCAAGCCCACGGCGGCCAGATGGAATGCCAAAGCGAATACCAGAATGATGGCCACAGCCGCCTGTACCACTAATTTTGCCCGAGAGCGCTGCGTGGCGCTCGCCTGCTGCGCGGCGTCGAAATCGACAAGAACTTCGCGCACCTTATCTGGCATTGGCGCGCCATATCCGAATAATCCTGTGGCCTCGAGCAGTACGCAGGTGATCAACCCACATGCGAGGACAGGCATCGTAATGGGTGCCATATACATAAAGAAAGTTTGGAAATCCCAGCCTGCTACCGTCGCGATGAGCAAATTTTGGGGTTCGCCCACCAAAGTACAGACGCCGCCTAGCGCAGTGCCCACGGCCCCGTGCATCAGGAGACTGCGTAGAAATGCCCTGAAGGTTTCAATGTCGTCCAAAGACGACGGATCAATTCCCGCATCCTGAGTATGGTCATGCTGTGTGTCGTCAAGGGCAGCACCGGAGGAGACTCGGTGGAACACCGCGAAAAAGCCGACGCCCACGGCAATCAGGACGGCCGTAACGGTAAGGGCATCGAGAAAAGCAGAGAGTAGCGCCGACACAATAGAAAACAGAAAAGACAGCACCTTTTTGGAGCGGACATTTAATAAAATTTTTGTGAAAACGTAGAGGAGCAGGTCTTTCATAAAATAAATACCTGCCACCATAAACATCAGCAACAGGATGACCTCAAAGTTGGCCTCCGCCTCGTGATAAACGCTGTGCGGGTCCGCCAGTCCCAGCAAAATGCCCTCGATCGCCAACAACCCGCCGGGTTGCAAGGGATAGCATCGTAAGGCTAGTGCCAGGGTAAAGATGAATTCCGCAATAAGCGCCCAACCGCTTACGACAGGTCCTGCCACGCCCAGCAGAATTGGGTTCAGTAATAGAAAGCCAATAATGGTCTGCTTATACCAAGTTGGGGATTCACCTAAAAAGTTATGCCACAGTGCGGCCAGTCGAGATTCGCTCATTGTTATATCCGTCTATTTGCAATATTTATAGCGGTCACTGGCGGATACTTTTATCCGAAAAGGGATGTCGTCTAAGAGCATGCCCTCACCGCGCGCCAACTTTACACCCGAAATCACACGTGAGATATACGGTAATAGATAGCCCTTGGTTCTTGTACTCCCCGCTTTCGGTTCCTAGACTACCAGATCACCTGACACTCTGGACTTGTCTTGCTCGATATCTCTGTGCTTCCTCTGCATCCGCAACCCAATGATTGGAGTTTGGTCTTTGCGGGTAGAAATGCGATAACAGCGATCCGCAGCGCGCCGGGTGCTCCATGGACAGTGCAAGCCGTCAGTGATCAATGGGGCATTGATGCGTCAACTGCAGTGCCGGTTGGATATTGGCATGGAAAAGGCCTCTGGGCTTTTTCGGTTCCCGAGACCAGTATTAGCCAGACCGAACAAATAGCGAACAACCTTTATGGCTTTTTGGGGCGTGTCGAAGAAAGTTTGTTTCACGCCCATGGTCGAGCCTACCAATTGCTACATTGGCTGGACACCCACCGCTATTGCGGCAGATGTGGCTCTCAAACCGAACTAACCGAAGGTGGAAGAGCCACTTTATGTGCTGCGTGCTCGCATAGAGTTTATCCGAGGGTGTCTCCTTGCGTAATCGTTTTAGTCTCAAAGGGGGATCAGCTTCTTTTAGCTGCAGCTGCGGGCTTTCAAAAGCGTTTCTACAGTACGCTGGCTGGATTTATGGAGCCAGGAGAGACATGCGAACAGGCTGTAGCACGCGAGGTTAGAGAGGAAGTCGGCATAGAGGTTGGCAACATTCGCTATTTCTCTTCCCAGCCATGGCCTTTCCCCAGCCAGGTGATGCTCGGTTTCTTTGCCGAGTGGACATCCGGGGCTCTCAAGCTCAATGAGGAAGAAATCGAAGACGCAGATTGGTTCGAAGCAAACGCCTTACCGCCCACACCACCAGTGGCTTCTATTTCTGGCCAACTGATCTCTCACTTTATCAATAGTCAATAGGACAAACTTCGATGGACTTTATTCTGGAAATCATTGAGTTCCTGCTTCAGGCGGTCATTCTTTTGGGCGTGTTTCTTGTCGCAGTCGCCGGGCTTTTCGCCATCTCACAACGGCGGCGAGACGGCGGTGATGACGGCGCGGTCGAGGCACGGCTCCTCAATGACCGATATGAGGAACAGCGCGAGCCCATCAGAACAGTAGTGGAGACTCCGTCCGAGACAAAAGCCAGATTGAAGGAAAAAAAGCGCGAGGAAAAGCAAAAGAAAAAGGACGCCAAAATCGCCGCAAAAGCTGATTCGCGCGAAGAAAAGCAAGCTATACCGCCACGGATTTTTGTTATTGATTTTGATGGAGACATGCAGGCGAGTCAGGTCGAACAGTTGCGAGAGGAAGTCTCTGCGATCCTACCTCTTGCAAAAAGCACCGATGAAATTGTAGTTCGGGTTGAAAGCGGAGGTGGGGCAGTGCACGGCTATGGCCTTGCTGCAAGCCAGCTCCTTCGCGTGAAAGAGGCGGGAATCAAATTAACCGTATCGGTGGATAAAGTGGCGGCAAGTGGAGGCTACATGATGGCCTGCGTTGCTGACACCATTATTGCGGCACCTTTTGCGATTGTTGGCTCAATCGGCGTGGTCGCGCAGTTACCCAACTTCCATCGGCTTCTGAAAAAGAATGATATTGACTTTGAACTGCATACCGCGGGTGAATATAAGAGAACGCTCACGGTATTTGGAGAAAATACAGACAAAGCGCGTGAAAAGTTCCAGGCTGATATTGACGACGTGCACGACCTGTTCAAGCAGTTCGTCGCAGAAAATCGAAGCACCGTTTCTATTGATGAGGTGAGTACTGGCGAGTATTGGTTTGGCCAGAGAGCTTTAGAGAAGCGACTTGTGGACCGACTCTGCACTTCGGATAGCTACCTGATGGAAAAATCTTGCGACCACGATATCGTTGAGGTGCGCTACCGAGCGCGGCGGAGTTGGCAGGAAAAATTAGGTTTAGCGGCGGGGCATATCGTCGACCGCAGCATCAAGCGCTTAATGAAGTCAGAGCGAGATCAGCGGTTTTTATAACGACTATGTTCATGACGACTTTGAACGCAGCTGATTTACAGCTGCGTGATGAGAAAGAAAAACCGTTCCACTAAGCTTTTCCAAGAAGTCGCTACGTAGTAGGGCATCCATGACTGGACCTTTGACCTCACTCAAGTGCAATTTAATATCTAAATCGTTGAGTCGCGCGTTAATCTCCTCCAGCGCGTCGAGCGCACTCATATCAACGATATTCACCGCTGGACACATCAGAATCACATTTCGGAGCTGCGGTTTTCTTGATATCTGATCGAACACAATCTCCTCTAAATAGCCGGCGTTTGCAAAATACAGCGACTCGTCAACTCGAATAGAAAGAACCTCGGGAAAGGTAGTCACATCATGTCGCTCGACATTTCGATAATGCTCCGACTCACCAATTTGGCCGACGATTGCAAAGTGAGGCTTACTGGTTTGGTAGAGGTATAGCCCCAAACTGACCGCTATGCCCGACAGCACCCCTAGCTCAACCCCGGCAAGCAGCGTGATGACGATAGTCAATGCGACTGCTATGAAATCAGCGGACGAAAATCGGTAGGCTTGCCCAAGTATTTTCCAGTCAATGATGCTAAGGACGGCAGCAATGATGGTGGCTGCAAGAGCTGCCTTGGGTAAAAAATATAAAACCGGTGTTAGGTACAGAGTCGCCAAACCAATGCCCAACGCAGTCAGTATCGACGCCATTTGAGTGTCTGCACCTGCCTCAAAATTAACCGCTGAGCGCGAGAACCCGCCGGTCACCGGGAACCCTCCGGATATCGCCGCGGCAGTATTTGCAGCACCTAGACCAACCAATTCTTGGTTAGCGTTAATGCGCTGTCTTTTTTTGGCACCCAGGGTTTTGCCTACTGAGACCGATTCGACAAAACCGATCAGGGCGATAAAAAAAGCGGGCATGGCCAACTCTTTTACTAAAGGCCAGCTGACAAAAGGTGAACTAAAAGCGGGTAACCCACTCGGAATGGACCCCACAGTGGCAACATCTAGCGCGGCTAATTCCTGAGTCATTGAAAGTGGGATCACGATAATCATCATCAAGACTGGGGCTGATCTGGTTAGAAGGCCGATTGATCGCCCACCCCAACCAAATGATGCCAATATTTGAGGAAGCCAAAACCGTGCTAATAGAAGAAACGCGAGGCAAGAAAAACCGACCAATGCAGTCAAGAAGTGCGCCTGATGCCAATTCTGATGCGTTGCTTTAAGAAGCGATACGAGACTGTTCCCTTGCATCGACATCCCTATCAACGGCCCCATCTGACCCAGTCCTATGATGATCCCGGATGCAGTAATGAATCCCGATACTACGGGATGAGATAAAAAATTAGCGACAAAGCCAAATTTCAGAAGCCCTAGGGTGATCATCATTAAACCGCCTAACAAAGCCAGCACAGTGGCCGCGGTGGCATAATCTGCAGTGCCCACTGCGGAGACGGAACCGATAGCAGACGCTGTCATTAATGATGACACCGCGACGGGCCCAACGGATAAAGTGCGACTGCTACCGAAAAAGGCGTAAGCGACCAGCGGGAGAATGGAGGCATATAAGCCCATTTCGACGGGCAAGCCTGCCAACAGAGCATAGGCCAGAGACTGAGGGATTAGCATGATAGTAACAACAACAGCCGCAAGGCTGTCGTTCACCAAGTTATCTCGCGAGTAATTTCTTAGCCACGCAATCGCTGGAATCCATTTTGACCAATACAACATAGTGGACAGGGGGAATTACAGCCTAGCGTCGTTCTTGATCATCCACTCGCGGCCTTTCAGCATTACATGCCAATAGATCTGTGGCAGCAAATCTGCTTTCAGATGCCAAGCAAGGCGAGTAGGGCGCAAACCATTCAATACGGACTTTGGAAACGACGGCAGTAATTTTCCGCCGTAGCCAAACTCTGCGAGGACGATCTTTCCGCGCTCAACCGTAAGTGGACAGGACCCGTAGCCGTTGTAACCCAAACGGGCAGTTTTACCGGCGCGCTGCGCCAAGAGATTTTCGGCCACTACAGGTGTTTGAGCGCGCGCTGCTGCCGCAGTTTTTGCGTTGGGGGCATTCATTACATCACCGCAGGAGAAAATATTCTCAAAGCGCTTATGCTGCAGCGTTTCCTGATCGACATCGACCCAGCCGGCATCATCGGATAGAGGGGAGGCTTTTATAAAGTCTGGGGCGCATTGCGGCGGACATACGTGCAACATATCAAACGGCTTTTCGATATCACCGTCCGGAGAGCTAAAGACAGCCGTCTTGTTTTCCCCATCTATGCGTTTTAGGTTGGTTTGGAAGTTCAGCTGCGTGCCATAACGCTCAACATACTCCATTAATGCGGGCACGTAATCTGCTACGCCAAATAGGGCAGGGGTCGCCGTACAGAAATCGATCTGTATATCGCCAAGTACGCCGGCACGACGCCAATGGTCAGCTGATAGATACATCGCTTTTTGCGGCGCCCCCGCACACTTAATCGGCATCGGTGGCTGGGTAAAAATCGCGCGGCCTTTCGTTAGGCTCTGGGCAAGCTCCCAAGTATAGGACGCGGTCTCGTAGGAATAGTTTGAGGTCACACTGTTGCGACCCAAGTTTTCCTTGAGGCCTTCAACACCGCCCCAATTAAGCGCGAGACCCGGCGCCACTACGAGCTGTTCATAAGAAATTTGTAATCCATTTTTAAGGATTACTAGGTTCGATTCGGGCTCGAAGTTCACTGCAGCCTGTTTTATCCATGTGGTACCCGCGGGAATCAGTGAGGCCATTGGGCGCGAAGTAACGGGGGCCTTAAAGATTCCAGCACCGACCATGGTCCATCCCGGTTGATAAAAATGAGTCTCGGCTGGATCGATCAGCGCAATAGACAGCCTTGGTTGACGTTTCTTCAAGCTGGCCGCAGTTGCTATGCCCGCAGCCCCAGCCCCCACAATCACGATATCGTATCGTTGCTCAGTCATTGTTTTGCCTCTAATTTTTTTACTCTGCTTCTGCCAATGGGCTCACATGAAGCCCACCGAATGCGTTAATAGGTACCTTCAGAAATACGCGCCCGTTGCCGTTAATGGGCGGCAAATAACCCGCTCGCATATTAATTTGTAGCGACGGCAGCATGAGCATCGGCATGCCCAGCGTGGCATCTCGTGCCTCTCGCATGGCTACAAATTCATCCTCCGATATGCCGCGTCCTATATGAATATTATTTTGACGCTGTTGCGCGATAGTCGAAACAAAGGCGAGGGGACGACCCGCTGGCTGGTAATCGTGACACACATAAACACGAGTGGCGTCAGGAAGTGCCAGCAGTTTGCGGCACGACCGATATAACGCTTTGGCATCGCCGCCCGGGAAATCGCACCGAGCGGTACCCGCATCGGGCATGAAGAGGGTGTCTCCGACGAACAGCGCGTCACCAATGCGGTAAGCCATACAGGCCGGTGTGTGTCCCGGTACGTAAAATGTCTCTCCAATCAGTTCGCCGACATGGAACCGGTCGCCTTCGGCGAGAATCAGGTCAAATTGGGATCCATCCCTATTAAACCCGTCATCCTCATCGAAAATTTCCGCGAAAGTGGCCTGAATCGCTGTAATGCGAGAGCCAATGCCAATTTTCCCGCCCAGTCGGTTTTGTAAGTAGGGCGCACTCGACAGGTGATCCGCGTGGATATGCGTTTCCAGAATCAACTCAAGGGTCAGATCTTCAGCCTCGATGTAGTCGATTAGCTGATCTACCGAGCGTGTTGTGATGGTGCCCGAGGCATAATCAAGATCCATAACCGGGTCGATGACCACGCAGTGCCCCGATTCGGGATCACTGGCCACATAGGTCAGCGTTGACGTGGCTGGGTCAAAAAAGTGTTGGACAGTTACCCCTGACAATGTGTGCTCCAAGCAGTTTTGAATCCGATAGGCTCGCCTTATTCTATTGCAGAATAACAATATTCCGAGAGAACTGTTGCACCATAACTTCCTTAAATGTATATTTACGTCAGTTAGAGCGACGTATAGGGGGTGCGGTTCTCATGGATTCGCAAAAGAAAACGGCCAATCAGGAGATCACTCATTGGCTCACCAGCGTTGGCGCTGACGCGCCTCTGCAGCATAGCAACCCCGCATCACTTTATCTGGCATCACTACAGGGCTCCGAAGCCAGTAGAACCACGGCGCGCTCGGTAATGAAGCAAATCGCCATTCTGTGCGACCATACGCCCGATTCCTTTCCTTGGCATCGCCTCGATCGCTCCACAGTCTTGGCGTTGATGGAAAAGTTGAAACAAAAAGGCCTTTCCGACAACACACGCAACTTATACCTCTCAATTATCAAGGGCGTTTCTCGAGAAGCCATGCTCCACCAACAGATGGGCGACCATCAATTCAGTCTGATTGAGCAAATTCGTGCTATCAAGCTGCAGCGACTTGCCGTGGGCCGAGCGCTCCACGTAAATGAAATTGCAGCACTTATCGATCACTGTTTACACGATGAAGGCGCTGCAGGCGTGAGGGATGCCGCGTTATTGGGCATTTTATTTGGCTGTGGACCGCGTCGCGCCGAAGTCGTGACAATTGATATTAGCAAGATCAACTTCAGTGATCGCGCTATTAAAGTCATTGGCAAAGGCAACAAAGAGCGCGAATTGGAAATGCCGCCCAGGACGATTGATCTGGTCAAAACATGGCTCGAGGAATCAGGATTGCATTTTGGCCCCCTGTTTAGACCGGTAAACCGCTGGAATCAGATAACCGAAGACCGCCGCCTCACGGCCCGAGGCGTCTACGATATCGTTACCAGACGGGTAAAACAGGCCGGCCTGGATAAGGCTTCTCCACATGATATGAGACGGAGCTTTCTAACGTATCTACTTGATAATGGTGAGGATTTAGCGACGGCGGCGGATATGGCTGGGCATGCCAGCGCCGACACCACCCGACGCTACTTACGACATCAAAAGCGGAGGAATCGCGCCGCAGCCGACAAAATCGACTTTTGAGCATCAGTGTGAGGGTCTATTTTACTATGAGTCGGCTATCGACTAATTTGGACACACCTTAAACCGGCATGGTTGAAAAGACTTGGGCAGACCGAGCACATGTGTCGCGACGTGGCTGAGATAGCCCTAGGTCCGATCCTCCACGGACAAGGAACCACTGTCGGTCAACGCCGATACGAAATCTGATGGATAGCGCCTCTCTCGATCCATTTCCCGACAATATTCACCGCCGAAGCGAGAACAAAGCCTTCTTACAGCATCGCGGATCTCATCATAATTGTCGTCTACGTAGGTCATCATCTGGAACATTTTGAAGGTCGCGACCTCATCGAAGCTCTTACGGCGATAGCGGCAAAGATAGGCGTGAAAACCTGCACCGACAATGTAAAAAAAAGTCTCATACCTAAGAAATGAATGGGTCAAATAAGGGCAATGAAGGCGTGGCCGAGAGATCGAAACCCAAGTCGATCGCAAATTCTTCAATACCAAGGTATCCCCTAACAGCTTTGTGAATATGGGTAGGAGTCATAGTTACCCCCCGATCACTAGGGCCAAGGGTTAATGGATCAATTGTTTTAGAAAAGTGTAGCTCGTCGGTCCGGCCCACTACGCGGTTACCCCAGGACGCGCCCTGTTCCATAATCATGTACGAACCGATCGGCCAATGGTCTTTACCGTTACCCTCATTAATAAAATTTGTTCGCCCAAAATCTGACCCAATCACCAACAGAATACGGTCAGCCAGCCCCAACGACTCGGCGGTATCCCAGAAGAAATTTAACGAGTCATAGAGATGTGAGAGCAGCACCTCTTGAATCGGTTCATTTTCCTCGTGAGAATCAAATCCTCCAAGCGAAAGATCCGCTGACACCCCTAGGCCAGATTGGAAGACCAGCAATGCGCTTTGTATCTGCTGCTTGAGATTGCTGGAGAGCACCATCCCCCCTGCAGTAAATTCCTCACGCTTGGCGATGTTCTCTTCAGATGGTATTAGGTCAGCCAAGCGAGTCAAATCCTCACGCCGCTGACGCGATTGAGAAAATCTCAAAAGGCTTTCCTGCTGGCGAACGCTTCTCAAGTTGTTAGTCATGAGACGCGCAGATCGCTCATCTACCGATGCTTGCGCTCGGTCAATCTCGGAAGTCCAGCGCTTCAGTTCGCCAGACCATGGCTCAACATTCGGCTGGGTGAGCCCCCTCAGCACCGATAGATCGTCAAACCGGTTGTAGCCAATCACCCCTCCAGTTCGAGAAAGCCCGCCGAAGACTGAATATGCCAGCGGAAGCTCTGGTGCCTGCGCGGCCGCAAAAAGTGCCGAGAGAGATGGCTGCCCCTCGCTATTGACCCCTGTCCAGTTGAACAATTTTCCTGTTTCGTGTGAGTTCGTTTGAGCATCCACCCCATTGATAACCAACGTATCTGCACCGTAACGTTCGAAAAGGGCTCGGTTTTCTGCCACGGGCGCGTACCGGATGGCGCCAATCTGCTCTGGATCTGCAGCATCGGCCCAATGATTAATCTTGGGCTCCCCTTCTACGTTGACTTTTGGGTCGCAGAGCATAGTGACATCAACCCCGCCGTCCAACTGCAAAGTAACCAACAACTGGGCTGATTGCTCCAATCCGGGTACGCCCCACACATGTGCTGCTGGGATGGCTGAAAACACAGACGCAGAAACCATTGTAGAGCGGAGAAAATCCCGCCGCGAAAAGCGGCGTAATGCCGTCTTTAGGGCTTTAGTTTCAATCATGCAGATATCCGAAACTCGTGATAACGCTGTGCAGCAAAGTCGACCAAGCCCGCATCATTCCCTCGCTGTCGCCATAGCGGGCCCAGTATTCATCATTTTCGAGCTGCTCATCAGGCCAAACCCACCAGGTCTCACAGTTGTTTCCCTGCTCCTTAAACGACGATGAGCTAGCCCTTGCTCTCGAGGCACTGTTCACGAGTAGAGAAAACAAGGCGCTAACTTCGGCTTGAGTCGGGGCTCGACTGTTTGCTCGCTGCAAAATCGCATCAATCTGTTCTGCAACCCGCTGCCCGTCTTCCGTTTGAGCTAGATTTCGAGTCGCGCGGACTGCCGCCCTGGCGGTCATTACCGTATTTATATTGTTCTCTCGCAGAGCAGTTGCGAGCTCAACTTCAATTTCGTACTGCCCTGCAGGCAAATCAACTTCAACCTCCACCCAAGCTCCTGAATGCAGTCGCCAGCCATTTCCATCGGCTTGCCCTCGCCAGTGAAATTCCCCATTCTCATCTTCCCAGCGATCAGCGCTGAACCCCTGATTATCAATAAACTCATCACCTCTCAGTCGAAGTTTACGGATGCCTTGTTGCCTGAGCGTTACTGCGCGCACAACGAGCTCGGCATTAGTCCATTGACCATCAGTGCTGCGGTGCGAGTCCCGCGTCAGATCCTCGATCTTAATGCGTGTCGAGCTTTGCACCAGACGCGCGGGCAGCAAGACAGAATGCTCCACAAGTTGATCTATATTATCGACTGACCCCTCGAGTTCGAGTGTTTCGGTCACAATGCCGCCGGGAACTGTCTCCTTGGTCAGCCCTTTAAAGAGCAGGCGCTGATTCTCGGGCCGATCGAAATCCTCGATCACAACCTGGCAGGACAGATCAATGGCCATTGTCTCAGCGACATTGGACATTAGCGCCGTCATATCCCGGTTACGTTGAGTCACTGCTGCACCGTCCATACCGCCATAAAATGCTTTATATGGGGCCCACTCGCCAGTAAGCGCAGTTTCTAAGCCAGATACGGTGTGCGCACTTGTACCGTCGCCCCATTGGCGCCAGGTTCGGCCAAAAAGCGCGATATTCTTCCTATCCAACTCTTCAGGTGTAAGAAGGCGGCCGCGGCCTACGGTTTTTAACTCTATCAAGCGGTTCTCTAGGAGCGCCCCGTCCTTAACTTCAGAATGCCGATACCAAGGAGACATAACCATGTTGGCCAGCAACGACTTCAAGTCATAGCCCGACTCTACGAACGCCTCTGCCAAGTCGTTGATAAGCGCATCCTGAGTATTAAATGCTCTCAATTGTTGCTCGTATTCCTGAGTGAACTTGGTCTCCGGGGGAGTTAAGGGCGCTGCACCAAAAACGCTAGGCCACCAAAATCGCACAGTCGCTGCTGGGAATCGCGAGTCGTCGACAATTTGGCGGCCCAGCCACTGCAGGCTGTCTTCCTCCAAAGAGTCCGCTACCCTCCTCTCAAAGCCTGGCGCGCGCATATCTCGGTACCAAGTATCCCCATCCTGGTAGGCCGTAGAGCCCCATTCTCCGCCGTAGCACTCCGGACATTTATAAGCATCCGACAGTGAATCCACACCACCATACTGATCAAGATAGTGCCCGAGATCACCGAAACTTTGAAAGGCTCCGGCAATGGGATCCAGCCGTTCATGACATACCGTGCAGGCGCGGTTTTTCATTGTGGGGTTATCGGTATCTGCTAGCGCTTCAGGATCCGTGGATCGAGGCGCGGATCGCTCTATATCGACCCCCAGGAAATGAAAATAAGTCCATCTGCCTCGAGCGCGATTACGATTGGTAGCAGTCGATGGGTAACGAGCTAACCACGCTTGAGTGCTCAATATGCCGGCGTGCGGCCACTCTTGATAGCCACTGAAATTGAAAACGCCCAGTTCTTCGTTTACCTCAAAAGCGTCGTCATGCGGAATATGCCCATCATTGTAACCTGGACGAAAAATGCCAAAGGAGCGGCGATCATAGAAGCCATCCACATCTGCAAAATCATGGCTAAAACCAGCTTCAGCGCGATAGGCCAAATCACTGAAGGCGTTAACCATCGTGTAATCGGCGGTCAGGATATCGGTGTAGGGGTGATCATTCGTTACGATGTGAGCTATCAACTCGAGAGGTTCGCGTCCTACTGCACGTCGTAACATCCAGTCTGCGTCGCCTCTAGATAAGAATGGCCGCTCATGGTGGTCATCAAATTCTTCCGGGCGCTCATCAGGCAGTTGCATCGAGAGCTGTGCGAACTCTGGGTATCTTTCAAATGTAGAGATATTGAAGTCTATGCCGTTCTGTAAGCCAGAAATGAGTAGGCGATCATCGGCCCCGTTAATAAGGAACTGACGAAACCCCTCATGTTCCATACTCTTCATGATTTCTTCCCGCAACGCGGAATCGTCAGCTTCGACTCTTGTGATAGCTAACTCATCCGCAAGCTTACCGGCGAATAGCAGTGTTGCTCTGCGTAGGGTAGTCCCTCTGGTTTCGGCCATTGTGCCGGCCCAAAAGGCGTCGCCCGCACAATCTTTAACCGATGAACAAAGCAAATCCAGCAGCGTCAAAAAAGTGTTCTGCGGGGAGGCAGAATCAACGTTTAGAAGAGTCAAGTAACGCTCAAACGCATTATAGAACTGGGTGCCCGGTGATAATACGGTGCCACCACCGTGCTGATCGCCACCTCCGGTTTTGGCCAGCACCCACTCCACATCTACTGAAGGGTTTGAGATAAACTTAGCGAAAGCCTCATGATTTTTCTCGGAATTTTCGCTCAGCAATAGACGCGCGCCAGCGAGTGACGCAGTGCCACCGGACCTATGGCATGTCAAACATAGTTCCTGAACACCGGAATCGATAGATTCTAAATAATAGGCGCTCACAGAATCGTCACTCGAGCTATGCAACGCTGTCAGCGCGGACTCTGCAGTTGACCCCGGGCGGGCGTCCTGCGGCACCCCCGAGGGCCATGCGGAAGTCTTCGTGGAGAGGAGCAGACACACGGCAGTCATAACGATTACCATCTGCTTGGCCACTGAGTAGTCAGCCTTCTGCTGAGGCATCAATGTCACCGACCACTTCGGAAACGCACGACATCAAAAACGTGGCATAGACATGCACCTAGTTTTACCTGAAATAGCGCGCTTACAGGCAACACAAGAATCCTCTTCGTTCCCCGAAAAATGTCGACAAGCTAACGAATTTCGATAATCTCAAAGCCCTGCCCTGACTTCCTCCATGTCAGGGTAACATCATACAAGGAACCGTGCCGCAGCAGACAAAATCGCGTTTTAAGGCAGTGCGGACCGCTGAACCTAGCGCACCTCAATGATCTCAAAGCCCTGCTCAGCTGTTCGCCACTTGAGCGTGAGGTCTTAAGTCATGCCGTCAACAAGCGCATCGATGAACATTATTTCGTCGTCCTGCACGCTACAAGCAACACTATTCAAATTTCCGGCATTTGGATCAGCAATATAATCACTATTTTCGCATCAAGGCAGTAGAGGACGTTCTGCCCAAAGTGGCTC